>ENA-OQAB01000596-OQAB01000596.1-human-gut-metagenome-genome-assembly--contig:-NODE-596-length-19031-cov-3.054962_pt1 | contig 19031 bp, 15 predicted proteins | sample MGYA00242490_ERZ504517 | MGnify/ENA primary metagenome ERZ504517 (study PRJEB26092, sample SAMD00036298) | human gut metagenome | host: Homo sapiens | study: EMG produced TPA metagenomics assembly of...
GGCCTTCGTATTCGCCGGCCAACTCGTCGATGATCGGGCTGATCATGCGGCAGGGACCGCACCATTCCGCCCAAAAGTCGATGACTACCGGAAGCTGGGATGCGGAGATCTCCTCGAAATTGTCTTTTGTGATTGCTAATGCCATAATTTTTTAGATGTTTTGATTATAAGTATTAAACGATAGTATATTTGATTTCATTGTCCTCGAGGAACGAAACGAGGTTCGACGTGAGGCTCACCTTGTGCCGTTTGGAGAACATATTCACGCTTACCTGCGCATCCCGGTCATAGACATTCACCCGCAGCGTGGTCGATCCTTCGGACTCTTTGATGCGGTGCGTCAGCTCCTCGATCATTTCACGCGTGATGTCTTCGATCGCCAATTGGATATACATCTCCTTAATCATCGTGTCGCGCATTTCGGAGAGCTGTACCATCGAAGTAATCTTGAATTCCAGCTCCTTGTCGTTGTAGGGCTTGGGTTGGACCTTGCCCCGGATGAAGAGGAAATAGTCGTTGAACAGGTATTTGCGGAAATTTTCGTAGTCCTTGCTGAAAAGCGCAAATTCGTGCGTGCCGTTGTAGTCTTCAAGCGTGAATTTTCCCCAGGGTTTGCCCGTCTTGGTAACGAGGTTCTGCGTGGCGATCACCATCCCCGCCACGGCAATCTCCTGTCCGCGCAGGGATTCCAGGTTGTCAAGATCCGAAAGCTGCGTCTTACACATATTGCGGATAATCACCGCATAATCGTCCAGCGGGTGAGCCGAGAGGTAGAGTCCGATCATCTCGCGCTCCTTGCCCAGCGTTTCGAGCGTGCTCCAGTCCTGACAGGCCGGAATCACGGGATGCTGAATATCCACGACCCCTTCGCCGCCTCCGAAAAGGCTTTGCTGGGCATTGTCTTTCTCGCTTTGGAACCGCTGCCCGTAGCGTACCAGTTGCTCGATGAAGGTCGTCGAACTGGAGTCGCGCAGATCGGTGCCGAAGAATTTGCAGCGGTGGAACCCGGAGATCGAGTCGAAGCCGCCCGCATAGGCGATGTTTTCGAGGCATTTGCGGTTTACGGCCGTATAATTCACCCGTTCGAAGAAATCGTATATGTCCTTGAATTTGCCGTTCTTGTTCCGCTCCGCGACGATGCTCTCCACAGCCGCCTCGCCGACGCCTTTCACCGCAGCCAGGCCGAACCGCACGTCGCCCGCCTTGTTCGAGGAGAAGTTGTTGAGCGATTCGTTGATGTCGGGCCCAAGCACCCGGATACCCATGCGCTTGCACTCGTTCATGTAGAGCGTAATCTGCTTGATGTCCGAAAGGTTGCGGCTGAGCAGCGCGGCCATGAATTCGGAAGGGTAGTGCGCTTTCAGATAGCCCGTCTGATAGGCAATGTAGGCGTAGCAGGTCGAGTGCGACTTGTTGAAGGCATACGATGCGAACGCTTCCCAGTCGCCCCAGATCTTTTCGCAAATTTTGGCGTCGTGCCCGCGCTTGCTGCATCCTTCGATGAACTTGGGCTTCATCTTGTCCAGTACCGCACGCTGTTTTTTACCCATCGCTTTGCGGAGCGTATCGGCTTCGCCGCCGGTAAACCCGGCAAGCTTCTGCGAGAGCAGCATGACCTGCTCCTGATAAACCGTGATGCCGTAGGTGTCGCTCAGGTACTCCTCCATATCGGCGATGTCGTACGTCACCGGCTCCAGTCCGTGCTTGCGGGCGATGAAGTTGGGAATATACTCCATCGGTCCCGGGCGGTAGAGGGCGTTCATGGCGATCAGGTCCTCGAAACGGTTGGGTTTCAGGTTGCGCAGATGTTTTTTCATACCGGGGGACTCGAACTGGAACAGGCCGGTCGTATCGCCGCGGCTGAAAACCTCGTAGGTCGGGGCGTCGTCCAGCGGAATGTTGTCGATATCTACGTCGATGCCGTGCACGTTTTTGACGTTGGTTACGGCATCCTTGATGATCGAGAGGGTGCGCAGTCCCAGGAAGTCCATTTTGATCAGGCCGACGCTCTCGACCTCTTTGCCCTCGAACTCCACGACGTTCAGATCGGCGTCCTTGGCGATAGCCATCGGAGCGAAATTCTCCAGGTCGTCCTGCCCGATGATTACACCGCAGGCATGCACACCGGTCTGCCGAATCGAGCCTTCGAGCTTTTCGGCGTATTTGAGCGTATTGCGGATCAACTGGTTCGGGGATTCCCGTTCGGCGGCCAGTTCCGGCGACTCCTTGTAGCAGAAGTCGAAAGGCGTTTCTCCGGCCTTCTTGTCGGGCGTAACCTTGTCGGGTACCAGTTTAGCCAGCCGGTCGCTCTCCGAGAGGGCCAGCTTCTGCACGCGGGCCACGTCGCGGATCGCCAGCTTGGGCGCCATCGTACCGAACGTCACGATCTGGGCCACGCGTTTCTGCCCGTACTTGTGCACGCAGTAATGCAGCACGTCGTCGCGGCCGTCCTCGTCGAAATCGACATCGACATCCGGCAGGGAGATACGCTCGGGATTCAGGAAGCGCTCGAACAGCAGGTCGTATTTCAGCGGATCTATGTTGGTAATTTTCAGACAGTAGGCCACAACCGATCCGGCTGCCGAACCACGGCCCGGTCCGACCGACACGCCCATTTCGCGAGCCGCGCGGATATAGTCCCATACGATGAGGAAGTAACCCGGGAATCCCATCCATTCGATCGTACTCAATTCGTACCGGATGCGTTTCTCGACCTCTTCGCTCAATTCGGCGCCATAGCGCAGGTGGGCTCCTTTGTAGGTCAGGTCTTTCAGGTAGCAGAACTGTTTGGCCGTCATCAACTTTTCGCTGCGCTCCTTGCTCTCCTCCGCCCAGGCATCGAGTTCTTCGACGCTGTGGCAGGCATCGATTCGCGCCAGCTCTTCCTGATCTTCGATCTTCTTGACGAGCGATTCGCGCAACTCCTCGAAAGGCATGTGGAACTCCGGCGGCGGAGGGAAGTTGGGCATCAGAGGCGCATGGGTGAGTTTGTACTCCTCGACCTTGTCGGCGATCTCGAGCGTGGTGGCGAGTGCTTCGGGATGGTCGGGGAAGAGCTGCGCCATCTCTTCGGGCGATTTCAGATACTCCTGGAACGTATAGCGCATCCGATTGGGATCGTCCAGGTCGCGGCCGGTATTGAGGCAGATCAGATGATCGTGCGCCACGGCGTCTTCGGCCAGAATGAAATGCACGTCGTTCGAGCAGATGTATTTGACTCCGCATTTGGCCGACAGCTCCAGCAGGGCCTTATTGACCAGCAACTGATTCTCGTACACGTCGGCGTCCTTGCGCGGATCGCCCGACGGATGGAGCTGCAACTCCAGGTAATAGTCGTCCCCGAAGATGCTTTTGAACCAGCGCACGACCTGTTCAGCCTCCTCCATGTCGTTGCGCATGATGGCCTGGGGAACTTCGCCGCCCAGACATGCCGAGCAGCAGATCAATCCCTCGTGGTATTGTTCCAGCAGTTTCTTGTCGATACGGGGCTTGTAATAGAATCCTTCGGTAAAGGAGTAGGATACGATCTTGCAGAGATTGTGGTAACCCGTGAGGTTCTTGGCCAGCAGAATCAGGTGATCGCCCGCCTTCTCGTCCTTGTCCTTTTCGAAGCGGTTGCGCACGACGTAGGTTTCGCACCCCAAAATAGGCTTGATGCCCGCATCGGTGGCGACGTCGTGGAAGTTCTTGACGCCGTACATATTGCCGTGGTCGGTAATGGCCAGAGCCTTCATACCGAGGGCTTTGGCTCGTTTGATGAGCGGCGATATGGCCGCTGCGCCGTCCAAGATGGAATATTGCGTATGTACGTGTAAATGGACGAAATCCGGCATAATTCGAAAATTTATGGTTTTGGGCCGTCCTTTGCGAAGGTACGGAAAAGTCGCGGGCAGAAGCAAATTTATCTGCGTCTTGCCGATGCTTAAGGCGAAGTCAAAGGTAATGAAAAAATATGAAAGAATTTCCGTATTTCCAAGTAAAAATTGCCCGAACGATTCTACGTTGTTGAAAATGACGGGATAGGAAATATGTGGCAAAAATCTTGCAGCATTCCGAAAAAAAACGTATCTTGTTGATAGCCGGATTTATCCGGTCCTGCATCGCCCGTTTTCGCCGGGTACGAACGGAGTTCGGAACCGGGAGCACGGAAGTTCGAAGAACCGAAAAACGACGGGATGCAAAGATTTAATAAAAAATGTGGACCTCGTTGGAAATACGGTACTCCGAGTACCCGCATTTTAGGAAAGGTCTGAATTTTAATGCGGCCAGAGGATGCGAATAAATGTCCTTCGGATTCGATGCTGCGATTGTCAAACTGTTACATCGAAAGATATAATGGCCGAATAAATATATCACCTAAACAGCGATGATTATGAAAGATGAAAAATTAGTCGTGTTGAGAGAGTGGAACTCTGTCACCGAAGCCGAAATGGCCAAATCGATTCTGGACGGAGCCGGAATTTTTTCGACGATCCGCAACGAATATATGTCGGCGATCTATCCCATCGGCACGATGCCGGCACAGCTCGTGGTCAAGGAGGAAGATGCGAAGCGGGCTGCCGAATTGCTCGACAAAATGCCGTAATTTATTATTTTGCAGCTATTCAAGGAGTTCGGGAAGCTCTTAAAGAAGCCCCCGAATTCCTTATGAACGGCTCGGAACAACCTCTGTTGCTTGCGACTTTCGAACGGTTCGGAGAAGGGGCGAAACTGCGTACCGAAAACGTCGATTCATAGCTTCAGGTCCGGAGAACGAAGTCGTCGGAAATGAAACCGGCTTCGATAAGATCGGTCGAGCCGTGTCGGAGGATCCCTTATCGGTTCCATATGGCCCAGGCAGCTTCCGCCTGCCCTACGAGCATGTCGAGTCCGTTGCACGTGTGTGCTCCCCGTTGCGCTCCGTATTGCAGAAACAGCGTTTCGGCCGGGTTGTAGATCAGGTCGAAAAGATAGTGGGAGGGCGTGACGAAAGCGTACGGAATGCGGGGCGCCTCTTCGACATTCGGATGCATCCCGACTGGGGAGGCATTGATAATGAGCCGATGCGAACCGATTACTTCATCCGATACTTCGTCGTACGTATAATTTCCCGTTGCCGGATTCCGCGATACTAGATCGAACGGAATTTCCATCTGTGCCAATACATATTGCACGGCTTGCGACGCCCCGCCCGTGCCCAGTACCAATGCCCGTTCGGGACGCTCCCCGCCGAGAAATGTTTCGAGGGAGACGCGAAGTCCCGTCACATCCGTATTATAACCCGTCAGACGTCTGCCTTCACAGCGCACGCAATTGACGGCCCCGATCATCCGGGTTTCCGGCGAAAGATCGTCCAGATAGGGTATGATCTGTTGTTTATAGGGAATCGTGACATTGAATCCCCGCAGTTCGGGCTGCGCTTCCAGCAAAGCGGGCAACTCCTCGATCGTTTTCAATTCGTAAAGGTCGTACCGGCAATCCGCAATGCCTTCGCGTGCGAATTTATCGGCGAAATACCGGGCTGAAAACGAGTGTCCCAGCGGGTAGCCTATCAGACCGTAGCGTTTCATAAGGTTTTAGTTTTGGGGAGCGGAGATTTTTTGAGCGACCCGCTTGCCGATGAATTCGATGACATAGATCAGAAGAAATCCTGCCAGCGCCAGTGCTACGGCCTGCCACAAGTGGGCATCGGTCTGACCGATCGCCTCGAAATGTCCCGGTGTAATGTTTTGTTCCACCAACGGGTGAACGGCACCCTGGGCATCCGTATAAGTTTCCACGACCTCTTTCCAGGGCCAGACTTTATTGAGCGATCCGACCATGAAACCCATGAGCAGGGAGATCGTCAGGTCGTGATGCTTGCGCAGCAGCCACGAAAGCAGGTGCGAAAAACTGATGATACCGGCGACGGCTCCGACTGCGAAAAGCAGCAGGACACCCAGCCGGAATTCGCTGACAGCCTGTAAAATGTATTGGTATTTTCCCAGCAGCAGCAGGATGAAGGCGCCTGAAATTCCCGGAAGAATCATCGCGCAGATGGCAACAGCTCCCGAAAGCATGATAAACCACCAGTCGTTGGGCGTTTGCGTCGGGGAGGCGATCGTGATCCAGAATGCCAGCGCGGTGCCGACAAGCAGTCCCAGTAGCGAAGTGAGGTTCCACTTCCGAATATCCCGGGCGACGAAAGCCGCCGAAGCGACGATCAGTCCGAAAAAGAAGGACCAGATTTCGATCGGGTGATGCGCCAGCAGGTAAGTCATCAACCGTGCCAGCGAAAAGATGGCGATACCGATACCCTGCAGTACGGAGAAGAGGAAACTGCCGTTGATGTGGCGCCAGAATTTCCTGAATTCGAACCGGCCGAGCAATTTCAACGCAGTCGGATTAAAACTTTTGATCGACTCGATCAGTTCGCTGTAAATTCCCGAAATAAAGGCGATCGTCCCGCCCGATACTCCCGGGACAACATCCGCCATTCCCATTGCGCAGCCTTTCAGCGCCAACAGCACGTATCTGAACATAATCCGCTCTAATAAAAAGTTAGGCAATTCATCTTTCAATGTACCTTTTGACAATTCCGAGAGGTGTCTATTCGCTGTTCCCGGTTGTATCGGTAATGCTCCTGCCCACAGATCCCTTCCCGGAAAGGACTTAAGGCGCTTTACTCCCAAAGAGGTACACTAAAGTATATAATCACGAAAAGTTATCTCGTTCGTCGAAAACACGACGTTTCGCAAAAACGGCATTATAATAACATCGCATAGGTATTGCCGTTTCCGGCGATGTTTTGCTTGTGCAAAGATAGTATATGCGGGAAACATCGCAAGATTTTTTCGGGATAAAACCCTGAAAAAATCCATCCCGAACGAAGATTTAATAATTCGTTAATAATACCGTTCGAGGATTCCGCCTCCGACGACCCGTTCCCCTCGGTACAAAACGACGGGCTGCCCGGCGGCCGGGGCCCACGCGGGATCCTCCAGTTCGATCCGAATCCCCGAAGCGGCAGGGAAGACCGCTGCGTATCCCTCGGGGTTGCGGCCGATGCCCCGGATCACCGCACGGATATCGCGGGCACCGAATACCTCGTCGCTCTCTATCAGGCGACATTCCCCGACTTCCAGCGTACGATGCAACAACAGCTTCTCTTCTCCGGCTACGATCCCGGTTTGCCGCCGTGTCGATAGCGACCACCGCCCAGCCCGGCGGCAGGTCGAGGCCCTTTTTCTGGCCGATGGTGTAGAGGGCCGCCCCGTCGTGCGTGCCGAGCCGATGTCCGGCAGAGTCGATGATGGGGCCGGGCCGGAGCGCTTCCGTTTTATCCCGGCTTCGCAGGAAGTCGCGGCACGGGCGTCCCTCGAGAAAACAGACGCCCATACTCTCCCGACGGTCGGCGAGTTCTTCGACGATATTTCGTTTGATGACCGTTCCCATCGGAGTCAGCACCCGATCGAGGATCTCCTGCGGCAAGTCCCACAGGTAGTAGGACTGGTCCTTGCGGTTGTCGGCCGCACGGGTGACGTATCGTTTGCCGCCTGCGGAGGTAATGCGGAAATAGTGTCCCGTAGCGATGTGGCGAATCCCCAGTGCGTCGGCCTCTGCCGCAAGGCAGGGCCATTTGATCCGACTGTTGCAGCGCGTGCACGGAGCCGGGGTACACCCCCGGAAGTAACTGTCGGTAAAATAGTCCACCACCTCCCGTTCGAACCGCTCCCGCACCGACCGCATTCGCCAAGGAATACCGAGTGCTCCGGCACGCAGACGCGCCTTTTCCAACAATGCGGAATCGCCTCTCATGTCGAGCGTCAGAGCCGTTACATGATATCCGGCCGCCTGCAACAATCCGACGGCGGCGAAGCTGTCTATTCCGCCGCTGAAACCCAACAATACCCGATTATCCTTCATAAACTCCTGTCTTCATGAGAACCGGCTGCCGAAATTTCGGCAGCCGGTTCTGTCAAGCATATTCTTCCGGCTTCGGGTGTTCTTCTTCGAAGAATTCCGGTTTTTCCCGTTTAATGAACCCGATCACCTCTTCCAAGCCTTCGAGGAATTTGGAAAAATCCTCTTTGTAAAGGAATATTTTATGCCGGTCGTAACTGACCGTTCCATCCGGCGCCGTTTTCTTCCGGCTCTCCGTAATGGTAAGAAAATAATCGTTCGCACGCGTAGCGCGCACGTCCAGAAAATAGGTCCGCCGGCCGGCTTTTACGACTTTCGACAGGATCTGTTCGCCGAAATCTTCTCCGTCCGTGCGGAAGGTATTCAGAGCAGCCATACAAGGTAATATTTTGAGGGTTATTCGTTTGTTCCATACGTAAATATAAAACAAATTTCGTTTTCCTGCAAAATTCTTGTCCGTGATTATATACGTCTTTGGGCGTGCAGCGATTCAAACCCCTTCCGGGAAGGGAATTTCGGGGCAGGCCGAATTATAAACTCAATTACGAGTCGTGAATACGCGACTCTCGGAAATAACGTGATGCAACCGCTTATTGCCGCTCATGCTGCGCTTCCAGGAGCGGCAGCCCCTCTGCCTCCCAGTTTTTCAGCAAATTGAGCGCCCGGATGAAGTCGGCATCATCCCTTGCGTGCAATATCCGCAGCAGAGCTTCCCGGTCGAAAAGCCGCTCTGCCAGCAATGCTTTGAGCAGGCGCCTGGTCCCCGCTTCGACATCGGAATCTTCCGCCGGAGGTGTTACGCCCTGTTCCAGTCCCAGTCCGATCAACTCCTCATACATTTCATCGGGAACTTCGAACCGCTCCTCGAACGATGCGAACTCCGGATAATCCCGTTCCAGGGCTGTCCGGTTGCGGTCCAGGTAGCGCTGCATAAATTCAGGAAAGATATTTTTCCGCAGCAGGGCGTTCAGATAAGATGCCTGCACCGTATCCTGTATTACGCACACGTCGGGCGCTATGCCTCCGCCGCCGTAAACTGTCCGGCCCGTGCGGAGTGTCCGGTAGGCCGGCGACGGAATCGTGTCGGGCAGCGGATGAGTTCGGTAAGCCGTGCGATCCCCGCCTTTGACGTAAGGACGTTGAATTTCCCGGCCCGAAGGCGTATGATAGCGGGCGACGACCAGACGCAGGGCCGACCCGTCCGGAAGCAGATATTGGCGCTGCACCAACCCTTTTCCGAAGCTGCGGCGCCCGACGATTACCGCGCGGTCCCAGTCCTGCAGCGCTCCGCTCACGATTTCACTGGCCGACGCCGACCGTTCGTCGATCAGGACGATGAGCCGCCCTTCGGCCGGAAATACCGGATTCCGGCGGGCGGAATGGACTACGGACGGTACGCTGCGGCCTTCGGTCGAAACGATCCGCGAGCCTTTGGGCAGGAAAAAGCCGGACAAAGCGATCGCCTGATCCAACAGTCCTCCGCCATTGCCCCGAAGATCGAGAATCAACTCCTTCGGACGGTCCAGCTCTTCGTAAGCCCGCTGCACCTCCCGCATGGTGGTCTGACCGAAACGGATCAGTTTGATGTATCCCACCGCAGAATCGACGCGGTAGGCCAGCTCGACGGAGGGGAGAGGTATTTCCCGTCGGACGATTTCGTACAGAATCGGTTGGCAGACTCCTCGTCGAATCACTAGGATTTTTACTTTCGATCCGGCATCTCCCCGCATGACGGAGATGAGCTCGGAGGCCGGGATCTCCTTCACGGTGCGTCCGTCCACCCGGACGATCCGGTCGTCGGGACGGATGCCTGCTTCTTCGGCGGCCCCTCCCGACAGGAGGGAGGTTACGACCAGCGAATCACGGATCCATTGGGTCTGAATGCCTATTCCTCCGAACTTACCCCGATAGAGGCTCCAGAATTCAGCCATCTCCGCAGCCGAGGCATATTCGGTATGGGGATCGAGTTGCTGTACCATGCTGCGGATCGCCTCCTCGACCAGCGGCGCCATATCGACCGAATCGACATACATCTTGCGGATATATTCGTAAGACCGCTCCAGCTTGGCGAGCGACCGTCGCTGTGCCCGGTCGGGCCGGGAAACGGCGATATCGGCCGTCCGGAACGATGATAATCCCGCCACGGCCAGCAACAGCCCGAAAAACCACATGCTCCGCTTCATATCGAATTACATGATTGCATATTTTTCCGTCCGGCGTCCTCCCAAGCAGGTACCGCGAAACACCGGGAAATGATTTCCGACTGCGAGCAGGGAGGAAAGGCGTGAACCCCGTCTTCTTTCCGGCGATTCGGTAGAGCCATAGATACCGCCTCGGATGCACCCACATTCGGAACGGGGCGTATCCGCCGATAACTCTGCTCTCTCAACTACCGCCGGGGCGGCTATTCCGCGTCCGCTCGGACAGGCGCTTCGGATTATCTATAACTAATTATCTAACGGAGTGCTTCGGCCAGTCGGGTGAACGGCACCTGGGTCTGTTCGCCGGAGGTCATATCCTTGATCGTCGCCACCCGTTCTTCCAGTTCCCGGCTGCCGACGATTACCACGCAGGGGATTCCCCGGCGATTGGCATACTCCATCTGTTTTTTCATCTTTCCGTTTTCGGGACATATCTCCGCCGGAATACCTGCGGCACGCACCTCCTGCAACAGTTTCAGCGAGGCATGCTCTTCCGCTTCGCCCAGATTGGCGAACATCACCCGGGCCGCACAGCCCAGATCGGCCGGGAAGAGTCCGAGGCCGGTCATCACGTCGTAGATGCGGTCCGCACCGAACGAAATGCCGACACCCGACATGTTCGGCATTCCGAAGATGCCCGTCAGGTCGTCGTAGCGTCCGCCGCCGCAGATCGACCCGATGGCGAAATCGAGCGCCTTGACTTCGAAAATCGCTCCCGTATAATAATTGAGCCCCCGGGCCAGCGAGAAGTCGAGCTCGATCGGCAGCTCCACCCCCAGCCGGTTCACGTACCCGAAGATCGTTTCCATCTCGGAAATGCCTTCCAGTCCGACAGCCGAGGCGCCAATGACATCTCGCAACACAGCCAGTTTCCGTTCATTATCGCCTGTCAATTCGAGTATCGGTTGCAGCTTTTCGATCGCATCGGAGCCGATGCCGCGTTCCGTCAATTCAGCCTTGACAGCCTCCAATCCGATCTTTTCCAGCTTGTCGATGGCGACCGTAATGTCGATCATCTTGTCCGCATGTCCGATGGTTTCAGCAATGCCGTACAGAATCTTGCGGTTGTTTACCTTCAGCGATACGTTAATTCCGAGCGTCCGGAAAACCCGTTCCACGATCTGTATGAGTTCCACTTCGCACAGCAGCGATCGGGTGCCGATGACATCCACGTCGCACTGGTAAAACTCCCGGTAGCGGCCTTTCTGCGGACGGTCGGCCCGCCAGACCGGTTGTATCTGGTAGCGTTTGAACGGGAAGGCGATTTCGCTCTGGTGCTGCACCACATAACGGGCAAAAGGCACCGTCAGGTCGTAACGCAATCCCTTTTCGCAAATTCGGGAGGCCGTGCGCAACTCTTCGTCATTCAGTCCGGCGGCGTAATCCCCCGAATTGAGGATTTTGAAAAGCAGTTTGTCGCCTTCGTCGCCGTATTTGCCCAGCAGGGTGGAGAGGTTCTCCATCGCAGGCGTTTCGAGCGGGCCGAAGCCGAAGGTGCGGAAAACGTCCCGGATTTTGTCGAAAATATATTGGCGGCGCATCATCTCCAGCGGGGAGAAGTCGCGTGTGCCCTTGGGTATGGAGGGTTTTTGTGCCATTTTATTCCACCAGTTTTCTGTATTTTACACGATGGGGCTGCGTATCGCCGCCCTGCGCTTTCTTCCACTCCTCGTATTCGCTGTACGAACCTTCGTAGAAGACCACTTTCGAATCGCCTTCGAAGGAGAGGATGTGCGTGGCGATACGATCGAGGAACCAGCGGTCGTGGGAGATCACGACGGCGCAGCCGGCGAAATTCTCCAGACCCTCCTCCAGCGCACGCAACGTATTGACGTCGATGTCGTTGGTCGGCTCGTCCAGAAGCAGCACATTACCTTCCTCCTTGAGTGCGAGGGCCAGGTGCAGGCGGTTGCGCTCGCCGCCCGACAGCATGCCGCACTTCTTCTCCTGATCGGCGCCCGTGAAATTGAACCGGGCCACGTAAGCGCGGGCATTGACCTGGCGGTTGCCCAGCATAATCAGGTCGGTACCCTGCGAAATCACCTCGTAAACGGTTTTTTTCCGGGTCGATGGACTTGTGCTGCTGATCCACGTAGGCCAGTTTGACCGTCTGACCGACAGTGAAAGTTCCCGAAGTAGGCTGTTCGAGTCCCATGATCATCCGGAAGAGGGTAGTCTTGCCCGTACCGTTGGGGCCGATCACACCGACGATACCGGCAGGCGGCAGCGAGAAGTTCAGTCCCTCGTACAGCACCCGGTCGCCGAAGGCTTTCGATACGTCGTGCGCCTCGATCACCACATCGCCCAGACGCGGGCCGTTCGGGATGAATATTTCGAGCTTTTCCTCCTTCTGTTTGGTATCTTCGTTCATCAGCTTGTCATAGGCCGACAGACGGGCTTTCGACTTGGCGTGACGTCCGGAGGGGGACATACGCACCCACTCCAACTCGCGTTCGAGGGTCTTGCGACGCTTCGATTCCTGCTTCTCCTCCATAGCCATACGGGTCGTCTTCTGCTCCAGCCAGCCCGAATAGTTACCTTTCCAGGGAATACCTTCGCCGCGGTCGAGTTCCAGAATCCAGCCGGCCACGTTATCCAGGAAATAGCGGTCGTGCGTCACGGCGATCACCGTGCCCTTATATTGTTGCAGGTGTTGCTCCAGCCAGTCGATCGACTCGGCGTCGAGGTGGTTGGTCGGCTCGTCCAGCAGCAAGACGTCCGGCTGCTGCAAAAGCAGGCGGCACAAGGCCACGCGGCGGCGTTCGCCGCCCGAGAGTACCTTGACGCTCTGATCCGGGTCGGGACGAGCGCAGGGCATCCATCGCACGCTCCAGTACGCTGTCCAGCTCCCAGCCGTTCACGTGGTCGATCTGTTCGTACAGTTCGCCCTGACGCTCGATAAGTCGGGCCATCTCTTCGTCGTCCATCGGCTCGCAGAGTTTCTGGTTGATCTCCTCGTACTCCTTCAGCAGGGCTACGGTCGAGGCGCAGCCCTCTTCGACCACTTCGCGCACGGTCTTGGCATCGTCGAGTTTGGGTTCCTGTTCCAGGTAACCGACCGTATAACCGGGCGAGAAGACCACTTCACCCTGGAAATTCTTGTCGATACCCGCGATGATCTTCATCAGAGTCGATTTACCCGAGCCGTTCAGACCGATGATACCGATCTTGGCGCCGTAGAAGAACGAGAGGTAGATGTTGTTGAGAACTTTTTTCTGGTTGGTGAAGGTCTTGCTTACGCCGACCATCGAAAAGATGAGTTTTTTCGTCTGCCATATTTTTCTTTTTGAATTATTTGCGGAGTTACACCGGAATAACGCAGGTCGCGCTACAAGCCAACCTGTTTCGACTTGTCCGAAACGCGATCTGTCCGGGTCCGAATCTATTTGGGAACAAAGATAACGCAAACCGGGCGGAGCGCCAAATTTATTTGTTCTCCGCAGAAATACGGCTTTTCCGCAAAGGCACGCGAACAAATCGCAGTGCGACCGTTGCCCTCTTGTTGAAAAACTACAACGGAATGCCTGTGGCATAACTGGTGCTTTCGCCCGGATCGAAGTTTACGGGAAAAGAGATCAGATACCGGCAGGGATGCCCCATTTCGAGAAGCGGCGTCCATTGTCCCGATGTGTCGAGAATCAGTTTCTGCACGTGTTCCGTCAGTGCAGGATGAGGTGATTCCGATGCGCCGACCAAAGTGATTGTGCCGTCAGGCTCTATATAGAACTCGACACGTACGGTGCCGTACACACCCGCTTCGTACAACTTCGTATCATATACGAGATTTCGGTTCAAATATTCGCGGAAAGCCATCAATCCGTCCTTTTTACCCCGGAATGTCGGCTTGACGAAAGCTCCCGGCAGGAAATTCATATTGATCAGCATTTTTCGCACATACGGGATTTTTCGGCCGTCCTTGTATGCCGGGGTGAAAGGGTTCAATTCCGATAATGCCGTATTCAACAGCTCCCGGCTGCGCTGGGTCGGATTGAATCGCACTCCGCCCAGCGAATCGGGATATTGTACATCGACGCAGCGTCCCAGCGTGTCTATCGTAAACTTCATAAGCAATTCATGCGAGAGTTCTTCGATTCGGTAGCCGTCCCGCTTCATGACTTTCGTCACCTTCTTCTCGAATTGTTTGCGAAAAACATCCGGGTCGTCCGACCCTGCATATCGCGGCGGAATAATCTGCGCTGCTGCCGGCAAACTTATCAGGCAAAGAATGAGAGAAATTATTTTTCTCATAATGTAAATGTTTTATCTTAACCTGAAATCGACCGGAAGCACAAACTTCTGTCGGACGGGAGCGCCAAAATAGAGCGCGGGTATCCATTTGCCGGAAGTCGATAAAATAATTTTCTTAACACGATAACTCATTTTCGGATGCGGCGATTCCAATACTTTATCGATTTCGACGGAACCGTCCGTATTGACAATAAAGACGATGATTACCCGGCCGGAAACACCCCATGGCCGAAGCTCTTCGGGATATTCAACTCTTTTTGCAATATATTTTTCAAACACAGTCAAATCATTCGGCTCGCTCTTTTTAAAACAAGCCGGGGTAGTTACTTCAGGGATATAGGCAAAATTGTATTCCATCGTCTGTCGGTAAGGAACTTTTTCGCCCCTTTCCGTCGCGGGCTGAAAAGAATCGATTCCGGCCAACGCCGTGCGAAGCAACTCCAATGTCCGTTCTTTCACGATAATCGTTTGGCGGCGACAGGTGTCGGGAATTTCCAGATCGATGCAGCGTCCCAGCGTATCGATGGTAAAATTCATCCAGAAGTAGTGAATAAGGTCATCAGGAGTATAGCCGTCGCTATAGTAAACCTCAGTCACACGTTCCATAAGCGCTTGCCGGAACAGCTGAACATCGTCCGAACCTTGAAATAGGGGAGGAGTGGTTTGGGCCTCCGCAATCGTGCACGAAAAACAGGATAAAAACAAGAGCAGGATCTTTTTCATGGGAATTGGGTATAATATTTGATTAAAAATACGACATAATTCGTCGCGGTCCAAATATTCCTGCGGCAAAATGCAACGGATATAAAAAATTCCAATGCGAACATAAGAAATAAATAACGGTTATCGATGGCTTTTCCCGTTCGTTTATCGTATATTTGTAGAGAGAAATCAACCACACAAACAAATAAATTATTTTCAGTATGAGCAAAAGTGTTAAAGGTACCAGGACGGAGCAGAACCTGCTCAAAGCATTTGCCGGCGAGAGCCAGGCACGGACTCGTTATACGTTTTTCGCAAGCGTAGCCAAGAAAGAGGGTTACGAGCAGATCGCAGGTGTTTTTGCGGAAACTGCGGATCAGGAAAAAAGAGCATGCGAAGCGTTTCTTCAAATTCCTCGAAGGCGGGGATCTGGAGATTACGGCCAGTTATCCGGCCGGCCGGATCGGCACCACGGCTGAAAACCTGCTGGCGGCAGCCAAAGGGGAGAACGAGGAGTGGGACGTGCTCTATCCCGACTTCGCCAAAGTAGCCGAAGAGGAGGGCTTCCCCGAAATCGCCAATGCATTCAAGCAGATTTCCAAAGTCGAGGCGGAGCATGAGCGCCGTTATCTGAAGCTGTTGAGCCGCATTACGGACGGCAACTTCTTCAAGCGCGACGGCAAGATCTGGTGGCAGTGCCGCAATTGCGGATTTATCTGCGAAGCGGAGGAAGCGCCGAAAATCTGCCCGGCATGCCAGCACCCGCAGGCATACTTCGAACCCAAGAAAGACAACTATTAACGGAGTTCTTTTATCGAACGAGCCCGGATCCGTTCAGCGGATCCGGGCTTTTTATACAATCCAGGGCTTTTTTCGGTTGGACAGGTCGTACCGGAGATATGCGGATGAAAAGCGATAATAAGGCATTATCCACCGAAACGGGAACGGAAAATCCAAAATGGAAACGGTTACAACCCCAACAGGAGGCGGGTATCCGTCATGAATCGCTCGTACCGCAGCCGTGAATCGGCCGGCATGGAGAGGGTGTCGCCGACCTCCGAAGGGGTGATCCGGTAGCCGGGTGTCAGGACCCACACCGGCGTCAGTTCGAGCGAGTAGCGCAGCGAACCGTCGGGAGAACGGGTTACCTCGACGGTCGCCACGATTCCGCCGTCGCAATAACGCTTCCGCTGGTTGGACACGAAATTACCGAGCGAATAGAGTACGATCCCGTTACTGTCCTGTTCGTAAGGCTGTACGACATGCGGGTGGCTGCCGACAATCAGATCGACCCCGTGTCTTCGCAGAAACCCGGCCAACTGCCGCTGCACCTTGTTCGGTCGACGTTCGTATTCGTTGCCCCAGTGCATGCAGGCGATCACGCAATCCACGCCGTCGTGCTCGACCGGTATGTCTATTCGAACGTGGGGTTCCAGTGCGCCAAATTGCCTGCCGGGGACCGGCAGGAGGAGCTGCGGCGGTGGATCCTCGACCTGGAGTTCGGCTATTACGGAATTCCCCGTCCGGACGTGTCGCTGTTTCTGGATGTGCCTTTCGCCTTTACGGAGAAAAAGCTCTCCGAGGTACGCGAAGGCGACGACCGCGAATACCTGAAAGGGGAACGCGACATCCATGAGGCATCGCTCGACTTGCAGCGTCGTGTGCGGGAGGTTTACCGTGCAGCCGCTGCTGCGGACGACCGCCTGCGGATTATCGATTGCAGCGATGCGCAGGGCGGGATGGACTCTCCCAATGCGATTTTCGCCCGCATCCGCACCGAGATAGAACGTTTTCGGTAAGCGAGGGCAGAGACCGCTTGCGGGCTCTGCCGAGCGAAGAAAACGAAGAAGTCAATTCAACGTTTTCGGTAAGCGGGGCAGAGCCGAATTTGTGTGGATTGTGCCGGGTGGAGAAAACGAAGCGTGGAATTAGTGTATGAGATGAGCGCCTTTTCGAATGATGCCGGAGAAGTGCCCGGAGGGGCGGTTCGGTATATTCGATAAGCGGATGAGTCGTTTTGTCCGTGTCCCGACGGATGCGGAGCGTTGAGCGAAAAGGGAGTCCGGAAAAAGTCGGCAATCCGAAACGGCTTTGCGGGACGCTCGGACGCAGACCGAAAGGCGGGAAGTTTTGAGTTTTAACGATGAGAACGACTCCGGACGAGTGCGGGATGCCTGCGGAGAAAATGAAGAAAAGATCGTATATAACCTGTTCGAAAATGATGAAACCTATGCTGTCGCAACGGGCCCGGAGCCTGATTACCGGAGTTTGCCGCCTGGTGCTGGCCGTCGTGTTCATCGTGTCGGGCTTTACGAAGGTGATCGATCCCTGGGGAACGTCGATCAAGATCAACGAATACCTCACGATTTACGGGTTCGATTATCTGATTCCGGCCAGCATGGTCTTTTCGATTTGGCTGTGCGGCGCCGAGATGATGATGGGTTGCATGCTGCTTTGCAAGGTGCGTATCCGGCTGGTATCGATCTTCGCTCTGGCGTCGATGCTCTTCTTTACGATCCTTACCTTTTTGAGTGCGACGTTCATCCCGGTCGAGGATTGCGGCTGTTTCGGTGAGGCGATCAAACTCTCCCCCTGGGAAACATTCTTCAAGAACCTGGCCTTGCTGCCGATGGCGGCCGTCGTGTGGGCTTATTACCGGAACGATAAGATTCTTGCCTTCCGCCGTTCGGAGGTCGCTTTGACGATTTTTTTCTTCCTTCTGACGATGGGGCTGGGGTTCTATTGCTATTGTCATCTTCCGTTGATCGATTTTCTGCCGTATAAGATCGGGGTGAATATCCGCGAGGAGATGCACGCCTCTTCTGCGGCCGGTCCCGAGGGCGAGTTGCAGACCGTACTGGTTTATCGCAATCGCATGACGGGGGAGGAGCGGGAGTTTGCGCTCGATGATACGGAGTGGCAGGACGATACGGTCTGGGAGTGGGTCGATACGAAAATTCTGGGAGAGGTACCGGAGATGAATCCGATGATCGAGGAGTTCGCTCTGCGCAATGGCGCGGAAGATGTGACCGACCGGGTGCTCGCTACTCCGGGACGGCTCTATTTGATCTGTGTGACGCGTTTCGACCGCATCGGCCGCAGGTGCGAGGATCGTTTGGAGCGGCTCGTGGAGCGTGCGTTGCAGGAAGGGGCGCATGTCGTCTGCATCACGCCCGAACCCTTGCAGGGAAACGGCATCCATTCGTTCGGGAAAAGCACGCCGGTTCCTTGCTACAACATCGATGGATCGACGCTCAAGACCATGTTGCGGGCTCATACGGGTATTGTCGTGCTCGACGACGGGGTAATCGCCGACAAGCGGAACTGTCGGGACATAGACTGAATCGGGCGTCAGTATTTCCGGTGCTATGCGCGGAAGCCGGGGTTGCTCCGGGCTGCGGAGGCGAGGGGTGAGTTCCGGTTTCCTGCCTGACGGAGTACCGGGACAGACGTTCCGGGTATTGTCGGAAGTAGAGAATATGCGGAAGGGCGATTCCTTCCGATAAAAGACCGTGTGTCATAAAGGCGCACTGTTGTGTCATTATCGGGAGCGGGCGAGTCATTTACGGCAGTAAATTCCTGTCGCCTTTACCTTCAATGCCTTGCATTGCATCCATTCTGACAACCTTAAGGGCTGTGCCTGGAACTTTCATTTCGACACAGCCCTTTCGTTGCTTTTTTCGTAATTTGTAGTGCTTCGGCCTATTTCGTATTGACGATCGCGATTTCGTCGGCTACCGGAGCGATCTTGCGCAGCATCTGCACGCCGCCGCAATGTTTGTCGTGGGCCAGGTTGATGGCCCGGCTTACTTTCATCTGGTCGTTTTCGCATTCGCATTGTACGTTATAGACGATGCGGAAAGATTTGAAGACGCTGCTCGATTGTACGGTTTCCGTGTCGAGTTCACCCGATATGCTGAGTTCGAAGCGGGTCGGAGATACGCGCTCCTTTTCCATGATCGCCATCGCGGTCATGCCTGCGCAAGTTACGCCGGCCAG
>ENA-OQAB01000597-OQAB01000597.1-human-gut-metagenome-genome-assembly--contig:-NODE-597-length-19028-cov-3.243162_pt1 | contig 19028 bp, 31 predicted proteins | sample MGYA00242490_ERZ504517 | MGnify/ENA primary metagenome ERZ504517 (study PRJEB26092, sample SAMD00036298) | human gut metagenome | host: Homo sapiens | study: EMG produced TPA metagenomics assembly of...
GTAACCTAATTCAATCAATACAGAAGATACACTGTTATCTCTTTAAAAACAGCCAAAGAATTTCCCATCTTTGCATTCCTCTATTTTTAGAATAATTTAATTTTTCGATATGATTTCCTATAGAAGTAGCAAGTGCTTCACTTGCTTTATTCTTAGTATATATCTCAAAACCAGATATATTTGTTGTTTTATCATAATCATTGACATGAATTGAAACAAAATATTTGGCTTGATTTTCTTTACTCATATCACAACGTAATTTTAAATCTGTAATTTTATTATCATGTAAAGCTTCATCTTTATCCCGTGTCAAGATAGCTTTGATATCTGCTTTATCAAGTTCCTTAGCAACAGCTTTTGCAGTTGTTAAAGATATATCTTTTTCATAGAGTTCATCAATATTCGCTCCAACATCATATCCCCCATGACCAGGATCAACAATGACTGTTGCTTTATAGTTTTTTGGTTTGTCATTTTTTTGAGGAGTTATTGCTTCAGTTTCAAAGAGTGACATCACATTGACTTACAGCAAAGCTTATACCTTTATATAGACCAAATAGAATAATCAAGCAAGCCACTGCTGCAATAATAACTCGATCAACTCTTAATTTTAATTTTTCATTTTTCTTTGCAGCCATTATCTCACTCCTCACACTATGCTTATTCTATCATATTTTTATCCCAACTTAAACAACAAACAATTTACAACCATGAAAAAAAGATTTGATTATTTCAATCAAACCTTAATTTTCATTTTTAACACGAATACGTGTTATAGCCTTACGTAAAGCAACTTCTGCTCTCAAAATATCCATATCATCATTAGATTGATTATGTAATCTTTCTTCAGCTCTTGCTTTAGCTTCTTGAGCACGTCGTAAGTCAATTTCTTCAGGTGATTCTATAGCATTCGCAATGATTGTTGTTTCATCATCATTAACATAAACAAAACCACCTGCAAGTGCAAATTTATATCTTTGTCCATCTTTAATATAGTTCATTTCGGAAATATCAATGGCACTTGCTAAGGGTAAATGGTTGGCAAGAATTCCAATTTGTCCAGAAGTTGTTCTTAAATTAAGCATTTCAACTTCTGTTTCTTTGTAGATTCCTCTAGGTGTAACAATCTTTAATTTAAATGGCTTCATCGCTTAAAGTTTTAGCCTTTTCAATTGCTTCTTCAATAGAACCTACATTATGGAATGCTTGTTCAGGTAAATGATCCCATTTTCCTTCAAGAATTTCTTTAAATCCTCTAATTGTATCTTCTACACGAACATATTTCCCTTCCATTCCTGTAAATTGACTAGCTACAGTAAATGGTTGAGATAAGTAATTACGTACACGTCTTGCTCGTGCAACAGTCACTTTATCTTCTTCACTTAATTCATCCATCCCTAAGATAGCAATAATATCTTGTAATTCTTGGAATCTTTGTAGAATTTGTTGAACTCCATGAGCAACTTCATAATGTTCTTGACCAACAACTAATGGATCAAGTGCACGTGATGATGAGTTTAATGGATCAACAGCAGGATAAATTCCTAAAGCTGCAATTGAACGATCCAAAACAACTTTTGCATCAAGATGGGCGAATGTTGTTGCTGGAGCAGGGTCAGTTAAGTCATCAGCAGGGACATAAACAGCTTGTACTGATGTGATTGATCCTTTTTTTGTTGATGTAATACGTTCTTGTAATTGTCCCATTTCTGTTGCAAGTGTTGGCTGATATCCAGCTTGTGAAGGAACACGTCCTAATAAGGCTGAAACTTCTGAACCAGCTTGAGTAAAACGGAAGATGTTATCAATGAATAATAAGACATCTTGATTTTGTTCATCTCTAAAGTATTCTGCCATTGTTAAACCTGTCAAAGCAACTCTTAAACGAGATCCTGGTGGTTCATTCATTTGTCCAAAGACAAGTGTTGTTTTATCCAAAACTCCACTTTCTTTCATTTCATAATACAAATCATTACCTTCTCTTGAACGTTCTCCAACTCCAGCGAATACAGATAATCCACCATGTTGAGTCGCAATATTGTTAATCAACTCTTGAATTAAAACGGTTTTACCAACTCCAGCACCACCGAACAATCCAATCTTACCACCTTTTAACATAAGGACAGATTAAGTCAATAACCTTAATCCCTGTTTCTAAGATTTCTGTTTCTGTTCTTTGTTGTGCATATGTTGGAGCACTTCTATGAATAGGCATTTTTTCTGTTGTTATTGGTAATTCAGGTTTCCCATCAATAGGTTGTCCTAAGACGTTAAACATTCTACCTAATGTATCATTTCCAACTGGAACACTAATTGGTTTTTGTGTATCAATTGCATCCAATCCTCTTGTCAAACCATCAGTTGGACCCATCGCAATACAACGTACAACATCATCGCCAATATGTTGAGCAACTTCTACAGTTAAAGGTGTTCCTTGATTATCAATTTCAATAGCTGTATTTAATGCTGGTAAATGATCAGCATCAAAAACAATATCGACAACAGGTCCAACTGCACGAACAATTTTCCCTATATTTAGCATATGTTCCTCCTTTATTGCGCATTAGCGCCTGCAACGATTTCACTAATTTCATTAGTAATCGCTGTTTGTCTTGCTTGATTATATTTCAATAATAAATCTTCAATTAAATCTTGAGCATTATCTGTTGCATTTTCCATAGATGTTCTTCTTGATGCATTTTCACTTGTAACTGATTCTACTAAATATCCATAAATAATAGATTGTAAATACATTGGAATTAAATGATTTAATACTTCAGAAGGACTTGGTTCAAAAATAGTAAATTTTTGTGTCACTTCAATATTATCAAATTCCTTAACATCTACTGGTAATAAATCAATAACGCGTGGTGTAAAAGTTAAGTTATTAACAAATTCAGTATAAATAATCTTAATCTTTGAAATTTCCTGATTACGATACATCTTTGTTAATTCACCAACAAGACGAACAACTTCTCTAAAATCTAATGTAGAATTTAAATTCAAATAATCATGATTATATTCAATTTGATGATGATTCAAATGACCAGCACCTTTACTACCAATCATATAAATCAAATCACCCTCTTGAATCGTTTGATCAACTGTTTTCAATACATTCGCATTATATCCACCACATAACCCTAAACTAGATGTAATCACAATATAAACATTCTTTCCTTTAGGATTAGCCTTTAAATATGGATTATCAATCATCCCTTGATTACTTGCTAAAATTTCTGCAACAGTTTCTTGTACCTTACTATAATAAGGTTTTAATTCCTCTAATTGATTTCTTGTTTTTCTTAATTTAGAAGTTGCAACTAATTGCATAGCTTTTGTAATTTTTTTAGTAGACTCTACAGATTTAATACGTCTTTTAATAGACTGCATATTACTAGCCATAAATCTAACCTTCCTTATTCACTTGTAAGAATTTTTCAACAAAAGCCCCAATAACTTCTTTCATTTTAACACTCAATTCATCACTAATCACTTTTTGTGTTTGAATTTCTTCAATAATATCACTATGATTTAATTTCATTTCTTGATACAATTCTTTAACAAACTCAGAAACTTTTTTAACTGCTAATTTCTTAGTAAAACCATATTTTAATGCAAATAAAGAAATAACTTGTTCTTCTACACTACGTGGAGAATATTGAGCTTGTTTTAAAACTTCACGAACTTTTTCCCCATGATCTAATGTTGCTTTTGTGGCTGCATCAAGATCACTACCAAATTGAGCAAAAGCCTGCATTTCAGCAAATTGTGCTAATTCAAGCTTTAATGTTCCTGAAACTTGTTTCATGGCTTTGATTTGTGCTGATGAACCTACACGTGATACAGATAATCCTGTATCAATGGCTGGTCTAAATCCAGCATTGAATAAATCTTGTTGTAAAAAGATTTGTCCATCTGTAATAGAAATAACATTAGTAGGAATATATGCTGAGATATCTCCTGCTTGTGTTTCAATAATTGGTAAAGCCGTAATTGACCCACCACCATTTTCTTCATTTAAACGACAAGCTCTTTCTAACAATCTTGAATGGAGATAGAAAACATCTCCTGGATAAGCTTCACGTCCTGGTGGTCTTTTTAATAATAAAGACACTGTACGATAAGCAACCGCATGTTTAGATAAATCATCATAAACAATTAAAACATCTTTTCCTTGTTCTAACCATTCTTCTGCCATTGCACATCCTGCATAAGGAGCAATATATTGAACTGGTGCTAATTCACTAGCTCCAGCTGCAACAATTGTTGTATATTCCATTGCTCCACCTTTACGTAGTTTTTCTACAATTTGTGCAACAGTGGAATTCTTTTGTCCAATTGCAACATAGATACAATAAATATTTTTGTCCTTTTTGATTTAAGATTGTATCAATCGCAATAGCAGTTTTTCCAGTTTGTCGATCTCCAATGATTAACTCACGTTGACCTCTACCAATTGGAATAATTGCATCAATAGATGTAATTCCTGTTTGTAAAGGTTGATCAACCGATTTTCTTGTCATAACCCCACTGGCAACTCTTTCAATTGGTTTCGTATGAACATAACGAATTTCTCCCTGTCCATCGATAGGTTGACCTAAAGGATTAACAACACGCCCTAATAATCCATCACCTACTGGTACCTCAATAATTCTTCCAGTACGCTTTACTTCATCACCTTCCTTGATAGTTCCTTCACTACCAAGTAAAACGGCACCAACACAATCTTCTTCAAGATTCATGACCATACCATAAACATCATTAGGAAACAATAACAATTCACCTAACATAGCATTATCTAACCCATGAACAAGTGAAACACCATCTCCAACAGTCATAACTGTTCCAACATCTTTAGATTCAATTTGATCTTCAAAATGTTTAATTTGTTCTTTTATTAAAGCACTAATTTCATCTGGTCTTAGATCCACTATCTTCACCTACTTTCTTAATAATTCTTTTTTCAATGATTCCAATTTATAAGAAAGTGAATCATCATAAATATGATTATCAACTTCTACTCTAATTCCACCAATCAAAGCTGTATCAATAACCATACGTAATTTTACTTTCTTTCCAACTTTAACACTTATTGCATTTTCAATTCTTAATAATTCCTTATCTGATAACTCATAAGGTGTATAAACTTTACCCACCTTAATACCAAAATAGTCATAACATAAAGATTGAAATTCAGCACAAATTTCACGAATATAAGCAATTCTTCTTTTCTTAATTAATAAAAGCAAGAAATTATATACATATGTACCAACTTGTTTTTCAAAACTTTGCTTAAGAACACTCATCTTTAGTTCATCTGTTACCCCATAATGAGAAAAGAAACGTACAATCGATGAATCAACAAAAACTTCTTGTACTTTTTCCATATCCTCTTGATAAGCTTTAACTGCATGTTCTTCTTTTGCTATTTCAAATAAAGATTCAGCATAACGATTGGCTATGGCATTCATTAGTTCACAACCTTCTCTACAAATTCTTCAACCAATTCTTGATTTTGTTTTGTATTCATTTCTTTTTGAATAATCTTTGTTGCAACTTCAATTGCAATATCAACGATTTCTTCTTTCATTTCTGTTTTTGCTTGAACCTTTTCTGCTTCAATTTCTTTTTGAGCTTGTTCAATTTTACTAGCAGCCTCTTTACGTGCTTCAACAATAATATCATCACGTTCTTTTAAAGCATCAGATTTTGCTCTTTCAACAATTTCATGATACTCTCTAGCTGAAACACGGGCTTGTTGTTCGCTTTCTTGCATAAATTTTTTAGCTTTTTCATTCATATCTTTTGCTTCATTGATTTGTGTTTCAATAAAATCAGCTCTCTTAGCAAAATAAGCCTGCACAGGAGCCCAAAGATACTTCTTAAAAAACAAACAACATGACACCAGTTGAACATAATTGAACAATAAGTGTTGTTATATTGGGGAATAATTTTCCAGCAATATCTATATCCATAATTTATTCCTCCTTAACTTTCAATTATTTAATGAAGTTAGGGAATACGAACATTAATAAGAATGAAATCAATAAACCATAGATAGCTTACTGTTTCTGATAAGGCAATCCCTAAGATCATCATTGTACGAATTTTACCTTCTGCTTCAGGGTTTCTTCCTACAGCTTCTACTGCTTTACTAGCTGCAATCCCTTCTCCAATTCCTGTCCCTTAAACCTGCACATACAGCAATTCCCTGCTGCAATTGCAATTAAACCATTAATCTGTCATTTTCTATACCTCCAAATTTTCTTTCTTTAATTTTTTATTCTTTACTAGTTATTCTGCTTCTATAGCAATAAGAATACTAGATAAAGTCACAAAGACTAGTGTTTGAATACATCCTGCAAAGACATCAAAATAAGCATGTAATACAGGAGCTAAGATAGGTCCTAAAAAGTTAACTGGTAAAATCATTCCAGATAGCCATCCAGTAAACTGATAGACCAATCCCATTAAAATTGTTCCACTTAATATATTACCAAATAAACGCATTGATAATGATATTAATGGTGATATTGCACTTAAGATATTGGTTGGTGGCCACACCAATTCTTTAATATAGGTTAAACCACCTTTTTTCTTAAAGGCATTATACTGAATTAAAATAAAGGTAATTAATGTCATTGCTAGAGTAATTGAATAGTTTGATGTTGGTGCATCAAATCCAATTAATCCACTTAAGTTAGCAACAATTAAATACACAAATAACATTGCAAAGTAAGGATAATAGCTCTTTTCAAATTGAGAAGGCATAATTGATTTCATATAATTATAAACCATCTCAACTCCTGTCTCACATACTAAAACAATCCCCTTTGGTTTTTCTAATGGATCAGCCGCCATGACTTTCTTTCCTGCATAGATAAAAAACAAACATAGCGCAGTTATAATAATCAAAGAAAAAACCAATTCAACTTGTAATTCTATATGTATGCCAGATAGGAACGTTGAACTAATTTTCATTTATCTCACCTCCTTTATGAATAAATCCTTCTATATAAATTGTTATTTTTATGACAAGATAGCCTAAAAACACACCAAAAATATGTATAAAATCCATCTTAACAGCAATAAAGAAACCTAAAGCATAAAATAATAATTTTAAAATAAACATAATTGCTATAATTGCTGTAGACATTGAAAACTTTAATATTCCTTCACTCATCTTTATATTCATTAAAAAGATGATGATATTTATAATATACCCCAAAATAAAACCAAATATATAAGATATATCTTGTAAACATAAACTCATTATCAATATGATTAAAGAAGCAATGAAAAAAACATGGACTGATCTTTTTAAAACTGTTTTTTCATTCATGTTTTCCAACTCCTAACAATAATTTAATAACATATATAAATGATAACAACAAACATATCAATAAAGCTATTGGCTGACTATCAAAATACTCATCTATTTTTAAACCAACCCATAAACAAAAGAGAAAAACTCCAATCACTTTTAATCCTAATTCTAAAGCAAATACCAAGTCTTTTAACATAACAAAAAAAGAGTTATATGAAAAAGATATCTTCTATTGAGAATATTGATGTCTTGATCATTCATATAACTCACTCCTTTATCAATAGTATTACATTACGATTATACCGTTATTTATCTTTTATAGCAATATGAAAACATTAATCATCAGTACCAAATAAACGATCACCAGCATCTCCCAAACCAGGAACAATATAGCCTTTTTCATTGAGCTTCTCATCTAAAGCTGCAACAATCAAATCTACATCTGGATGATTCTTTTCAATCATCTCAATTCCTTCAGGAGCAGCCACAAGACATGCCAATTTAATGTATTTAGCACCACGTTTTTTAATATTTTGAAGGGCAGCACATGCACTACCACCAGTTGCTAACATTGGATCAACAACAATCACATCGGCTTCATCTAAGCAAGCTGGAAATTTTGCATAATATTCTTCTGGTTCTAATGTTTCTTCATTACGAGCCATTCCAATATGTCCAACTTTTGCTGTTGGAATAATTGTTTTAAAACCTTCAACTAACCCTAAACCTGCTCTTAAGATAGGAACTAAAATAATAGGTCTAACTAATTGTTTTCCTGTCATTGGACAAATTGGTGTAACAATTTCAATGTTTTTTAATGGTAATCCTTTTGTAACTTCATATGCCATTAACATTGCTATTTCGTCTAAGTTTTGTCTAAACTCTTTTGTTCCAGTTTCTTTATTTCGCATAATTGTTAATTTATGCTCAATTAAAGGATGATTTAATATTGTTGTTGCCATAGTTTTCCTTCTTTCTATTTAATATAAGTTTTCCCGTTATACATTGTAACTTTATCAGTTAATGCTTTGACTCTTGCTATACATTCTGTTTTAACTTCTTCAGTTTCTTCATTCTTTAAACGATAAGCAATAATCTTTCCAACTTCTCTAAAATCATCTTCATTAAAACCTTTTGTTGTCATAGCTGGTGTTCCAACACGAATACCGCTTGCTTTAAATGGCTTTTCAGTATCAAATGGAATTGCATTTTTATTTGCAGTAATATTAATTTCATCAAGTAATCTTTCGGCTTTTTTACCACTCATACCACAACTTGCTTTTACATCAATTAATAATAAATGATTATCAGTTCCATCAGCTACCAATCTAAATCCTTCTTCTTTTAAAGATTCTTCTAAAGCTTTAGCATTTTTAATAATTTGTAAAGCATAATCTTTAAACTCTGGTTGTAAAGCTTCATAGAAACATGCAGCTTTAGCAGCTATGATATGCATAAGTGGTCCACCTTGCATACCAGGAAATACTGCTCTATCAATATCTGCAGCTAATTCCTTTTTGCACATAATAACTCCACCACGAGGTCCTCTTAATGTTTTATGTGTTGTTGTTGTTACAACATCAGCATATGGAACTGGTGAAGGATGTAAACCTGCTGCTACTAATCCTGCGATATGTGCCATATCAACCATAAATAAAGCTCCATTATCATGAGCAATTTTAGCCATATATTCAAAATCAATAATTCTTGAATAAGCACTTGCCCCTGCTACAACTAATTTAGGTTTAATTTCTTCAACTTTCTTTTTAAAATCTTCATAATCAATAGTTTCTGTATCTTTTTTGACACCGTAACTATAAAATTCATAATTCATTCCAGAATAGTTTAATGGATGTCCATGTGTTAAGTGTCCTCCATCAGCTAATGACATACCTAAAACTTTATCGCCATGCTCTAATAAAGCTAAGTATACTGCTGTATTGGCTTGAGCTCCAGAGTGTGGCTGAACATTTGCATGTTCACAACCAAATAATTCTTTTAATCTATTTCTTGCTAATTCTTCAACTTCATCAACAAATTGACATCCTCCATAATATCTTTTACCAGGATATCCTTCAGCATATTTATTAGTTAATACTGAACCAGCTAATTCTAAGATTTCTTCTGAAACAAAGTTTTCAGACGCAATCAATTCAATGTTATTTCTCTGTCTATTTAATTCTCTTTCAACACTTTCAAAGACTTCCATATCTCTCATATTTATTCCCTCTCTAATTTCATCATTTTTTCAATTCTTGCATCATGTCTACCACCTTCATAATCAGTGTGTAACCATGCATTTAAAATTTCTAAGGCTAAGCCTTCCCCAATGACTCTTTGCCCCATTGCTAACATATTTGTATCATTATGCGCTCTTGTTGCTTTTGCACTAAAAACATCATGAACTAAAGCACAACGAATACCTTTAACTTTATTAGCTGTAATAGAAACACCAATTCCTGTTCCACATACAACAACACCTTTGTCGCAATCCCCCGATGCAACTGCTTTTGCAGCTTTGGCTGCAAAGTCAGGATAATCACAGCTTTCTTCGCTATAAGTTCCAAAATCAATAACTTCATAACCTTGTTTAACCATTTCTTCCATCAATACGTTTTTTAAACGATATCCGCCATGATCACACGCAACTGCAATTTTCATTTTAATACCTCCTCTATTTCTTTCCTTGTTATTTTACCCTCACGTAATATTTTTATTTCACTACCTGTGACATCTACAACTGTACTTGCAACATTATCTGATGTTTTTCCATCAACAATAATATCAATACGTCCATCTAATTGTTCTAAGACTTCACTTGTACATGTTGTATTAGGATGATTAGATAAGTTCGCACTTGTTACTAACATTGGTCCTACTTTCTTTAATAATGAAAGAACATATTCATGATCTGGAATACGAATTCCTATGGTTTCTTTTCCATTTGTCATCACTGGATCAACACTCTCTTGTTTTTTAAAAACAAGTGTAATCATCCCTGGCATAAAAGCTTCAATAATCTTTCTAGCATCTTCACTCACATAAGCATATTTTTCTATATCTTTTTTGTCAGCTACCATTAATGTAATTGCTTTGGAATAATCCCTATTCTTTGCTTCCATTAACTTATCTAATGCATCTCTTGAACCAAATTTTACACCTACGCCATACACTGTTTCTGTTGGAAATGCTGCAACTCCATGATTTTTTATCACTTCATATACACTTTCAATATCTTTGTTTGTTACAACCTTTGTCATCTTCCATCACCCTCGGTGATATTCTACCATAATTTATATAAAAATTATAGAAATATAGGTATAAATCATTATTTTTAAAGAAAAAAAGATAATGAAATATCTTCCATTATCCTTTGCATTCATTTTATCTAATCTTTTTCTTTGCTATCTGATATATCTTTTCTAGACTTGCTTTTTCAATAAGTAAGTCAAATATCTTTTCATACTGCTCCACGGATAGATTTTCCAGAAATCCTGTTTCAGCTTGTGGATATGTCTTGATAAACAATTTTAATACAGAATATCTTAGGCCTTTAGATAATCCTTCCTGCAGCCCTTCTTCTTTTCCTTCATCACGTTCTCTTTTCATTCTTGCCTGTCTTGCTCGCTTGTTTAAATCACGGTTGAATGCCATGTCCTGTAGAATCATATCTTCATTAAAATCATCTGCCTTCTTCTCCATGATATCCACCACCTTCTTCTTTAACTTCATTATATCATCAATTCTATTTTTTTATATATGTAAGTTTTCTAATTAAACTGTTAATGGTAAAATAAAGATAACCAAAAAGGTTGGTTTAACAATTACCACTTATGGTAATGACAAACTACCAGCTGGTTATCTTTATTTTACCATTAACATTTTCCTTCTTTAGGATATTGATATAGGGTAGATATATGTAGATTCTCGTGATCAAGTTATGTTTCTCCTGATTCCCTGATTCATTCTGACTGATATACCTGTCTATCAGTACCAGATTGTCCTTATCCAGGTCATCGATGAATATCAGCTGAAACACATGATGAATGTTGGTGACATAGTCATCTCCTCTCTTTTGCTGTTCTACGAGTAGTCTTGCTCCATAAATCTGGAACCTTTGATACTGCTCCTGGTCAAGTGAGGAATTCTGCATCTCGACATCACAGATTTCACCATCTTCATTGGTGACTCTGATATCCAGAATCATATCCTTATCTTCGACATGCTGAGGATTGAGATCGGGATTCAAGACCTTGAGTGAATGGCAGTCAATGCCAGCGATGTTTTCAATGATGAGTTTAAGGAGATAGATAGAATCAGGATCCTGATCATCTCTCAAGGTATACTTGAACAAAACATCATTTTTAAAATCAACAATTTTCTTTCTTTTCATTATCATAAAAAAGCCCTCCTACTTCTATATACGAGAGTAAGAGGGCAAATTTCTTTTTTATTTTCTACTTCACATAATTTCACATAAACATATTTATCTTTGAACTTTTTTCATATCACTATAACCTAACCAAACTGTCCACACATATGCACAAGTTTTGGAATCATAACATCCTACATTGGAATAGTATCAGCAAATAAAACAACTGGAATATAGAAAGCAAAACTTAAAACAATAGTTAACCACATGTTATAGAATGCTTTATCTTGTTTTTGTCGACTACTTTGATCAAAATAAAATAATAACCATTAATCCCATTAATGCAAAAGGAATATTACGATAAATTCCCCAAGACAATGGTGCATTCACACTTGTCCATGCAATTTTGTGGGAACATACATAAAGCAATTCGTAGTGCTGCTAAAATATACATAACAATTGTTAATTCATTTCTACCCTCTACATGATAACGTAATCGCCAAACATAATATAAAATCACATAGAAAATTGTCATTGTTATGGAAGTAATCCACTTCCCAATACCTAAAGCGACAGTGTAATCTTGCAATCCTGTTGTGCATAAAGCAATAGCACGAGGAACTAGATGAAATGAATCACCTAATCCCAAAGTAACTGCCATAATTCCAAACAGTAAGTATTGACGATTCCCACGATTTCCTTTAATCATCAAAATTCCTAACGTGATAACCGTTGCTAAATAAATAATATCAAAACCAGTTTCCATAATTGCTTGCATTTAAACTTCCTCCTTTATATTTTGATAAAAACTGATAAAAAACAATATGCCAGCACAAAGTAACGCTCCACCAAGTCCACTATAAAACACGGCAATAAATATTTCTGGAACTAAGTGAAAAACTCTTAAACTAACACCTACACTCATCATAAATGCCATAATACAAAAAGCTTGTTGATCAAAAAACTTAATAAAGAGTTGTAATTCTTCTTCATAAGAAACAATTCTTTTAGTATGTTTATTAACCATCTTAGAAAAAACAAACTTCATAAAAATTATATAAATAACCAATGACAACACTAAATTAAGCAAACTTACATATGATACATAGGCTTCAATCCCTATTTTTAAGATATTAAAACCTGCAATAGACCATACTATACCTGCTAAAATTAATAGATTTTTCTTTTGTACTTTCATATCATCCTCCATAATGAACAATGTTCATTTTAATTCATAAATAAACCCACAGCCTAAGTGGGTTAATAAATAACTCTTTGTATTGTCTCTAGTAAGATATGACAAGATGGTTGTTGTTGTGATAATAAATTCATTATATTCACAAATACAAATTGAATAAAATCTTCTTTTGTATAATCATCATTAAAAACATCTTGCTTGACTTGTTGATCTTGATTTAAAACCATCAACAAACTTCTTTGAATATGTTTAAAATATTCTTCCATGACTTCTCTACCTTGTTTCACATCAGAAGATTGAAAACCCTGTGCATGAGCAATAAAGAATCCTGGATATTGCTTCGTACCTCGTTGAATTGTTGTAAATAACCAGTCAACACAATCATTAAAGTGCTTAAAGTATAAGTCATCACCCATATGAAAAAATGATTTCCAAATATCTTCAACTGTCGCAATAATTAAATCAGCCTTTGAAGGAAAATAATTATAAATCGAACCTACTGCCACACCACAATGTTTTGCAACATTTCGCATATTGATTGATTGTAAACCATCCTTAGAAGCTATTTCACGACTAGCCTTTAAGATATCTTCTTTTGAAGTTACAATTTTATTCATCTTATCACCACCAAACTGAACACTGTTCATTTTAAACTATAAAATAAGATTTGTCAAATGAAAAGTAACTTTTTTATGTTATAATGGAGTGGGTGATAAATATGATACGTTATGGTATATTAAGTACAGCTTCAATTGTTGATCGTTTTGTTGCAGGGATTCGTGAAAGTGGAGATGGCTATGTTCAAGCTATTGCATCACGTTCCTTAGAAAAAGCAAAAATTGCTGCAGAGAGATTAAATATTGATAATTATTATGGAAGTTATGATGAATTGTTTGAAGATGACAATATTGATGTAATCTATATTCCAACAGTCAATGGATTACATTATCGTGATTGTCGAAAAGCCTTATTACATCATAAACATGTGGTGATGGAAAAACCATTTGTATTACATAGTTTAGAAGCTATTGAATTATTTGAATTAGCTAAAAAACAGAACTGTTTTTTAATGGAAGCACAAAAATGTGTGTTTTTACCTACAACAAAGAAAGTTAAAGAACTCATCAATAACAATATTATTGGAAAAGTGAAATATATTGAATATAAAGCAGGCTTCCCTGGTCGTTTTGATTATGATCATTGGATGTATGATTTAACATTAGGTGGTGGCGCATTGTATGGTAGTTCGACTTATACAATTGAATCATTACAATATTTGTTTGATCAGCCTGATTTAGATATCGATGGTACATGTATAAAATGTCCTACTAAAGCTGATGAAATTTGTAATTTTCAATTAAAAGTAAATCATGAGATCCTTGTTTCAGCTACAATAGCAATGAATGTCGAATTAAAAAATGAAGCCGTTTTTTATGGTGAATTAGGTTATATCGTTGTTCCTTATTTTTGGAAATCTAAAGGATTAGAACTTCATATTCATGGTCAAGAAACACAATACTTCGATTATCCTTATCAAAGTGAATTTGTTTACGAAATAAAACACATTCATGATTGTTTAAATAAAGGTCTCATTGAAAGTCCTGTTATGAATAAAGAAAAAACAATTCAAGCTTGTCAATTAGTTGAAAAACTTTATCAGAAATGGCAATAGACACAAATACGTGTCTTTTTTTAATAACAAAACATTTTTTACATCATTAATTGGGTAATGTCAAAGACTTTTGATAGACAAAAATACAAGAATATGGAAAGATAAGAGAAACGAGGAGGGGTTTTATGAAGATTGGTGAGAAACTAAGAGATGCTAGAAATCAAAAGGGTTTAACCCAAGAAGAAGTTGCTGATGAAATACATGTTTCAAGACAGACAATATCAAATTGGGAAAACAATCGTTCTTATCCTGATATTATAAGTGTTATTTTATTGAGTGATCTTTATCAGATGAGTTTGGATGTTTTATTAAAAGGAGATAAGGATATGATTGAACATTTAAATGAAAGTACGGATATTGTGAATAGTAATAAAAAATTAATTATAATGGGTTTATTAAATATTGTTGTTTTTATTTTTATGATTATTTTAATCAAATAATTTCTGAAAACAAGATTTTATTAGCTAGTATTTTAAGTCTTTCAATTATCAGTATCACAATTTTCTTTTATCAGATTATCCGTAAATTTTAGGGGGGTATACACATGAAATATTATGAAATTTTATTTGTTTTTATTGTTTTACTTGGAGCTTTTCAACTCAGTTATTCTATTTTTCGTATGACTATTATTGATGCCAAAAGTCGTCATTTCAAGCATCCTCATTTTTGGGGATTGTTTACAATGGGACGTAATAGTAGCAACCTTATTCTTTATTTATTGGGAAGAAGAAATTATCCTTCTATAATGTCTTTAGAAGATCAGCAAAAAATGGATTCTTATAAAAAACGTGTTGGTGTTGCTTTAGTGTTTATTGCTTTAGGAACAATTTCTTTAATTATATCAGAAGTATTATTTTAAAGATTGGGATTGTTTAAAAAAAACAGACTTCAGTTTAATTCTGAAATCTGCTTTTTTAGATACTCTTGTAAATATAATCCAATTCCTTCATGTTCATTATCTTCACATATATCATCAGCAACATATTTTACATTTTCAAACGAATTTCCCATCGCAATACCTTTACCAGCTATTTTTAACATTTCTATATCATTTTCACCATTGCCAAATGCAATAATATGATCAATGGAAATATTTTTTATACTTGCATACTTTTGTAAAGCTGCTCCTTTATGTGAACCATAAGGATTGATTTCTACCCAATCAGGTTCAACTTTACATAAATCAAATTGTTGGTGAGCAGTTTGTTGTAATGTTGGTAATATTTCGTTTAAAATAGATGCCTTTTGAACAAACGCAACTTTTCTTAGATCTTCAAATTCAGACAAAGGAATTTCTTTAATGTCTTGAACTTTATATTTAGTTGAAGTCATAAAATGATGTTCTGTTATGCCTGTTTGACCAAAATCCATAATATAAAGACTATTTTTAAAAAACAGAATCATATCAATATGATAAGTCTTTGCCATATCAGCTAAAATAGCAGCATCTTTAAATTGCAGTTTTTCTTCTTGATGAAGTTGATTTCCAAGTGAATCATAAATTTCTAATCCATTGAGACAAATATATCCACTTTGAGGATAATCAGATAAATTTAATTTCTGTCCAATTTTTTGTAAACTATCAATATCTCTCCCACTAGCCAAAAGTAAAGATACTCCTTGTTGTTGTAATTGCATCAACACTTTCCTTGTATAAGGTAAAATATCTTGACTTGCAGTTAGTAACGTTCCATCCATATCCATAGCAACAACCTTTAACTCACCCATATCTTAATCTCCCTCTATAACCTCTTTTATTTTACTAATAACACTTTGCTCATCATTAGAACCAATAACATCATAAGCAACATGTTTAATTGGTTCAACCGCATTACTCATAGCATAACCATATTTTACTTGTTGAAGCATTTCATAATCATTCATTTGATCACCAAATGCCATACATTCTTCTGGCGCAATATCATATAACATTTGTAAAAATTGAATTCCAATTCCTTTATGAATATCATTATTTTGAATATCCATCCACTCATTACCTGAAGTTACAACCTTAACATCTTTAGGTAACTGATCTTTTATATCATCCAATACAATATTAATATGATGTTCTTTATCATAAATAGCAATCTTCATAATATCATCATCAATATCATCAAAAGAATCAATAAAAGTATAAGCACAATAATATTTTTTGATTTCAAAACGATACTCAAAATGCTCCTTTAAAATATAAGCTCCTTTTCTTCCACACAAAACCATAAATATTCTATCTTCTTTAGATAAAATCTCTTTAATTCTCTCTACATCTTCTTTTGATATAATATTACAGTACAATTCAGTTGTTCCTTTAGCTATATAACTTCCATTTTCAGCCACAAAATACATATGTTCACTTAAAGGTAAAAACCTTTGATATAAACGATAGTATTGATTCCCACTAGCAACTACAAATTTAATATCTTTTTCTTTCATCTGATAAAAAACATCAATAAATTCTTTATCAAATTGTTTATGAGAATCTAAAAATGTTCCATCCATATCCGTCGCAATTAACTTAATCATAACTTCACCTCAATGTCCATAGTATATAACAAATGAACCAAAAGAAAAAGACCTTTCGGCCTATAATTCATTTAACATCTGTAATGGATTATCAGCAGCCTTTACTTTACCAAAAGCCTTTTCAATAATCCCTTCTTCATTAATAAGATAAGTTGTTCTCACAACTCCCATTACTTTTTTACCATACATATTCTTTTCTTTCCATACATCATAAGCTTGAATAGCTTCTAACTGTGGATCTGATAAAATAGTAAAAGGAAGATTATATTTTTTCTCAAATTTCTTATGTGATTTCACACTATCTTTACTACCCCTAAAACAACAGCGCCTTTTTCTTGAAAATGTGGATAATTTTCAGCAAAGCCACAAGCTTGTTTTGTACATCCTGGAGTATTGTCTTTAGGATAAAATATAAGATTACTTTCTTTCCACGATAATCCTTTAAAGAAACTTCTTCTCCATTTTGATTTAATAATGTAAAATCTGGTGCTTTCATACCTACTTCTAACATATCTTTCACACTCCTTGTTGTTATGATAGAAAAATAATGACTAAAAAGCAAATTTAATGCTTATTATTTTTATTTCTCAATTTCTTCTTCATTTATCAATACTTTTTCTAATAAATCATATTGGGAATCCGCCTCAGTCTTATCATCTTGATTCAATATTTCATTTTGTGATTGTTGTAATAATATAATATGAACTATTTAAAGATAGCATACTCCCTAAAGCTGCAAAAAAGTTCCCAATTACATCTTGTTCATCCGCACTAAAACAATCCATAAAAACACTACTCATAACAACTATCAATTGATCAATAACTAAAGGATTCATATTAGGTAAAGCCATAAACATCACCATTATAGTTTATTCATCATCACCAAATAATGACTCTTGTATTTGTCCAGAAACAATATTTAGATCATCAGTTGTAGAAGTTAAAAAACTTTCTAAATATTGATTATCATATAACCATCTTTGTATATCTTGTTCATCAATCATTAATGGCATTCTTGAGTGAATAGGTTTCATTAAAGAATTAGCCATCGTTGTAATAATTGTCACCTCATTTTCTTTAACACGATAAATACCTGCCATCAATAAATATCTGTTTTTTTGTGATTCAAAAGAAACCTTATGTTTATGACTATCCCATTCATAGAATCCCTTAGCGGGAATAAGACAACGATGTGTTAAAGCATCTTGAGAAAACATTTTCTTTTCCAATACTGTTTCACATCTTGCATTTATCACACGTTTAGAACTATTATTCATTGAATATCCCCATTTCATAGGAGTCAATGTCAATTTTCCATTCTTAACTGCTAATACTGGAATATTATCTCCTGGATAAAAATCATTTTCATATTCTTCATAGTCATACTGACAATCTTCAATCACTCTACCAACTAAACGATAGGTATCCCCATCAAAATAATATCTCCCACACATATTTAACCTCCTTAAAAATATCTATTCTATAACTCATAACAGTCATTTTTTACAAATATAAAGATATTATACCATAATATCATTATTTTTTAAAAATCATCACTTAACAATTTTATTTTATATATCGTTATTCCTTTCTTTTTGTATAATTTATCCTACAATAAATCATAGAGATAGGGATGATATTATGACTGATTTTGATGAGTTTCGTGAAATAATATTGAAAGAAACAGAGAATGTTGTTTATCTTTCTGATCCTGTTACCTATGAAATTGTTTATTTAAATCAATTATTAAAAGATATTTATCATATTCAAGATGATAATGAATATAAAGGTCAAAAGTGTTATAAACTTTTACAAGGCAAAGATTATCCTTGTGAGTTTTGTACAAACAAATATTTAACTCTCAATCAGTTTTATACCTGGGATCGATATAATGACTTTGTAAATAAATACTATAATGTTAGAGATAAACTAA
>ENA-OQAB01000598-OQAB01000598.1-human-gut-metagenome-genome-assembly--contig:-NODE-598-length-18968-cov-3.901545_pt1 | contig 18968 bp, 20 predicted proteins | sample MGYA00242490_ERZ504517 | MGnify/ENA primary metagenome ERZ504517 (study PRJEB26092, sample SAMD00036298) | human gut metagenome | host: Homo sapiens | study: EMG produced TPA metagenomics assembly of...
AAAACAGCTGAATCCTCCAGCGAAGCTAAACCAGACGAAAAGCAGGAATTAGTGTTAAATAACGTAGACTGCAAAGTACTCGATGTCAATGATGCAAGGAATGCTAATGAATTTGTTCTTTTGAGTCATGTCCAGGAAGGGTTATTCCGTGTATTCAGCGACAAAGATGGAAAATGATGTCGTAGAAAATGCCGGATGTGAAAGCTATGAAGTATCTGACGATGGTCTGACTTACACATTCAAAACTGCGTGACTACAAATGGTCTGACGGCCAGCCAGTCACTGCCCAGCATTATGTAGACTCAATCAAAAGACTGTTAAATCCTGAAAATGGATTTTCCTACTCTTTCATGGCATATGATATCGAAAATGCTGAGGCATATTACGATGGACAAGCTTCTGCCGATGATATCGGGGTAAAAGCACTCGATGATAAAACACTTGAAATCAAACTTCGTGCAAACATCCCATTCTTCATCAAAAAAACTTACAAATGTTTGTTTTGATCCAGTCCGTCTTGATGTAATCGAAAAGGCCGGAGATCAAACAAAATATAATGCAGACTATAAACTTCATGTATTCTGTGGACCTTTCGTAATTGCAGATCACACAAAAGGAAATGAGATTGTTCTTGAGAAAAACCCAGAATACTGGGATGCTGAAAATGTACATTTAGAAAAAGTTACATTGAAAGAGATTCCGGAAGATTCTACAAAATCCATTCTGATTGAAAACAAAGAACTGGATGCTGTGGAAGCAAACTCCGAGTATATTGCAAAATGGCAGAAACTTACTGAAAGCGGACAGCTTGCAAACATTTCTAAAACATCACCAAGCTGTAACTATATGTGCTTCAATCAGCACACAGGAGGACTTTCCGGTCTTATGAACAATGCAAAATGCAGAAAGGCACTTTCTCTTGCAATCAACCGAGAAGAAATGAATGAAGTTGTATACAGTGGTATCAATATTCCTGCTTATGGTCTGATTCCTGCTGGAATGCTCGTAGGAGAAGAAGAATTCCGCACAGTGACAGGGGAAGAACCATTAAAAGCTGATTACGACAAGTACAAAGACGATAACGAAGGACTTCAAAAAATGTTCAAGGAAGGTATGAAAGAAGCCGGTGTCGATAAAGATCTCAAAGATGTCGAGCTGACTATCATCTCCTCCGGAACAACCGTCCAGGATCAGGCAATCCAGGAATACTTCAAACAGACTTGGGAAGACAGACTCGGTGTAAAAGTAAACGTGAATATCTGTGCCGACACTTCCCTTTTCGTAGATGAGAGAAATAACAACCGCTACGATCTTGTCTTCATGGGATGGAATGGTGACTACAACGACCCTATGACTTTTATGGAACTGTTTAATACAGGAAGTGGATATGCAAAATTCATGGGTGGATATTCGAATGAAGAATTTGACAAAATGTTTGATTCTCTTGCCGAAGAAAGCGATATGGAAAAACGTGCCGAAACCTATGTGGCAATGGAGAACAATCTGATCAATGAACAAGCTGGTATCGCACCGATTTTCTATTCTAACAAACAGTTTTTCGTACAAAGCTATGTAAAAGACATGAGCTTCCCAACTTTTGGAAGTGCATATGAATTCAGCCGCGCATATATTTCCGGCAAATAGCAACAGCAAAAATGTCCAAGAAAAGAGGTTCTCTGGCGAACCTCTTTTCCATTGGAATCTATTAGACACACCATAAAAGAGAAAGGAAATACAGTATGGTTAAATATACAATAAGAAGATTCGTCGAGATGTTATTTACGCTGTTCGTCATCGCGACTGGAACTTTCTTTTTACTGGCTGCAGTGCCGGGGGATGCCCTCACTGCAAGAGCAGATAAACTGCCGGAAAAAGTCCGTGTCAACCTTTACAAGCGATATGGTCTTGACAAACCACTTCTTGAGCGTTATGGAATCACAATGAAAGGAATGTTAAAAGGAGATTTTGGTGAATCCGTCATCTATGAAGGAGAGACGGTTTCCAACATTATTAAAACGAAAGGACCTGTCTCTGCACGACTCGGTATCCAGCAGATGCTCCTCGGTGTAGGCCTTGGATTATTGCTCGGTATTCTGGCCGCAACGAGAAAGGGAACATGGATCGATTATTCCATTGTGTTCTTCTCAATCCTCTTGATTTCCGTCCCCCATCTCGTCTTTGGTATCCTGCTTCAGAAAGTCTTTGCCGGAAACCTACACTTATTCCCGACGATCGGATGGCCGAAAGGAGATCTTTTACCTTGTGGTTTGGCGGCTGGGAGTATACGATTCTCCCTACTTTGACAGGATGTTTTGTCTACATCGCATCTTACGCCCGCCTGTTAAAAACATCCATGTTGGATGTTATGAACCAGGAATATATTCTCACTGCGGAATCCAAAGGTCTCTCCAAAGGAAAAGTCATCCGCAGACATGTACTTAGGAATTCTTTCATCCCTGTCATCACTAATCTTCCGATGAGTGTGGCAATGTGTATTACCGGATCTTATTTTATCGAAAAAATCTTCGTAATACCGGGATTTGGAAAATACTATGTCGAAGCAATCAGCGGCAGGGATGTCTGTATCGTCATGGGACAGACAGTAATTACTGCAGCACTATATATTGCAGTTGTATTTCTGACAGATATTTTGTATACCGTAGTCGATCCGCGAATCCGTATCAGCGGCGGCAAGAAATAGGGAGGGGGAAGAAAATGGCTGAATTAACAAAAGAAAAATTTAGACCGGTCGACAGAAGCCGCTTTGATTCTGATGCCATTGTGCGTCCTACTGTAACTTACTGGCAGGATGCATGGAGAAGACTTCGAAAAAATCCAATTGCTGTTTTCTCTATGATTTTATTGCTGGCATGTGTCCTTTTTATCACACTTGGTCCAACGATCAGTGGCGAGGAATATGTCTCAATCAATGCAGTTATGAAGAACAAACCTGCCGATGGCACACACTGGTTTGGTACTGATATCCTTGGAAGAGATCTTTTCAGCCGTGTCTGTGTCGGTGCGCGTGCTTCTCTGATCGTTGCGATTGCGTGTACTTTCATTCAGATCGTCGTCGGCTGCGCATACGGTGGAATCATGGCATATTTTGGAGGATGGCTCGATGAAGTCATGATGCGAATTGTAGAGATCCTTACATCCATTCCTTCTCTTCTGCTCACACTGCTGATCATGATGGTGCTTGGACAGAATATGGGAGCGCTTCTTGTTGCCATGTGCCTTACTTCCTGGTGCGGCACAGCCAGACAAATGCGTGGTATGATCATGCAGCTCAGAGAATCTGAATACGTCATGGCTGCCGAAACACTTGGAGCAAATCCTTCGTGGATCATTCGTAAGCATCTGATTCCGAATACATTGAGTATTTTAATTCTGAATGTTGCCACAAGCATTCCAAGCTACATTTTTACGGAAGCATCTTTGAGCTTTCTCGGCATGGGATTAAAAGAACCTGTCATCAGTCTTGGTGTGCTGATTTCAAATGGACAGTCGGTTCTGGATCTGTATCCATATCAGATCTTCTATCCGGCACTTGTTCTGTGTATCATCGTGCTTGCATTCAACTTACTCGGAGACGGTCTGAGAGATGCTCTGGATCCGAGATTACGTCAGTAGGAGGAAAACAATGGATAAAATATTAGAAATCGAAAATCTGCGTGTATCCTATCATACTTACGCAGGAGAAGTACAGTCTGTCCGCGGTGTTTCCTTCGATGTAGAAGAAGGCGAAGCTGTCGCAATCGTTGGAGAATCCGGCTGCGGTAAATCTGTAACCGCAAAATCTATTATGCGCCTGATAAAAACTCCACCCGGAGAAATCAAAGACGGAAGCCAGATTTTATACAAAGGCAAAGATGTTCTGAAAATGGACAAAAAAGAGTTAAGTGAATACCGCGGCGGGGAAGTCGCGATTATCTTTCAGGATGCTCTTGCATCTCTGAACCCGACTATGACTGTCGGAAAACAAATTGTAGAAAATTTAATGATGCACCGGAAAATGACAAAAGCTGAAGCATACAAAGAAGCGGTGAAACCTTTTGAAAATGGTTGGAATCCCAAATGCTGAAGGTCGTGTCAAGCAATACCCACACGAATTTTCCGGCGGAATGCGCCAAAGAGCAATGATTGCAATCGCATTTGCCTGTCAGCCGAATCTTCTGATTGCAGATGAGCCAACAACTGCATTGGATGTTACGATTCAGGCTCAGATTATGGATCTGATCAAAGATCTTCAGCGCAAAATGAATACTGCTGTCATCTTGATCACTCACGATCTTGGTGTAGTAGCCAACATTGCAAAACGGATTGTAGTGATGTACTCAGGAAAAATTGTGGAAAGAGGAAGCCGGGAAGATATTTTCTATCACCCAAAACATCCTTATACAAGAGCGTTATTAAAAGCGGTTCCTCGTCTGGACCTTTCTAATAAACAGGAACTGGCTTCTATCGAAGGAACGCCGCCGGATCTGATCTCACCGCCGAAAGGATGCCCTTTCTGTACAAGATGTTCTTACTGCATGGAAATCTGCTGTGAGGAGGCACCGGAAGTAACTGATTTTGGAAATGGACATCAGGCAGCATGCTGGCTGCACCATCCGATGGCGCCAAAAGAAAATCAACCATTTGGAGTGGAGGAATCATTATGAGCCAGAATGTATTAGAAGTAAAAAATTTATGCAAATATTTTGAAGTCGGAAAAGGACTTACATTAAAAGCAGTCGATGATGTTTCTTTTGAAATTGCTCCAGGGGAAACACTTGGACTCGTCGGCGAATCTGGTTGTGGCAAAACAACCTGCGGACGTACTTGTATCGGATTATATAATAAAACATCCGGAGAAGTTCTTTATAAAGGAAGAAATGTCCATGAACTAAAAGGGAAAGAAAAGTTAAATTTCCGAAAAGAAACTCAAATGATCTTTCAAGATCCATACGCTTCCTTAGATCCTCGTATGACGGTTGCAGATATTGTTGCAGAGGGACTTGATATCCATCATATGACTTCAAACAAAAAAGAGCGAAGTGAAAAAATTTACCACTACCTAGATCTTGTCGGATTAAACAAAGAACATGCAAACCGTTTTGTTCACGAATTTTCCGGTGGTCAGAGACAGCGAATCGGAATCGCACGAGCACTCGCTGTTGAACCTAAATTTCTTGTACTGGATGAACCTATTTCCGCACTGGATGTATCCATTCAAGCTCAGATTGTCAATCTCCTGATCAAATTGCAAAAAGAAATGGATCTGACTTACCTGTTTGTCGCACATGACCTATCTATGGTAAAACATATTTCTGACCGTGTTGCTGTAATGTACTTAGGCTCTATGGTGGAGATCACAAGCTCTGAGGAGTTATACAAAAACCCACTTCATCCATACACACAAGCACTGCTGTCCGCGATCCCAATCCCGGATCCAGAAGTAGAAATCGCACGAGAGAAAACAAGAATCAAACTGGAAGGGGATGTGCCAAGCCCTGTAAACCCTGCGCCGGGATGTAGATTTAAAGGAAGATGCAAGTATGCAAAAGAAATCTGTTCACAATGCATGCCTACCTTAAAAGATATCGGCAACGGACATCAGGTGGCCTGTCATTTATATGATGAAAAATAAAGAATACTTGACCGACTTTCTCTCTGCTGGAAAATATGGTGTGATTTTATCCATCGCCGTTTCACTGTTGCTTTTGACCGGAGGATTCCTGTTTCAAGGCTTCTCTCTGCCGGAAGCATTCCAAGTGTGGCGCAGCGGCATGTGTATCCTCAGTGGAATCTCACTGTTTTTAGTCGCCGGAAGTATTTTGACAAAGAAATCTTCCAAAATCGACAAACATTCTCGGTGGCGGGAAAAATTCAAAAAATTAAACTACGAAAGTGTAATCGGAACGATTGCAGTGATCTTCATCCTCTTTGCCTCCTGTGCAGATGCTGTCACAAGAGTCGTATCTTAAGAGAATTTGGGGCAGAATGAAAATACATTCTGCCCCATAAAACTTTCTATCAATTTCATCTAAGCCTCTACCCTTCCTCTATGCTTACCGCAGCTCTTAATCGCTCGCCAAACTCGCTGCTCAGTGAAATCTTTCCTATATAAAATACTTCCCCTGTTGCAAATACTTCCCAGTCATCCTGAATCTCTACTTGAAGCTTTCCGCCCGGCATATGAACCGTCACACCTGGATTTGTCATGCCAAGCTTATATGCAACGCCCGCTGCAGCACACGCACAACTTCCGGATGCCAATGTATAACCGACTCCTCTTTCAAAGATCTCAATCTGGATATTCTCCTGGTCAATCACTTTTAATAGCTGTGTGTTGATCTTATTTGGGAAATATCTGGCAATCTCCGCATAATCACCAATCTTACAGACAAGTGGTTTAGAAATCTCTCGCATCGGGATCACACAATGCGGATTTCCGATTGACACACAAGTAACCGGATATAACGTTCTTCCAAATACCATGTCTTCATTGATGACTTCTCTGCGCTCTCCCGTTACCGGAATCTCATCACTCCAGAAAGAAAGCTTTCCTGCCGAAGCGCGCAGCCTGCTTCCATCCTCATTCAGATATGTTACCTGAATCGCTCCGCTCAGTGTGTAGAAGGTTACATGCTTCTTCTGAATGTATCCGGCATCCTTCAAATATTTTGCAAAAATACGATCTCCATTTCCACTTTTCTCCGCTTCACTTCCATCCGGATTCCATACTTTCACATAAATTTTATCTTCCTGAAAAATAGGTCCTTCGAGAATTCCATCCGACCCCATCCCAAAATTTCTGTCACAGATCATTCGGACATTCTCTTTTGTCAGCTTTAACTCATTTTTATTCGGATCAAATACAAAGTAATCATTTCCCAATCCATGATATTTTTCCAACACAATATTCATCACTGTAACCGCGCCTCCTTTTTCTTCATCATAACAAGCATTATTCCGTAATAATATAGAAATAGTGCTTTCTATATTGCAGATAGTGCTGTATAATCATCGTAACAGCTATGAAGCACAACCGTAGTACAATTGATTTTTTATGATCTGCTATTACTATATGGGAAATGATTTGTTGATATTCTTTCTCTCCCTAAACAGGAAAAATAATTTTAGGAATCCTCTGACCTGCACCATGCAACACACTGTTTCCTAGCTGAAAATCGAACACAAGGAGACTGCCTTTATGGAAACTTACGAGAAAAAAGGATACTTATACAGCGATTTCCGCCTGTTTTACCTGACGGACACCGCTTCCAAGGAATTTGAATATCACTATCATGACTTTGATAAGATCACAATTTTTCTGAAAGGAAATGTCCAGTACACGATTGAGGGGAAATCTTACCAACTCCAGCCTTATGACATCGTCCTTGTCAGCCACAATGATATCCATAAGCTAAATGTACAAGATTCGGAACCATATGAACGAATCGTCGTCTACATCTCCCCGGAATTTATCAATACTTACCGGACGGCAGATTATGACCTCAGCGAGTGCTTTCAAAGGCAAAAAATGAACTACGAACGTACTTCGGACACACTCCCACGCAAAAAACACGCTGGTGCGCGCCGTTGACAATCATGAAACAATTCATTTTCCGATGTCGGATACGCCAATACGCTCTATCAGAAAATTTCTCTTTCTGGAATTTATGATTCATCTGAATCGTGCAACCTTGAATGAACAGCTGGATTATCGACACAGACCATTGTAATACAAAAGTTGTGGAACTTCTCCAGTATATTAACCGGAATCTGACCACAGACTTAAATATTGATGATCTCGCTGCCAGATTTTATGTCAGCAAATACTATATGATGCGTCTGTTCAAAGCCGAGACCGGATATACGATTGGAAACTACATCAATTACAAACGATTACTGCTCGCCAAAGAACTGATTGCCTCCGGAGAGCCAATCACTCAGGCGTGTTACGACTGCGGATTTAAAAACTATTCCACGTTCTCGCGTGCATACAAATCTCACTTTGGAGAATCTCCCAGACAGATTCGCGATACCCTCTGACTTTCGTTCCGGCAATGAGACGCTCCTTGCTAAAAAATAACGTCTCTATAATTTAATCACAAATGCCGGAACCGGAGGATGATTCGGGCGATTATAGTATTCACTGACGATCACAAGATATTTCTTCGGATCAAGTTCTTTCAGGTAAGCTAAAATCCGCTCTTTTTCTTCAAATCCACTGTCCCCTCCACTATAAATGCAAAGACTCATCAACCCATCTTTCTTCAATAGTCGCAATCCTTCCTCGATCGCCTGCACACTCGTATCTGCCTTTGTCGCAAGTGTATGATCCCCTCCCGGCAGATAGCCGAAATTAAACGTGATGCAGCTGACTGTATTTTCCTTTGCGTAAGCTCCCATATGCACATGGCTGTCCAGCACAACTTCTGTCCGTTCTGCATATCCACATGCATCTATCTTTCTTTTTGTCTCCTGTACCGCCTGCTCCTGGATGTCAAAAGCAATGACGCTTCCCGATGCTCCCACAAGCTCTGCCAGAAGAAGGGTATCATGCCCATTGCCAGCAGTCGCATCGATACAAATATCCCCTTCCAGCACATGCCCTCCGATAAAATGATGGCACCATTCGGTAATCTGATATTTCTTCATCTTTATCCCCGCTTTCCCTTTTTCAAAATTTATACATGCATTATACTATTGATTCGAAATACCGTCACCTACTTTTGAGCATCTTGCGGAAAAACATTACAAAGAACCTCAATCTATGTTATGATACATATATCTATATCAATTTGCCCTCCTTCGGGCAGAAAGGACTTTTATGCAATTATACGATTTAAAGGAAACAAAAGAACGTGTCATCCTCGTCGGTGTGCAGGCAGATGACAATGAAGATACAGAAAAATCACTGGATGAATTGGAAGAACTGGCACAGACTGCCGGGGCCGAGACAGTTGGACGGATCATCCAGAACCGGGAGCAGATCCACCCTGGCACTTACGTCGGCAAGGGAAAACTGGATGAAATTAAAAATCTCCTCTGGGAGACAGATGCCACTGGAATCATTTGTGATGATGAGCTCTCTCCTGCACAACTTGGAAATCTCCAGGATGCACTGGATACGAAAGTCATGGATCGCACTTTGATCATCCTTGACATCTTTGCAGAACGCGCCTCTACAAATGAAGGTAAAATTCAGGTGGAACTTGCACAGCTGAAATACCGCCAATCCCGCCTGGTCGGTCTTGGGAAATCACTTTCCAGACTCGGCGGCGGAATCGGTACAAGAGGTCCCGGAGAGAAAAAACTTGAAATGGACCGCCGTCTGATCAAAGGACGCATTGCCCAGCTAAACCGTGAGTTAAAAGATGTCAAACGGCACCGGGAAGTGACCCGTGAGCAGCGAAGCCGCAATCATATCCCGGTCATCGCTATCGTCGGCTATACAAATGCAGGTAAATCCACACTGCTAAATCGTCTGACCGGAGCCAGTGTTCTTGAGGAGGATAAGCTGTTTGCCACTTTAGATCCAACGACCAGAGGACTGAAACTTCCAAGCGGTCAGGAAGTGCTTCTGACAGATACCGTCGGATTTATCCGAAAACTTCCTCATCATCTGATCGAAGCATTCAAAAGTACGTTAGAAGAAGCGAAATATGCAGATATGATCTTACATGTAGTCGATGTTTCCAACCCACAGATGGATGAACAGATGTATACCGTCTACGAGACACTACAAAATCTGGATGTCAAAGATAAAGTGGTCATCACCGCTTTCAACAAGCAGGATCGACTGACAGAAGTTCCAATCATCCGTGATTTCAAGGCAGATCACATCGCAAATATCTCTGCGCGGACCGGTCAAGGACTGGATGCCCTGCAATCTGTCATTGAACAGATTCTGCGCGAACGAAAGATTGAAATTTCAAGAACCTATTCTTACGCCGATGCCGGAAAGATCCAGCTGATCCGTAAATACGGAGAACTTTTGGAGGAAGAATATCGGGAAGATGGCATCTTTGTCCACGCATTTGTCCCAAAAGAACTTTATGGAAAAATAGAAGGCAGGGAGTAATCTCCACTGCCTCTTATTTTTATCTTGTCCGCAAAAATTCTGCTTCTTTCTTTGCCGCTTCATCGTCAGGGTATTTTGCAATATATTCTTCTATCTTTGCCTTTGCACTCTCCCACTCATACAACTTTTCATAGGCGGCAATCTGATTAAATTCCATTTCCTGTGTCAGTTCTGCACTGTTTCCCTCTGACTGTAACCCAAGATTATAATGATTCAGTGCACTCTGATAATCGCCAAGCTGCATCTCACAGGAAGCCAGCAGATTATAGAGTGTCCCCGTCTTTTCTGTCCCTGCATCCAATGCTTTCTGAAATGCATTTCTCGCCTCTTCATATTTCTGCTGTTCCCAGTAGACAAGTCCCATTCCTAAGTATGCCTCTGCCTGCTCCTCCCCTGACTCTGCTTCCTTTTGAAAAAGTTCCAGTGCCTCATCATATTTTTTCTGCTCAAACAGTTCCATACCTTCCTCCGTCGCTCTGGTACATCCGGCAAAAACTAGAAGCATAAATACCAGCACACACAGCGCCCATTTTTTACTTTTCAACACAATTCCTCCCTGATTCATTATTTTTCCACATACATTTCGTCATGCTGTGGATTCCCCATATTCTTTCTTTTCCTGACAACTTGCAGACATTTTCCCTATCCCGGATATTTCAGCAGACACAGCGCATTAAATAATGTAACCAGCATAATGATCACATCTGCGGTGATCGCCGTCCACATAGAGATCAACCCCGTTGCCGCCAAGGTCAGTAAAATCAATTTCATGCCGATTGACAGCACGGCATTCTGTCGGATTGCTCCGATTGTCTCCCTTGCAATCCTGAGGATTACAAGAATCATCGACGGATCATCTTCCATCAAAACGATATCTGCCGCTTCCACCGCCGCAGCAGCTCCAAGTGTTCCCATCGCAATTCCGATATCCGCCCGCTTTAATACCGGAGCATCATTGATACCATCACCGACATACACTAACTTCTCATCTTCCTGCTGAGAATCAATAAACTCCTCTACCTTCTCAACCTTTTCCGCCGGAAGCAGATTCGTATAAATGTGATCCATGTTCAGCAACTTGCCAACAGCTCCTCCTACAATCTCATTATCCCCTGTCAGCATGACCAATTCCTTATGATACCGCCTTTTCAGAATATCCATCGTCTCCCGCACTTCTTTTTTCAACGTATCACCGATCACAATATATCCAGCATAAACCCCATCGAGTGCAACATACACGATCGTACCTGCTGCACGCACTTTTGGAACAGCAATCCGCAGTTCCCTTAAAAGTTCTCGATTTCCTGCATATGCCGCCTTCCCATCAATCAGAGCATAGATCCCCTGTCCCGGAATTTCCTGAACTACCTCGATCCGCTGTTTCTCTACTTCCTTTTTATACATTTTCTGCAGTGACATAGAAATCGGATGATTCGAAAAGTACTCGATATATGCTGTCAGCTCCAAAAGTTCTTCTTCCGTCATTCCCTCCGGATGAATTTCCTTTACTTCAAACACTCCCTCGGTCAGTGTTCCGGTCTTGTCAAACACAAACGTATCTGCCTTTGTCAGAAGTTCTAGCTGATGACTGCTTTTGATCATTACACCTTGTCTTGCTGCCGCTCCGATTCCTCCGTAAAAGGTCAGCGGAATTGAAATAACAATCCCCCACGGGCACGCAACAATCAGAAATGTGAGCGCGCGGTAGATCCATGTGTACCAGTCACCTTCTGCAAATGTATTTGGTGGAACAATCGCCAAAAGAGCTGCCGCCAACATGATGATCGGCGTATAAATCGACGCAAACTTTGTGATCGTCCGCTCGCTGTCTGTCTTCGTATCATTGGCTTTCCGCACCATCGCCATAATCTTCGCAGCCGTAGAATCTTCATATTTCTTTACCACTTCCGCTTCCAACGCCCCGGTCAGATTAATGCTGCCACTATATAGCATCGCCCCTGCCGTCACAGTCTGCGGAAGAGACTCTCCAGTCAGTGCCTTGGCATCAACCATACTTTCCCCTGATAACACTCTGCTGTCCACCGGAATCCTCTCTCCCGGACGGATCAAAATGATATCGCCACATTCCAGTTCCGATGGCTCCACTTGCACTTCCTGCTCATGACTCTTTCGATTTGCAAACTCCGGGGCAATGTCCATCATATTTGCAATAGATTTCTTTGATCGGTACAGCATGACTTCTTCAAGAATCGAACCAATCTGAAACAATAATAAAACAGAAATGCCTTCTACATACTGAAAAATAAGAAAAGAGCATGCTGTCGCAATAAGAATCAGCAGATATTCATTAAAAATCCGCTTCTTACAAAAACTCCGCACAGTCTTTTCCACCACACCAGCTGCGATTATCATATAAGTCGCCGCAAACAAAATAACTTCCTGCTGCAGCGTAAGATCCATTTTCTTTAAAAACACCAGTTCTCCCAAAAACGCTGCTGCCCCGATTCCTGTCAGTAACATATTTCTTCTGACTGCTCTGATTCCTCCCACTTTCGCTCTCCTCTTACTCACGAATATGTTCCATTCCCTGATTCATAATGGTTTTGATATGGCTGTCCGCCAGCGAATAGAACACGGTTTTTCCTTCTCTTCTGTTTGTCACAAGCTTCATCTGCTTCAAAACACGCAGCTGATGCGAAATTGCAGACTGTGTCATCTGAAGTACCTGAGCAAGATCACAGACACACATCTCTGACTGAAATAGCACATAAAGCATTTTTACTCTTGTCAGATCTCCAAAGACTTTAAAAAAATCTGCAAGATCCTGCAGTTCATCTTCCACAGGCATATCCTTTTTCACTTTTTCCACCGTCTTCTCGTGCACATGTTTTAGCTCGCACTGCTCCACTTCCGCTTCCTCTATTTTCTTCATAATGATATCTATCTCCTTCATTTCTGTTTCATTATCGTTCACTTTGATTTTGTTTGTCAATACTTTTCTTACATTTCACAGAAAAGGAAGTGCTGCTTCCATGGATTTCCACTTCGCATCACTTCCTCCTGATATATTTCTATTTTTTCTTATATAAAATACGGATGGAGTTTAGTACACAGAGCATTGCAACTCCTGTATCCGCAAACACAGCCAGCCACATATCCGCAAATCCTGCCAGCCCAAGCACCATAACAACGACCTTAATTGCCAATGCAAACAGAACGTTCTGCTTCGCAATACGGTTTGTACTTCGCGCAATCTCCAGCGATGCCGGAATTGCCTCCATCGAAGAAGTCATAAACACCACATCAGCAGCTTCAATAGCTGCATCGGCTCCGCTTCCCATCGCTGCTCCGACATCCGCTCCTGCAAGCACTGGTGCGTCATTGATTCCGTCCCCGACAAACATTACCGAACCATTCTGCTCTCGGATTTTTGTCAGCTCACCTAACTTTTCTTCTGGCAGAAGTCTTGCATGCACTTCATCAATGCCTGTCTGCTCTGCTACTGCTTCCGCGCTTTCCTTTGCATCTCCGGTCAGCATTGCAGTGCGTATTTTCTGCCGTTTCAGTTCCTGTACCGCCGAGACAGCATCTTTTTTAATCGTATCAGAGATCACAAGAAATCCCTCAAATTCTCCGTCAACTGCAACAAGTACTTCCGTTCCATATGAACCCTTTGGACCATTTGTCAAATCTACCTGATACTGTTCCATCAGCTTCTGATTTCCACAGAGAATCTGTCTGCCATCCAAAACTGCCTCAATTCCTTTTCCAGAAATTTCTGTGATCCGTTCCGGATCAGGAACAGACACCTTTCTCTCTTCTGCTGCCAAAAGAATGCTTGTTCCAATCGGATGAGTGGAATTCTTCTCACAGACTGCGGCAAGACGGAGTAATTCTTCCTCTTCCATTTCATTTGCCACACATTTCTGCACAACAAAATTTCCTTCTGTGATTGTTCCCGTCTTATCCATGACAACGGTCTTTACTCCTTGCAGCGCCTCAATTGCAACACCACCTTTGAATAAGATTCCTCTCTTAGATCCTGCTCCGATTCCCGAGAAAAAGGCAAGTGGCACACTCAGTACAAGCGCACATGGACAACTAATAACTAAGAAAGTCAGCGCCGTATACACCCAGTAGCTCCAGTTTCCATTGACAAGTGATGGAAGAATCGCCGTCGCAAGAGCAAGCGCCACAACAAACGGCGTATAGACTCTTGCAAATCTTGTGATAAACTTATCAATTTTCGGCTTGCTAGCAGCTGCATGTTCTACAGAATCCAGAATTCTTGTCACCATGGAATCCTCCAATACCTTTTCTACACGCATCTTCAACAAACCTGATGTGTTGACACATCCAGATACTAAAGAATCTCCTTTCTCAACTTTGACCGGAACTGGTTCCCCGGTTACCGGTGAAGTATCGATCCTGCTCTCACCATCTATTACTGTACCATCCAGCGGAATACGATCTCCCGGCCGCACGATCAAAAGATCTCCGACTTGTGCCTGCTCTGCCGGAATGACTTCTGTCACCCCATTCTGTTCCCGGCTGACTACTTCCGGTCTTAAATCAACCGCGCTCATGATCTGTCCACGGCTCTTTTCCACAGCAATATGCTCAAACATCTCTCCAATCCGGTAAAACAGCATGACACCGACTGCTTCTGCATATTCCTGGATTGCAAATGCACCAAGTGTTGCAATACTCATCAGGAAATTTTCATCGAGCATTCTTCCCTTACAAATATTTTTTCCCGCAGTAAGCAGAATCTCCCATCCAAGCGTCAAATAAGAACTCACAAATAAGATGGTAGAAAATAATTCGTATTTGTCCTTCAACAAAATTCCCGCAAGAAACAATCCCGCTCCTGCTACAATTTCTATGCGTTCCCGTTTCTGTTCTCTTTTTCTTTTCCTGCTGTTCCTGCTCCCTCTTTTTCTTTTCTTCTTTCTTATTTACCGATACCTTCCTTTTTACAATCACTTCAGACTCAATCGCAGCACAGATCTTCTGAAATTCCTCCAGCAGGTCCTTGTCACCTTCCGTGACCACTTGAAGCTGATTTGTCGTAAATGTGATTGTCGCCTCTTTCACCTCAGGCAGCGCCTGTATCCTTGCTTCCATCTTGGAAGCACAGTTCGCTCATCCAAGATTATCAAGCAGATACGTCTGTATTCTACCCCTTTTCTATGTGATGAAATAGACCTTTTCTTTTGTTATCCTCATTCTCCTTGTTCTGGTGGGAATGTGCGTGGTGATGTCCTTCACAGCCACAAGCTTTCCCATGCTCATGGTGGGAATGTGTATGCTCGTGATCATGATGATCTCCTTCACAGCCACAAGCTTTCCCATGCTCATGGTGGGAATGCGTATGCTCGTGATCATGATGATCTCCTCCGCAGCCACAACCTTTCCCATGCTCATGGTGGGAATGTGTATGCTCATGATGATGTTCCCCACAGTGTTCATGAATCTCTTTGTCAACAGATTCTGTCAGCTCTGTCTCTCTGTCTTTTTTTGTTCTTTCCTCTATTTTCATGCGTAAGCACCTCCTAAACATATGAATAACTGTTCATATGTTCATATAAACATTTTTCAATCATTTTGTCAAGGCTTATCTCCTATTTTTTATTTTATCTTTTCGTTTTACACATGACTGACAGAAACTGTTGGTCAAAAACCATAAGAAAAGCAGCTAATCCGAAAACTAACTGCTTGTCCCTCATCTGATTTCTTCAAATTTATTTCTGTAATTCTTCTTTTACCAGTTTTATCACTTCACCCAAGGCAATCTCACGATTCTCTGCTGCTGTTCTGGCACGGAATTCTACCTTCCCCTCTTGAATACCTCTTCCGACAGTAATGCGATATGGGATCCCGATCAGTTCCATATCTTTGAATTTTACACCCGGACGTTCTTTTCGATCATCCAGAAGTACATCAATGCCTTCTTTTTTCAATGCCTCATACAATTCATTTCCAATACGCATCTGCTCTTCATCTTTGCTGGATACAACGACCACTGCAACCTCAAACGGCGCTACACTTGCCGGCCAGATAATTCCAGCCTCGTCATTGTGCTGCTCTACAATTGCCGCCATACAGCGTTCCAAACCAAAACCATAACAGCCCATTTCCACCGGATGAAGTTTATTATCCACATCTTGATATTCCAGTCCAAGTGTCTTTGCATATTTTGTTCCCAGCTTGAACGTATTTCCAACTTCGATTCCCTTACAGAATTTTAATGGCTTTCCGCAAACCGGACAGACATCTCCCTCATGCACCTGTGCGATATCCGCAACAATCTCCACCTCAAAATCCTTCAGATTTACATTAACAATATGGTGATCTGTTTTATTTGCTCCAACGATAAAGTTCTTCATGTTTGTGACCTCACGGTCCATAACGATTGGACACTCTAAACCAACCGGTCCCGCAAATCCAACTTTTGCATGTGTAACACGTTCCACTTCCTCAAACGGCGCAAGCTCCATTTCATTTGCCTTTAGAAGCTTCAACACTTTTGTTTCATTCAATTCCCGATTTCCTTTTAAGAGAAATGCCATTGTTTTTCCATCTACCGTATAGATCAGTGTCTTCACAAATTCATTTACAGACTTATGGAAAAATGCAGCAACTTCTTCCATCGTGCGTGCATTCGGTGTTTCCACAACCTCCATCACCTGTTCCTCTGCATCTGACGGCTCACTCACATCAATCACCTCTGTAATTTCTAGATTGCTTGAGAAATCACAGCCGTCGCAGGTGACGATCACATCTTCCCCGATATCTGTAATTGCCTGAAATTCCTCGGATAAAGATCCACCCATCGCTCCTGTATCTGCTTTTACAATCTTGTAATTTAACTTACAGCGCTCCATGATATTCTGATAGGCGTGGAACATTTTCATATAGGATTCATGCAGACCTGCTTCATCAATATCAAATGAATAGGCATCCTTCATAATAAACTCACGCACACGGATCAAACCATAACGAGGTCTTGTTTCATCTCGGAATTTCGTCTGAATCTGATACAGATTATAAGGAAAATCCTTATAGGAACTTCCCTTCATCATAGCTGCCATCGTAAATAATTCTTCATGAGTCGGACCGAGAACATAGTTCTTCTGATAACGGTCTTTCAGCGCAAACATGTTGGAACCAAATGCCTCTCTACGTCCACTTTTCTCATAAATTTCTTCTGGGATCATAGCCGGCATCAACAGTTCCTGCGCTCCTGCAGCATCCATTTCTTCCCGCACGATTTCCTCAATCTTTTTCAGAACACGTTTTCCCATCGGCATGATCATATAAATTCCGCTGCTGCTTTTTTTGATCATTCCTGCCCGCACTAATAAATTTCCACTTGTACTATCTTCTTCTTTTACATTTTCCCGCAGTGTATAAAAATACGAATTACTTAACTTCATTTACTTCCTTCCTCCAATAATCAATTGCTCATTTACTGCATTTAGACCTATTATAGCAAAACTGAGATTTGAAAACCATCTCTGTCTATATGTAAATTTTCATTTTTCCCAGAAAGATGGTCAGATTTTCTTCCTGGGTGGCGAATCCATAGACTTTTTTTATTATACGGAACATAAAATGTCATTGAATCACCTCCATTGAAAACGAAAACACGGCCGCTAATAAGAAAAACCCGGAAAGAAGTTCCAGCCGAATATCGCTGCATTGGAACACTTCCCGGCCATATTTTTCATTCTTGAATACCCAAATCTCTTTTCCAATCTTTTTCCTTTGCACCGTTCTCCAGTCAAGACAACCCTATACTTCAAGTACAAAGGGAAGAATGAAGCTGCCATGCAAAACAATCCCAACCTCATCATATCACTTATCTCCTTATGCAGACATTATAGCATTTGCCCGATCTCTCGTCATCCTTTTTCTACTGCCTGATTGGGAAATGAATGGGTGACAAATTGTGAAGAGATATCACTGATTGTCTTTGCAAACAACATGATTTTTATAGAATAGACGATATCGCCATTTGCTTTATGCGGTCTGTATGATATGATATTTCTATATCTAATATAAGATATTTTCTCCCTCTTCCATTACATAACCAGTGACAAAATCCTTTCACATACCTACTGATTGATTTCTCCGGCAAACAAATGAGAGGCACATTCTGATTCTCCATACCTCAGAAGCAGCCACACAGAAACAAAAGGAAAAAGAAGCAAAAAAGGAAAAAACGAACATGAAAAACTCTGAAAAAAAGAACACATCTACTTGAAAAACTATCCCAATGTCTATCGAATCTTTCAAAAGACTTTACGATTCTGGTATGCAAAAGCCATAGGAAGTATTATTCTCTGTATCTTCATGACAATTATTTCCATCCGTTTGCTTCACAAAGAATCCATCGAAACAGCGATTCTCTTCGGATTTTTTACGTTACTTATCGGGGTGACAACGCTGCTCTATTTTCTCGGGAAATACCAGATGCTTACTTCCTCTGATCTCACGAAATTAGAAAAAGCATTGCAGACGTTACAAAAGACCGTTGGAAACCGTTTCTTTTTTACAGAATCAGCAATTATCATTCTGAATGATTTTTCTCTTTGCTATTATGACTGCCGAAAAACTAAAACGAATCTATTTTTCCGATGAACGGGAACGTGGTAATCTTTACCAGAATGCAGTAATCCACTTTGTCAAAAAAGATGGCAGTGAAGAAACCATTTCCCTTCGGTGCGATTGTTCTGAATTTCTCAGAACAATCCGGACTTACTATCCAAAGATTCAATTGCCGAAAATACCTCTGACTTTCCAGCCTATTTCTGAATCTTCCTGGAAACGTCCTTAATCTTCTCTTTCAGAAGTTATTTTGATTTTTATGCCAATTTCCCTTTCACTTTTCAACTGATTCTTTATCATCCAGCACTAAGGTAGGTTG
>ENA-OQAB01000601-OQAB01000601.1-human-gut-metagenome-genome-assembly--contig:-NODE-601-length-18936-cov-3.155032_pt1 | contig 18936 bp, 23 predicted proteins | sample MGYA00242490_ERZ504517 | MGnify/ENA primary metagenome ERZ504517 (study PRJEB26092, sample SAMD00036298) | human gut metagenome | host: Homo sapiens | study: EMG produced TPA metagenomics assembly of...
TGCGGGATGTGATCCTTGAGTTCCACGATCATTTTTGCCCCTTTTTGCTGTGCTTTTCCACCGGGGCGCTTTCCAGCGCGTTATACTGTTCCAGCACAGCCGCTGCCGCTGCCGGGTAGGTGATCTGGTAGCAGGCAAAGGCGATGAGGTCAGCCTTCATCTGCACCGGGCCCACATGGGTGATGCGGATGCCGGTGGGCATGATGGCATTCAGCTCGGTCTGCCACTGGGCAAAGTCCGGGTTCTCAGCCTCGGTCTTGACATCCACGCACTCACACTCGCTCTCCTGCCCCAGCGAAAGCGGGCAGGCAAAGGTCATGTAGATGTCGGGGGTTGAAGCCCAGCGTGTGCCACACAGGCAGGCCGCTGCGCTTGAGCACCCGCTGCATCACCCGCTGCAGATCCAGCAGGGAGATGTAGGAGGCCTCATTCGTTTTTCTCAAACGAGATTCTGACTGTAATCAAAGCAGGGACCTCCTAACAGATGATTGGCACCGCAGCCATGGCAGGCGCGGTTGCAGGGCTGGGTGGTCTGGGCGGCAAGGGCCTTGTTGTACTCCCGCACCAGATATTCGTGGGTCACACCGTAGTCCATGTGGCTCCACGGGGTCACCTCGTCCAGCCCAATGGGACGCTGGCAGTAGAACTTGGGATCAATGCCCCAGATCCTCAAACACCTGCATCCAGGTATCATACTTGAAGCACTCTTCCCAACCGTCAAAGTAACAGCCCCGTTTGTAGGCTTCCAGAATGACGGGAGCCAGCCGGCGGTCGCCCTTGGCGAACACGCCTTCCAGAAAGCTGGTGGTGCTGTCGTGATAGTTCACCTTGATCTTGCGGCTGTGGACACTTTCCAGCAGGTGCTTCTGCTTGGCCTGCAGGCTTTCCTCCGTGTCCATAGGCACGAACTGGAAAGGCGTATGGGGCTTGGGCACAAAGCAGGCACAGCTGATGGTCACCTGCACACCCCTGCCCTTGGCGTGCCTGGGGTTGGAGTAATAGAGATCTACCACCTTCTGGGCGGTCTCGGCAATGCCCTCGATGTCCTCCATCGTCTCGGTAGGCAGACCCATCATAAAGTAGAGTTTGACCGAGGAATAGCCGTTGGCAAAGGCCAGTGAGCAGGTCTTTTCGATCTCGTCCCAGGTAACATTCTTGTTGATGACATCCCGCAGGCGCTGGGTACCGGCCTCGGCCGCAAAGGTCAGGCCGCTCTTGCGCACCTTGGTGGTCTTTTCGATCAGGCTCTGGGAGAAGTTGTCCATCCGCAGGGAGGGCAGCGAGAGGCTGACGTGCTCCTTGGGGGCCCACTCATTCAGATCATCCAGCAGTTCTTCCAGCTGGCCGTGGTCGGAGGTGGACAGGCTGGACAGGCTCAGCTCCTCATAGCCGGTGTTGGCGCACAGATCCTGTGCCGCCTTATTCAGCAGGCTGGCATCCCGCTGGCGCATGGGGCGGTACAGGAAGCCCGCCTGACAGAACCGGCAGCCGCGCACACAGCCGCGCAGCACCTCAATGCTGGCGCGGTCCTGAATGGCACCCACCATGGGCACAACAAAGTTTGTTGGCGGGGCAAACTCGTTCAGATCCTTGATGATGGCCTTGGTGATGACCGCCGGGATGCCCGGCTCGTTGGGGGTAATGGCCTTGACCCGGCCGTCCTCAAAGTAGGTCACATCGTAGAAGGCGGGGATATAGACCCCGGGGATCTTTGCAATGCGGCGCAGCAGCTCCTTTTTGGAGACGCTGCCTTCTTTCTTGGCGCGCTCGATCTCGGCGCAGATGGAAGGCAGCTGGTTCTCACCCTCACCCAGCTGGATGACATCAAAGAAATCTGCAATGGGCTCCGAGTTGCAGGCGCAGGGGCCGCCCGCCACGATCAGGGGCCAGTGCTCGTCGCGGTCCTTTGCGTAGAACGGAATGTGCGCCAGATCGAGCATGGCTAGAATGTTGGTATAGGAAAGCTCGTACTGCAGGGTAAAGCCCACCGCATCAAAATCGGTCAGGGGGTCCTTGCTCTCCATAGTGTACAGGGGCAGGTCCAGCCGCTCCATCTCAGCCTTCATATCCAGCCAGGGCATGAAGGCCCGCTCACACCACCAGTTCTCGTGGCTGTTGAGCAGCTCGTACAGGATCTTCTCACCGAGGAAGGACATTCCCACCTCGTAGGTATCCGGGAAGCAGAATGCAAACCGGACATCCACCTTTTCTTTGTCTTTATACACGCTGCCCGGCTCGCCGCCGGTGTAACGGCCCGGCTTCTGTACCCGGCCCAGCGCTTCTTTCAGCTTGGGATCAAACATCAAGTTCCTCCATTGACAGAACAGTTTTACTTCATTCATTTTATTGTACCCGATTCTGCTGGGAAATGCAATCATTGTTTTGGAGCAGCGACCAGCCGCACGCCGCCAGCTGTGCCCCATCCAGCGGTGGGATGGGCAGGAGGTTGAAGGCCCGGTCAGGAGGTTGGCCGCCAGAAAGGCACTGGCCCGGATGGTGGCCCGCTGTTCCAGCCGAAGCATCCAGAGCCCGGCCAGCACCAAATTCACCGCAGGGCCTGCCGCGGCAAGGAGAGCGGTCTGCCACAGGGTCATTTCCCTGCCCCGGGTGCGCATACAAAAGCCGGTAAGGGTGACTTCAATGACCGGAAACTGCCCAAAACAGGGCAAGATATACCCCAATGTGCCCCCACTCATGCAGGAATGCCGCCAGCAGCCCAGCCTCAGAAACCCGCTTGCATCGAAATAGAGCAGAACGTACAGCGCCCCGCAGAGCAGCAACGGGTCCCGGAACACAAGCGGCCCGTACCGGAACCGATGCCGCATCACGGCAGGCTCAGTGCGGCAGAAGGATCATACCGGATGCCGCCTGTCAGAAATTCAAAGTGTAGGTGTGCCCCGGTGGCACGGCCCGTCTGTCCGGCAGTGCCCAGCCGCTGGCCTGCTGCAACCACCTCCCCGGCCCGGACATAGAGATACTGCATGTGGGCATAGAGCGTTTCCTGCCCGTCCCCATGGGTCAGCCGGACATAGTTGCCGTAAGCGGCTCCACGCCGGGCGGCGGTCACCACGCCGTCCAGTGCCGCAAAGACCGGTGTGCCCTCCCCGCAGGCAAGGTCCACGCCCCGGTGGAAGGCTTTTTCCCCGGTAAAGGGATCCTTCCGCCAGCCATAAGGGTCAGAGACACGCCACGCCGCCGTTTCCAGCGGGAAGCAGAGGATCTGCCCCGGCTTTGCCTGTTTCAGGCTGGCTCCCGCCGGGACATTTTTCGCCCGCACAGACCGGGAGCACCCTGCCCGCCAGCAGTATGATCAGCAGCACCGTCAGAGCCAGCACCGCCGCCCGTTGATATCGCTTTTGTTTCCCTGCTCGTCCATGTTTTGCCTGCATCTTTTCGCCCTCCGTTCTGGAAAGTGTATGCAGAAGGAAGATCACTGAGAACCAAAACACCCCCTGGGAGATTTCCCAGAGGGTGCTATTTCCGTATTTACCGGCGGAGCCAGTCATGGAGCCGCTGGAAGAGGCTGGGGTGGCCGTGCCGTTCCGCGCGATCAACAGCGTGCGGAGCGGGTGCGCTCTGCACAGCCGGAGCAGGTGCTGCTTTCACCGTGGCAGGCTGTTTGTTGGTTCTGCGGGCTGCTCCGCCACCTGAACCGGCTCCGGTCTCGTTATGGGCTCAGACGGCTGCTCCGGTGCCTTTGGCTCGGGCTGCTCCGGTTCTGCCGCAGAAGCGGTATCCCGGGCGAGCCAGTCATCCCGGAGCAGATCGTACATGTCCATCTGGCCGTTGACAAGGGGCTCACCGGGGGCCGCTTTCACCTTCTGATAGCTGCCGTCTGCCCGCATCTCCCGGGCATTGACGTTATCCCGCAGCTGCAGCTGCAGGATATCGCTCAGCTTCTGGATGAGGACAGGGTCCTCCACCCGGACACCCACCTCCACACGGCACTCGGTGTTGCGGGTGAGGAAATCGCCGGAGGCGATATAGATGCGGGTGGTCACGCCATCGTAGAAGCTGTAGATGCGGCCATGTTCCAGATACCGCCCCACCAGACTGCGGATGTGCAGATTTTCCGTCTTGCCCGGCACTTCTGCACGGACACAGCAGATACCGCGCACGATCATATCGATGCGAACCCCCGCACAGCTGGCTTCTTCGAGTTTCAGGATGATATCCCGATCCGAGATGGAGTTGTTTTTCAGGATCATGGATGCCGGGCGGCCCAGCTTGGCGGCATTGATGACCCGGTCCATCTCGTCCAGCAGCACGCTCTTAAAGCGCAGAGGGGCCACCAGCATCTTCTCGGTGGTCTCCGTCAGCTTCTGCACGGCAAGGTTCTGGAACACGTTGGAGGCTTCCTCACCGATGCCCAGATCTGCCGTGATGAACGAATAATCGGTATAGAGCTCGCTGGTCTTTTCGTTGTAGTTGCCGGTGCCGATCTGGGTGATGTAGCTGTAGCCCTGCGGGCCCTTCTTGGTGATGAGGGTCAGTTTGGAGTGCACCTTGTAATCATCAAAGCCATAGAGAATGGTACAGCCAGCCTCTTCCAGCTGCTTGGACCAGTCGATGTTATTCTGCTCATCAAATCTTGCCCGCAGTTCGATCAGCACTGTCACTTCTTTTCCGTTCTCTGCTGCTGCACACAGATACTCTACTAACCTTGTCTTTCGTGCAAGGCGGTAAATCGTAATCTTAATCGTCATGACATTCGGATCCGCGGACGCCTCTTTGATCAGACGGAGAAACGGTTCCATACTCTCATATGGATAAGAAAGCAGAATATCTTTTCTTCGAATCTGCTTCATCATACTGCCTTCTTCCACCATCTTCGCCATCTGCGGAGAAAATGGCTCATACGTCAGTGCACGTTTCATAGAATCTGGCGCCTTATCGATCACTGAGAACATAAACCCGAGCTTCATCGGCACTTTTGTACGAAAAATCTGTTTCGGCGTAATGTTAAATTTACTGCAAAAATACTGTTCCCGCTCTTTACTGAGACTCTCTGCCACTTCAAGACGGACAACCGCCATTCTTCTCCGCTTATGTAATGTCTTTTTCATCCGGTAACGAAAATCATCATTGATATCAAACGCTTCATCATCCGGAGAAATGTCTGCATTCCTTGTCACACAGATATAATTTCGATCCGAGATCTCATACTGACTAAAAATCAGTTCCAAATACTCCATGATCACTTTTTCCATGCGAATATATCGAATGTCATGTCCGGGAAGATATAAGATATCAGAAATAAACTGCGGTACCGGTACAATTCCAAGTAACGATCTGCCATTCTCCTTCAAGGTTGCCGTCACATATATTTCATTGTTCAAAAGATGTGGAAATGGGTGGTTTGGATCTACGATCTGAGGTGACAAAAGCGGAAGGATCTGCTCTCTGAAATATTTTTTACAAACTTCTTCTCTTGCTGTTCCAGCTCCTTGAAAGACAACCCACAGATTCCATACGGACTTAACTGTTTCTTGATCTCCGCGTATGTCTTCTCCCGCTCTTTGTAGAGCGGTGCAACCGCCGTATAGATTTTGTCCAACTGCTGCCTTGCACTCCATCCGGTCTTATCGTCAATATGATTTTCTCCCATCATTCCCATATCATAGAGACTTCCTACCCGGATCATAAAAAAGCTCATCCAAATTGCTCGTAAAGATTGCGACAAACTTCATCCGCTCCAAAAGCGGCACTGTCGGATCCTGTGCTTCCTGAAGCACGCGCTCATTGAATCGGAGCCAGGACAATTCTCTGTTCTGTGTGTAATTCAATAGTTCTTTTCTCATTTGAACACCTTCCTCTTTTCGCAGTTCCAATCTCTCTTTATCAATTTTCAGTATAACAAATTTCTTATTTCATTTCCATACCCTGCCCCAAACTCCTCCAGAAAGAGAAAAAAGAGGTTCTGCAAAACTGCGGTTCCCCTTCTCTCTTTTCCTTTCTATTTTGCCTTGATATATCCTTTTGCAGTCAGTGTTTCTGCACAGAGCACAGCGCCTCCTGCTGCACCTCTGACTGTATTATGGGAAAGTCCGACAAACTTATAATCGTACACGGTATCTTCTCTTAAACGTCCAACTGAGATTCCCATTCCCTTCTCAAAATCTACATCCAATTTCACCTGCGGGCGGTTATCTTCCTCAAGATACTGGATAAACTGCTTTGGCGCACTTGGAAGCTCTAACTCCTGCGGCAGACCACGGAATGTTACAAGCTTTTCAATCAACTGTTCTTTTGTTGGCTTCTTTGCAAATTTCACAAACACTGCAGCTGTATGTCCATCCAGAACCGGAACACGGATGCACTGTGTTGTAATAACAGGACTGCTTGCTTTTACAATCTCACCATCTTTGATCTGTCCCCAGATTCTAAGTGGCTCCTGCTCACTTTTCTCTTCTTCTCCACCGATAAATGGAATGATGTTCTCCGCCATCTCCGGCCACTCTGCAAATGTCTTTCCCGCACCTGAAATTGCCTGATAAGTCGTCGCCACAACCTCTGTCGGCTCAAATTCCTTCCATGCAGTCAGCACCGGTGCATAACTCTGGATAGAACAGTTTGGCTTTACTGCCACAAATCCTCTCTCTGTTCCGAGCCGTGCTTTCTGCGCTTCAATGATCTCAAAGTGTTCCGGATTGATCTCCGGGATCACCATCGGCACATCTTTTGTCCAGCGGTGCGCACTGTTATTTGATACAACCGGTGTCTCAGTCTTTGCATAAGCTTCCTCGATTGCCTTGATCTCTTCCTTGGACATATCCACTGCGCTGAATACAAAATCAACACCCGCTGCAACTTTCTCTACTTCATTGACATTCATGACTACTAAACTTTTCACTGCCTCCGGCATCGGTGTCTGCATCTTCCAGCGGTCTCCAACCGCCTCCTCATACGTTTTCCCTTCTGATCTTGGGCTGGCTGCCACTGTCACTACTTCAAACCATGGATGATTTTCCAAAAGAGAAATAAATCTCTGTCCTACCATCCCCGTTGCTCCAAGAATTCCTACTCTTAATTTTCTCTCCATCTTTCTTTCCTCTCTTTACTAAACCATTATATTTATCAATCCTGTGCGGAAAACGTATCCGACTGGGACAAATATCGCTTCTGCAGAGAAATCACCTGCTCCATCGCTTCCCGCCCCGGTGCACCAAATGTCTTGCGCTTCTCCACACAAGTCTTCAGACTGATCGCATCATAAATATCTTCCTGAAATACCGGGGAAATCCTCTGATATTCTTCCAAACTCATCTCTTCCAATGAAATTCCCTTCTCAATGCAGCTTAACACAAGCTGTCCGACAATCCCATGTGCATCCCGAAATGCTACGCCATGTCCTACAAGATAATCTGCTGCATCTGTCGCATTGGTAAATCCGTTTTTCGCGCTTCTTTCCATCTGTTCCTTCTGAAATCTCATCGTGCGGAGCATATCTGTAAACAACATCAGACACCCCTTTGCCGTATCGATCGCATCAAAAGCAAGCTCTTTGTCTTCCTGCATATCTTTATTATAAGCAAGCGGCAATCCCTTCATTGTCACAAGAAGTGACATCAATGCTCCGTAAACACGTCCTGTCTTTCCACGAACAAGTTCTGCAATATCCGGATTCTTCTTCTGCGGCATAATGCTGCTTCCGGTACTGTATGCATCATCAATTTCAACAAACTGATACTCATTGCTGTTCCAAATAATAACCTCCTCTGAAAAGCGGCTTAAATGCATCATAACCGTAGACAGTGCGGCTAAAAATTCAATCAGATAATCTCTGTCTGCCACAGAATCCATACTGTTCCATGTGGCACCTGCAAACCCTAACAGTTCCGCTGTATACTCTCTATCCAACGGATATGTGGTACCAGCCAGAGCTCCGGAGCCAAGCGGACAGTAATTCATTCTCCGGTAAACATCCTTCATGCGGGCTCGATCTCGCTTAAACATCTCAAAATAAGCACCCATATGGTGTGCCAGTGTGATTGGCTGTGCTTTCTGCAGATGGGTAAATCCCGGCATGAACGTATCGATATGTTCTTCCATGATTCCAAGCAGTACCTCTAACAACTCCTTCAAAAGATGATCCGTCGCATACACTTCATCTCTGATATAAAGCTTCATATCGAGGGCAACCTGATCATTTCTGCTTCTTCCAGTATGTAATTTCTTGCCAGGTTCTCCGATCCGCTCGATCAAAGTCGCCTCCACAAAACTATGAATATCTTCATATTTCTCTGAAATCGCAAGAGAACCGTCTTCTATATCCCTTAAAATTCCTTCCAGACCGGAAATCATTTTCCGTTGTTCTTCTTCTGTCAGAATCCCTTGCTTTGCCAACATCATCACATGTGCGATGCTGCCTCTAATATCCTGTGCATAAAACCTTTTGTCAAAAGAAATCGATGCATTGAACTGATATACCATCTGATCTGTTTCTTTTGTAAATCGTCCTCCCCACAATTGTGCCATATCTGTTCCTCTTTTCTGTTGCTTATTTTTCATAGTCTATCATATTTTTGTATAATTTTCCAATATTATCTTCTCTTTTTACATATTTTTTCTTTCTCTTTTAGGATTTTTTACATATTTTCACTTTTTAGCATTTCTTTCTTCTGAGCTTCTCGCTCTTGTTTCGAGAAGATACAGCCACAGTAATCCTGCCGGTAAAGTCCATACAATCCCGATAATTCCACCGAGCGCCGGTATCCATTCTTCTTCTTAAAATCAGACAGAAGATAAGGAACCCCTATCTCTTCCCCGATCCGCTCTCCAATTTCATTTAACTTTGCAGCATTTTTCATCGGGCTGATACTAAGTGTCGTTGTAAAATAATCAAAATTGCCCTTTTTCGCTTCCCTTGCCGCCTCCAAAAGTCTCAGTTCATAGCAACGAAAACATCGCCTGCCGCCTTCTTTTTCTCTCTCCATCCCTTTTACCGCATCATAAAACAGCTGTTTATCATATTCTCCCGCCAGAAAAGAGATTGGATATTTCGCCGGGAGTTTCTCAATCAGTTCCTTTTGTTCCTGTACCCGCTTGTCATATTCGGTATCCGGATAAATATTCGGATTGTAATAGAACACTGTAATATGAAAATACTGAGACAAATACTCCAGCACATAACTACTACAAGGTGCACAACAGCTATGAAGTAACAAAGATGGGACTCTGCCATCTTTTTCAAACTGTTTTAACAAGTTCTCCAACTCTTTCTGATAATTTCTCTTTGTCTGCCCCGATATCTTCCGGTTTTCTTCCTTTTGATTCATCCTCCCACCATCTGTTCTTTCTTTCATTTTCTTCACCCTTTGTCCTTTTTCTTTTATTTCTCCTGCTGATATTATACACAACTGCTCAAAAAAAACAATCCGCGTTTTTCTGATTGCTCTATCGCCGCACCATTTTCTTTCTTTTGCATAAATTGGATAGAAACAGACTGGAGGCTTTTATGGAAACTATATTAGAATTTCAAAATGTCAGTTATGCCTACCACACGCTGGATGGCGAGACACCTGCTTTAAGCCACATCTCCTTTTCGGTAAAAAAAAGGAGAATTTATTGCTATCGTCGGTCCATCTGGCTGCGGAAAATCCACACTCTTATCACTGATCGCAGGGCTGCTCCAACCGGAGGAAGGGCAGATTCTGATCCATGGAAAATCCGTAGAGCTGCACAATGCCAACATTGGGTATATGCTTCAGAAAGATCACCTGTTTGAGTGGCGCTCCATCTATCGGAATATCATCCTTGGCCTGGAGATCCAGCACAAATTGAACAGCCAGACAAAAGAGAAAGCAAACGAACTGCTAGCCACTTATGGACTGCAAAACTTTGCCAAAGCAAAACCTTCTGAGCTCTCCGGAGGTATGCGGCAGCGCGCTGCCCTTATCCGCACACTGGTCCTTGATCCAGATCTTCTCCTTCTCGACGAACCATTCTCTGCTCTGGATTATCAGACTCGTCTGACGGTTGGAGATGATATCGGACAAATTATCCGAAAAGAAAAAAAGACAGCGATTCTTGTCACTCACGACTTATCAGAAGCAGTCAGCCTTGGAGATCGCGTCATCGTCCTTTCTGCCCGTCCCGCCTCTATTCAACAGACGATCCCGCTTCACTTTGATATGCAGGAAGATACTCCTCTTCTTCGCAGAAATACACCGGAATTTAAAACATATTTCAATCTTGTCTGGAGGGAACTAAATGGAAGTGAATGAGATGTCCGTAAAACAACAGGAATTTTTAAAAGGCAGACAGAAGCACCGGACCATCGTCTCTGTCTTCCGGGTTCTGATCTTGCTTCTCTTTTTTATCCTCTGGGAGATTTCCTCTGCAACCGGACTGATCGACTCGTTTATCTTCAGCAGTCCTTCAAAAATTGTCCGCTGCTTCTGGAATATGGTGTGCGATCGAAGCATCTTCCTCCACGTTGGTGTCACCGTATATGAGACAATCGTAAGCTTCCTTCTTGTTATCTTCATTGCTCTGCTCTGTGCCGTTCTTCTCTGGTTCAGCCCGAAGCTTTCCGAGATTATGGAACCTTACCTTGTCGTGCTGAACAGCCTTCCAAAATCTGCACTGGCACCCCTTCTGATCGTATGGCTCGGCGCCACTCAAACAACGATCATTGTCTCTGGAATGTCTGTTGCAATCTTTGGAAGTATTTTAAGCCTATATACAAGCTTTCATACTGTCGATCAAGAGAAAATCAAACTCATCTATACGCTGCACGGTACCAGATTCCACGCTCTCGCAAAAGTTGTAATCCCTCACTCCATTCCGGCAATCATCAGCAATATGAAGGTCAACATCGGACTCTGCCTCGTCGGAGTGATCATCGGAGAATTCCTTGCAGCACGAAACGGGCTTGGTTACTTGATCATTTACTCCAGCCAGGTCTTTAAGCTCGACTGGCTCCTGATGGCTATCGTCCTCCTTTGTATTCTCGCAATGTTCCTATATGCCTGCATCAACCTGCTTGAAAAGCTATACCTCGGAAAACGCCACTCTTGATCACTACTATTGCAAGAGCCCCTTTTCAATACGAAAAGAGGGAACCTCTCGTCCTTTCGAGAAGTTTCCTCCTTTTTTTCAAACATCATTGGATACTTTTTGTTATTTCATCCATACTTCCCAATGCTTTTTCTTCCATTTTCCACGTTTGTAAAAGTAAAATGTAATCAACGCACCCAGCACCCAAGAGCAAAGCAACGAATGAAAACGCACTCAGACCGTCCATTTGGCAATTCTGGTGTTCTTGTGATCCAGGAAATTCCATAGGCAACCGGTACACGGATCAGCACTGTCGTCACAAGCGAGATCCACATCGGCGTCATCGTATCACCTGCCCCACGCATCACTCCGGACAAGCACTGAGTTGCCCCCATCGCAATATATCCAACCGCAAGAATACGCATCATCCGCATGCTGAGGTCAACAAGCTCCTCAGTCTCTGTAAAAATCCCCATCAGATATTTCCCAAAGATCAAAATCAGCCCGGTAATAGCCGCCGATACTCCCATTGAAATCAGAGTTCCCTGCTTTGCTCCCCGGTTGATTCTATCATATTGTTTTGCTCCTGCATTCTGTCCGGCATAAGTCGTCATCGCTGTTCCAAAAGAAAAGTTTGGCATCATCGCAAACCCATCAACGCGCATAATGATTACATTTGCTGCAATGAACACCTCCCCGAAACTATTTGTCAATGACTGCACAATAATCATTGCCATTGAAAAAATTGCCTGTGTCAATCCGGAAGGAAGTCCCAGGCGGATAATCTGTGCCGTATGTTCTCTGCTCATTTTTAAGTGATGTTTTCTAAACTCAAAAATTTCCTTCATATGCATTAATTTCCATAAGCAAAGTACCGCAGAGACAAACTGAGCGATCACTGTCGCGAGGGCAACCCCCGCTACTCCCATATCAAACACTGCAACAAATAAAAGATCCAGACCAATATTCAATACCGTTGCAACAAGCAGATAAACGAGTGCCGACACAGAATCTCCAAGACCCCTCAGCACACCACTTAATATATTATAATAAGCCATGCCTGCAATCCCGACCATCATAATAATCAGATAGGAAGTACACCAGTCGATAATGCTTGCCGGTGTGTGGAGCATTTCCAACATCGGTCGCACGACAAATGGAGAAACGATCATCAGAGCTATTGCAACAATCGCTGTCAGCGTCACACATCCTCCGATCGTAGATGATAATTCTTCCCTTTCTTTCGCTCCAAAATACTGGGCAACCATAATACTCACCCCAACTGAAATTCCAATAAACAGTACGATCAGCAAGTTCAAAATCGGGCTGGCACTTCCCACGGCTGCCAGAGCATTATCTCCGACATAGCGTCCCACAATAATACTATCCACCGTATTGTATAATTGCTGCGCAATATTTCCGATCAACATTGGAATCGTAAACAGGACAATCTTTTTCCATGGTGTTCCTTCTGTCATGTCTGTCGGTGTAAACAATTTTTCCACATTTGTTTCATTTCCCTCACTCCCTCTTTCGTTTTGTTCTGTAATAAAAAAGCAGATATAGACTCTCACCTATATCTGCCTGCCATTCAGCTGAAAATCGGACTTGAACCGACGACCCCTTCATTACGAGTGAAGTGCTCTACCGACTGAGCTATTTCAGCACGATATGATATATTATATTTATTTTCTGCAAACTTACTTTTCTCTGCAAGTTGCTACGAACTATAGTATAATAAAAATTTTCTGAAAAGTCAAGTTTTTTTATTAAAAAACGGCAAAAAGTGGAAGAGATTGGGAACTTTTTGCCGCCTTTCTTATACTGCTTTTCTATTAGCTTTCTTTTGAATATGAACATCCATTTGCGGATAAGGAATGTTGATCCCCTGTTCATCCATCGTCAGTTTGATTTCCTCCAACAATCTCCATCTGGTCGGCCAATAATCATCGGTTTTCACCCAGGACTTTGACCCGATCACAACAGAACTTTCTGCCAGTTCATCAACATACACTATGATTTCTTCATCTTTTAAAATACTCTCATCTTCAAGAAGAAGAGATTCGATCACTTCCTTTGCCTTCCGCAAATCTGACTCGTAGGAAATCCCTACTTTAATCTCCAAGCGCCTCTTCTCTTTTGCTGTCACATTTGTCAGACTATTATTAGACAGCGCACCGTTTGGAATAACGATCATCCGATTGTCAACCGTTGATAACTTTGTATAGAAAATTTGAATTTCCTTTACCGTTCCTTCATTTCCAGTTCCACTTTCAATAATATAATCTCCCACTACAAACGGTTTCAAAAGAAGGATCAAAACTCCTCCCGCAAAGTTTGAAAGACTTCCTTGGAGCGCCAGACCGATAGCAACACCTCCGGAAGCAAAGAGCGCTGCGATCGATGTCGTATCTACTCCGAAATTTGCCACAAGACTAAAGATCAGAATACAATAAAGCACCACTTTTAACATTGAATCTACAAACTGCTCTACCCCTTTATCTACGTTTGCCCGATTTAAAGATGCTCTGACTAATTTCTGTACCCACCGGATCAGCTTTCTTCCGATAAAAAAGCAGATCAATGACAACACTACTTTCAGACCAAAATTAATGATGTTCGGAATCTGAGAATTGACATATTCGACCAACCGGTTTACATCTTTTGCTGCTTCTTCTACATTTTCTGCTGCTGTTTCCATATCCATAGATGACCTCCTCTTTCGCGCTGTAAATTTAGTTTATCTTCCACTGTTTATTCTAACATAAGAAATGCCCCAAGGTTTCCTCTCTTCCCCTGTGATGCCCGATGCGAAAACAGGAGTTCACTGTTGCAGCAAGTACAGATATTAGTCACTGCAATCTGCTCCTGCGGGATTCCTGCCTCCTGCAGCACAATGCGATTTGCCTCCCAGAGATTTAACTGGTATTTCCCGTTTTCTTTTTCATAAAATAATTTTTCCCAGTATTTCTCATCATAGTTTTCCCGAAACTGCTCAACAACATCTTTGCTGACCTCATAGCAATCCTGACAAATCGACGGTCCGACTGCCGCGACAACATCCTTTGGATCTGTTCCATACAGTTCTGTCATTTTCTCCACCGTCACTTTTCCGATCTTTCCAACCGTGCCCCTCCATCCAGAATGGCTGAGCCCAATCGCTTTTTTTACCGGATCCACGAAAAAAAGCGGCACACAGTCTGCATAAAAAAGTAGCAAGGCAAAGTCCGGGCTCATTTGTCACAAGCCCATCCACATCCTTAAGCCCTCCTGCGCATCCCGTAACACATGCCTGCGGAAATAAAAATCCTTTTCCTGCATCGTCTTTTGTTACTTTCCGCACATTCGTTGTATGTGTCTGCGCAGAAAAGACATACTGCTCTGGCGAAATCTCAAGCACTTCTGCCATTCGGTAAAAATTCTCCCGCACAGCTTCCGGATCATCTCCCCGGGAAAAACTTAAGTTCATCGAGGCATAGATTCCCTCACTGACTCCTCCAAGTCTTGTAGAAAATGCGTGTCTCACACACTTCGTATGTTCTAAAAGCGGGTAGGACAGATAGGTTACTCCCGCTTTTTCTTTTACTTCCAATACGTTTCTTTCGTCTGTTTTCTTCCAACGATTCTCCAATGCTCTCTCCTCCCTTTATTTTTCGTCAAACATCTGTGCACCATATTTATCCTGGTTCTCAAAATGCATCCCGGATCAGACGGATCTCCCGTCCTAAAATGCTAATCACATCGAAGCGACAGGGCATTTCTCCTATCTCATACTCCTGCAAGTATGCTGCCGCACATTTGTAGATTGTTTGCTGCTTCTTGATTCCGACTGCCTCCGCCGGTTCTCCTTTTCTCGTATCCGAGCGGTACTTAACCTCACAGAATACAAGCACCTCTCCGTCCTTCGCAATTAGGTCAATCTCCCCGTATCTGCACCGATAATTACAGGAAAGTATCTGAAAACCACATGCTTCCAGATACTCTGCTGCCATTTTCTCATACTCCCTTCCGATCTGTCGCTGATTCCCCATAAAATGCTTTCCTCTCTTTAGATGAAATTGTGGATAAAACTACGACGATGGATCGGTGTCGGTCCGTATTTTTTCAATGCTGCGATATGCTCTGACGAGCCATACCTTTGTTCGATGCAAATCCATATCCAGGAAGTACCTCCTCATATTCTGTCATCAGCCGGTCTCTTGTCACCTTCGCCACAATACTTGCCGCGGCAATTGAAACACTTTTGGCATCTCCTTTGATGATGGGCACCTGAACAATATGCGGAGGGATCATCGGAATTTGTAACCGCATCATTTAGAAGGACATTCGGCTCCACACAAAGCTTCCCTACAGCCTCCCGCATTGCCTCATACGTTGCCTGAAGAATATTGATCTCGTCAATCCGTGCAGGACTTACAATTCCAATCCCAACAGCTACTGCCTCCCGCATGATCACCTCATAGAGTTCTTCCCTGCGCTTCTCCGTCAATTTTTTGGAATCGTTAAGATAAAGAATCTGGCTGTCTTTTGGAAGGATCACAGCCCCTGCCACGACCGGACCTGCAAGCGGACCTCTTCCAACTTCATCGATCCCACAGATAAACGCTGCGTCCCGGTATTTGTTCTCATAAGATTTCATTGCCTCAATGCGGGCAATCTCCGCCGCAAGCTTTTCTTCCTGCTTTTTCGTATTTTGCGATCAGAGCCGTCACGCCTGCCCTCGGATCATCTGCATACTGTTCATACAGTACCTTTCTTTCACAGTCATCTGCCCGTGAAAATTTCCTGCTGTATTTCCCGAATGCTCTTACTCATGTTTTATCACTCCAAACTCTGAAAATGGCCAGATCCGTACCCACGCTCTTCCAACAAGATCTTCTCTCTTTAAAATACCAACTCTGGAATCTCTGCTGTCCATGCTGTGGTTCCGGTTGTCACCCAGTACAAAATATTCTTCTTCTCCAAGTGTTACCGGCACTTCGGCGATCCCTGCATCCTGCATCACTTCTGCTCCATACTCCTCACCAAGTATCTCTCCGTCAATGTAGACTTCCCCATTGATAATCTGTATGGTTTCCCCCGGCATTCCGATAATCCGCTTAATATAGTATGTATTTTCCTGATACTGATACGGAAAGACAATAATGTCATACCGCTCCGGATCCCGGAACCGATAAGAGATTTTGTCCACAATGAGATTGTCACCATCACTCAAGGTCGTTTCCATCGAGGAACCGGTAACACGCGTACGCTGTCCAACAAATGTAATCACAAGATACGTCAGACCAAAAATAATCAGTATATATACCAGCCAGCCAAGAAGTTCCTTAAAAATATTTTTTTCTTCTGCTAAATACTTTTCTTCATCGCTTTTCATTTCTTACCGCCTTCTTCCTTCCGCTTTTCTACTCATAGTCTTCCGGAAATTCCAGCGTGATCCTTCCAAGCTTTTCCACTCCGGAAGTCGTCGATCAGCAGGATTGCGGCCTTATTTGTGTCAAGTTCATTTCCTTTCACAAGACAATGTCTGCTTTCTGCAATTCTTCTGAGACACTCATAGGAGTCTTCACTGATCTCTATGCTATATTTTTCTTCCAGAACACCCGGATATTTCTCTGTCAGAAAAGTGATCATCTCCATCGCAAGTTCTTCTGTATTTAAAATCTCATCCTTGATCGAACCGATAAACGCGAGCCGAAGTCCCACTGTCTGATCTTCAAATTTTGGCCAGAGAATTCCCGGTGTATCGAGAAGTTCTACGTTTTTATTAAGACGGATCCACTGTTTTCCTTTTGTGACCCCTGGCTTATTTCCAGTCTTCGCGCATGCTTTGCCTGCAAGAGCATTGATAAATGTCGACTTTCCGACATTTGGAATCCCGACAACCATTGCCCGCACCGGACGATTTAAGATACCGCGCTTTCTGTCACGCTCAATTTTTTCTTTACATGCCTCCTGAATTACGCCTTGGATCGACTTGATTCCGCCTCCTCTTTTCGAGTTTACTTTTACAACTGAAAATCCTTTTCCTTAAAGTATTCTGCCCAGGCATCATTCTGTTTTTCTTCCGCAAGGTCTGACTTATTCAAAAGAATCAGCCTCGCCTTATTTTTTCCAAGCTCATCAATGTCTGGATTCCGGCTGCTCACCGGAATTCTGGCATCAACCAATTCGATCACAAGATCGATCAATTTTATATTTTCCTGCATCATACGTTTTGCTTTCGTCATATGACCCGGATACCATTGAAAATGCATCTCTTTTACCTCTATCTTTCTATCAGTCTTTTATCAATCCAAAATGTTGTGTCGGCAACATGACAAACCATGCTTTTCCTTCTATCTCAGAGCGTTTCACTGTACCGATATCCGCCTCTCTGCTATCTTCACTCGCCGCCCGGTTATCTCCAAGTACAAAATACTCATCGCCTCCAAGCACCAGCTCTTCCCCGGCAATCCCGGCATCTCTGATCTCTGTTGTCTGGAAATCCTCTTTTAACTTCTCTCCATTAATATAAACAGCATTGTCCTTCAATTGGATCGTTTCCCCGGGAAGTCCTACAATGCGCTTGATCGAAGCATGGGCATTTTCATTCCCATTTGGCCGGAACACAATAATATCATTCCGCTTCGGTGTGCTTGTGTCATAAATCAGTCGATTGACAAGCACAATGTCCCCATTATGCAGCACCGGATTCATCGAATCGCCAATATTGCTGACCCGCTGTCCCCAGTACCATACAAGCACAAAGGCGATGATACATACAATCGCGATCTGCATACTCCATACCAGACCATTGCGGATTTTCTTTATATATTCTCTCTTCCTGCTTCTTCTGATTCCGTATCTTTTCATTCGCACCTCTGTGTCTGTCTTTCTTGATGATAGAACAAAAGGGACAACATACATTCCGTACTTTGTCCCTTCCTCTTGTTACTATTTTACTAATTCTTTTACTTTTGCTTTCTTACCAACGCGGTCTCTTAAGTAGTTCAGTTTCGCTCTTCTTACTTTACCTCTGCGAACAACTTCTACTCTCTCTACGTTTGGTGAGTGTAATGGCCAAGTTTTCTCAACACCGATTCCGTTAGAATTCTTTCTAACTGTAAATGTTGCTCTTGTGCTTCCACCCTGTTTCTTCAGAACTGTTCCTTCAAAAACCTGGATTCTTTCACGGTTACCTTCTTTAATTTTTGCGTATACTTTTACAGTATCACCTACGTTAAATTCAGGTACTTCTGCCTTTAACTGCTCAGCTTCAATTTTCTTAATAATATCGTTCATCTTGTGTGACCTCCTTATTATTTGGACGTTCCTAATACATGATTTGTATCAGAGGACCATCTCTTTACTTCACAACACGTTACATTTTATCATGCTCTATTATATTTTGCAAGTTTTTTTTCTCTTTTTCTGTAAGTTCTGCCTTATCCAGCAAATCCGGCCTTCGTTGCCATGTTCTCAAGATCGACTGTTCTCTTCTCCACTTTTCCACGTTGGCATGATGTCCGGACAGAAGGATCGGCGGCACTTGCTTGTCATGCCAGATTTCTGGTCTTGTATAATGCGGATATTCCAACAGATTATCCTGAAAACTCTCAAATTCTGCCGAAGTATCATTGTGCAGAACTCCCGGGATCAGACGGGATACCGCATCAACAATTACCATAGCTGGAAGTTCTCCTCCGGTCAGTACATAGTCTCCGATGGAGACATAATCTGTCACGATTTCTTCCAACACTCGCTCGTCAATTCCTTCATAATGACCGCACAAGAGAATCAGATCTTCTTCTTTCGCAAACTCCTCTGTGTTACCATCACCTGATTCGGTTGCTGGAAATATTGCTTAGTCATAAAGTCATCGGATATTTGGGCTGGTAAAGCATTAAAAGCAATGCGTTCCAAATGGTCGGCAAAGTCTATGTCTCCTGTAAT
>ENA-OQAB01000602-OQAB01000602.1-human-gut-metagenome-genome-assembly--contig:-NODE-602-length-18932-cov-2.666099_pt1 | contig 18932 bp, 22 predicted proteins | sample MGYA00242490_ERZ504517 | MGnify/ENA primary metagenome ERZ504517 (study PRJEB26092, sample SAMD00036298) | human gut metagenome | host: Homo sapiens | study: EMG produced TPA metagenomics assembly of...
AGTGTGAGAACATCTTCCACATGTTTGATTCTTTCTTTAGAAATTTTAGAAATATGAACCATTCCTTCTTTTCCCGGTGCAAATTCGATAAATGCGCCAAACTCTTTGATGCTTACAACTTTTCCTTCAAATATCTGTCCAGCCTCAAAATCTGTCACAATCGTTGCAATCATCTTCATCGCCTCGTCCATCTTCTGTGCGTCAACACCACATACAGATACCGAACCTTCATCTGTAATATCAATCTTCACACCTGTCTGCTCAATAATTGCATTGATTGTCTTACCACGCTGTCCGACAACATCACCAATCTTTGCAGGATCAATCTGCATCTGACGGATCTTCGGTGCATACGGTCCAACTTCCGGTCTTGGCTGTTCAATTGTCTTTGCCATTACCTCATCTAAGATATAAGTTCTTGCCTGTTTTGTGCGAGCAATCGCCTCTTCAATAATCGGTCTTGTCAGTCCATGGATCTTGATATCCATCTGGATTGCTGTGATACCTTTATGTGTTCCGGCAACCTTAAAGTCCATATCCCCAAAGAAATCTTCTAATCCCTGAATATCTGTAAGCACAAGATAATCATCGTCTGTATCACCTGTTACAAGACCTGCTGAGATACCCGCAACAGCTGATTTGATCGGTACACCTGCCGCCATCAGTGACATACTAGATGCGCAGATACTTGCCTGTGAAGTAGAACCATTTGACTCAAATGTCTCAGAAACAGTACGGATTGCATATGGAAATTCTTCTTCTGTCGGAAGTACCGGCACAAGTGCTCTTTCCGCAAGTGCTCCATGCCCAATCTCACGGCGTCCCGGTCCTCTTGATGGTTTTGTCTCTCCAACTGAGTATGACGGGAAGTTATAGTGGTGCATATATCTTTTTGAAGTCTCTGCCTCATCCAGCCCATCAATTCTCTGAGCCTCTGACAAAGGTGCCAGTGTTGTGATTGTACAAATCTGTGTCTGTCCACGTGTAAACATAGCAGAACCATGTACTCTCGGAATGATATCTGTCTCAGCAGCAAGCGGTCTGATCTGATCGATTGCTCTTCCGTCCGGACGTTTGTGATCTTTTAAGATCATCTTACGAACTGTTTTCTTCTGGTACTGATACAATGCTTCTCCCAAAATTTCAAGCCATTCTTCATTTTCTGCAAATGCTTCTTCTAATTTTTCTCTAATTACACGAAGATTCTCTTCTCTTACTTGTTTTTCATCAGTAAACACTGCAACTTCCATCTCTTCTGGAGTTACAATCTCTTTCATAGCCGCAAACAGCTCTTCCGGTACTGCACAGCTTATATAAGCATGTTTTTCTTTCCCACATTCCGCAACGATCGTATCGATGAATTTAATCACTTCCTGATTCACTTCATGAGCTGCAAAAATTAGCTTCGATCATCTTCGCTTCCGGAACCTCATTTGCTCCTGCCTCAAATCATGATTACTTTGTCTCTTGTGGAAGCAACTGTAAGCTGCATATCTGATACTGCTCTCTGAGCGGCATTCGGATTAAATACAAACTCTCCGTCAATCATACCAACCTGTGTAGTGGAAGTCGGTCCGTCAAACGGAATATCCGAAATTGCTGTTGCGATTGCAGATCCTAACATCGCCGTCAGTTCCGGACTGCAATCTGGATCAACAGATAATACCAGGTTGTTCAACGTCACATCATTTCTGTAATCTTTCGGGAACAACGGTCTCATCGGCCTGTCGATGACACGCGAAGTAAGGATTGCATTCTCAGAGGCTTTTCCTTCTCTTTTGTTAAATCCTCCCGGAATCTTTCCTACCGCATATAATTTTTCCTCATATTCAACACTGAGTGGGAAGAAGTCAATTCCTTCTCTCGGTTTTTCTGAAGCTGTCGCTGTTGATAATACAACCGTCTCCCCATAGTGCATCAGTGCTGCACCATTTGCCTGAGCAGCAACTCTTCCCACATCTACACGAAGTGTTCTGCCAGCTAATTCCATCTCAAATTTTTTAAACATATTCTTCTCCTTTTTCTTTACACATTGAACGGGTTTTTCCGAAACTACTGAAAAATATACTTTTTTGTTTTGATAAATATCCTTTTCAGTGGTCTCGGCTAATCTACCCTGTCCGTAATCTGTAATATTGTATCATATAGACAGGGCAAATGTCAATCAGGGACAGGTGTTCTAAAAAACTCCTGTCCCTGTAATACGATCACTTATTCTACTCTACAACGGCAATACGCATCATATTGCTTATTCCCTCTTTTGCCATTCCTTCGCTTCTTGCCGGAATTCCTGCTGTCAATACAACGATGTCTCCCGGTTCCACAATTTGTTTTGCACTTACAAGATTAATAGCCTCTTCACAAATATCTTCTGTCGTCTCTAACTGAATTGATTTGATTGGATATACGCCTCTGTAAAGCTGCATTTTGCGAAGCGTCAGCGCACTTGGGCTCACTCCGATAATAGGTGCTTTCGGTCTGAATTTTGATACCACTCTGGCTGTTGCACCGGATACCGTCGGTGTGACGATACATTTTGCATTCAGGCTTGCTGCTGTTGCAACAGATGAGTAGCCGATCGCACTGGAAATTCCTTTTTTTGCGATGTGCCTGTGCTTTTCCAAGAAGTGTTCTCATAATCCAAATGCTCTTCTGTATTCTCGATAATGTGAACCATCATCTGAAGTGCTTCTAAAGGATATTTTCCCTGTGCAGTTTCACCTGAGAGCATCACCGCATCTGTTCCATCATATACCGCATTGGCAACATCTGTCACCTCAGCTCTTGTCGGTCTTGGATTTCTCATCATAGAATCCAACATCTGTGTCGCTGTAATAACCGGTTTATAGTTACTGTTACATTTTTGGATCAGCATCTTCTGAAGATATGGAACTTCTTCCGCCGGAATCTCCACTCCCAGGTCTCCACGTGCAACCATGATTCCGTCTGCACAGCGGATAATCTCATCAATATTTTTAATTCCTTCTGCATTCTCAATCTTGGCAATAACCGGAAGATGTGGTGCTCCACACTCTTTTAACAATGCTTTGATCTCAAGAACGCCTTCTGCCGAACGCACAAACGACGCCGCAATAAAGTCAACCCCTTGTTCCACACCAAAAATAATTATCCTGACGGTCTTTTTCTGTCAGTGCAGGAAGTCTCACCGGTACATTCGGCACATTCACACCTTTTTTCTGTCCCAGTTCACCACCGTTAATTACACGGCAAATAATATCCGTATCCGTAATATTCTTTACTTCCAGCTCAATCAAGCCGTCATCAATCAAAATTTTGTTTCCGATTTCAACATCTTCTACAAGACCTTCATATGTGATGGAAACTCGATTTGCATCGCCTTCCACGTCTTTTGTAGTTAATGTGAATTTTTGTCCCTCTACAAGTGTCACTTTTTTATCATCTTTTATCACACCTGTACGAATCTCCGGTCCTTTTGTATCCAAAAGAATCGCAATTGGTTTTCCAGCTTCTTCACGAATTGCTTTGAGCATATCCATTCTGCTTTTCTGTTCTTCATGATCTCCATGTGAGAAATTGAAACGGGCAATGTCCATTCCATTTTCGACTAATTTTTTCATTAACTCTCTGTCGTTTGTGTTTGGTCCCATGGTACAAATAATTTTTGTCTTCTTCATCTCGTTCTCTCCTGCCTTTTTATTTCTATTTCACATGTTCATGCGTAAACAAATGGTCCTGACAATATTCGTAGTTCCCATTGCATTTTGAACAATAACGAAATTCCAAATTTTCATCATCAAGTTCCGTGCGTCCGCAGACTGCACATTTATGTTTTGCACCACCTTCATAGTGCTGCTCTCTTTTTGCCTCATATACTGCTTTTTTATAAGCCTTTTTCCTACGAACTTCCTTCGGCGAATACCGTTTCATATTTCTTGTCGAAACATAGAAAATCAGGAAATTCAAAATGGATACCACTGCAGCCAATGCATTTGCCTTATAGACAATTCCAAATACGCTTCCTCCATATGCCGGCAAAAATGCCTGCAGAATCGCATATCCAAAATAAGCCGCATCCAGCCACGCCAGATATTTCACCTTAATCGGAATCAACCATAAACAACAGGAACTGTTCGTTCGGATACAGCGCAGCAAACGCAAAAAACAGTGACAAATTCAAGTAAAACGTCCCAAGTGGGAAGGATACTCCCGCTATCACATACACGAGAATCGCTGCCAATATGTGGAACAGTGCTCCCGTAAAGAAATACAGATTAAATCGAAAAGCTCCCCATGCGTATTCAAGCTGACGTCCGATCATATAATATAAATACAATGCAAACACCATAAACAACGCACTCGAATTTGGCGGCTGCATCAAAAATGTAACTAACCTCCAGATCTGCCCGTGAAACACCGCTTCTATGTTCAGTGACAAATACTGATAATAGAATTCCGGAGCAACCAAACTCAGTGCAAAGCCAACGGTATACAACGCAATCACATAAAACATCAGATTCTGAATTGCATATCGTCCAAACTTCCGTTCTAACTTGCTAATCCAATTCATAAAAATATAGCTCCTTTATTATTTTTTTTTTACTTTCTCAACAACTAGTAGTAATTGTATCCTCACTAATTCGGTTTGTCAATCGGGCTATTTATATTTACATAATTTTAACAATTTCTCAACCCTAAAAGCTTAAAATATTCCACATATTTTCAAATTGTGTTTTTCGACATCTTATCGTATAATGTAGGTTGTCAAAAAAACGAAATCCATTTTAATAAGAAACTATCTGTTTCTTATCCATAAAAAGGAGATAGATATGAGTAACAATAATTTATATACTTTAGGAATTGATATCGGTTCCACTACTGTAAAAATTGCGATTTTGAACGAGCAAAACGAGGTGCTCTTCTCTGACTATGAGCGTCATTTTGCAAATATTCAAGAGACTCTTTCCGATTTGCTCGGACGTGCAATTTACAAACTGGGAGCCATCCACGTATCGCCGGTCATTACCGGTTCCGGCGGACTGACACTTGCAAAACACTTAGAGACACCATTTGTTCAGGAAGTCATTGCAGTATCTACTGCACTTCAAGACTATGCTCCACAGACAGACGTCGCAATCGAACTTGGTGGAGAAGATGCAAAAAATCATCTATTTCGAAGGCGGTAATGTAGAGCAGCGCATGAACGGGATTTGTGCCGGAGGTACCGGTTCTTTTATTGACCAGATGGCTTCTCTGTTACAGACAGACGCAACCGGTCTGAATGAATATGCAAAGAACTACAAAGCTCTCTACTCTATTGCTGCACGTTGTGGTGTATTTGCCAAATCAGATATCCAGCCATTGATCAACGAAGGGGCTACGAAAGAAGATTTGTCCGCCTCTATTTTTCAGGCTGTTGTGAATCAGACGATCAGTGGACTCGCCTGCGGGAAGCCAATCCGCGGGCATGTCGCTTTTTTAGGGGGACCTCTTCACTTCCTTTCTGAATTGCGGGAGGCGTTTATCCGAACATTGAAATTAGATGATGAGCATATTATTGCTCCGACACATTCTCATCTGTTTGCTGCAATTGGTTCTGCACTGAACTCCAAGCGAAATCTGAGTGTTTCTCTTCAGGAGTTGCAGGAGCGCCTTGCCGGACATATCCACATGGACTTTGAGGTTGAACGACTCACCCCACTATTTTCGAGCAGAGCAGACTATGATGAGTTTCAAAGCAGACACACAAAACATCAAGTACCTGTTGCTGATCTCTCCTCTTATAAAGGAAAAGCATTCCTTGGAATTGATGCCGGTTCCACTACTACCAAGGCTGCTTTAGTCGGAGAAGACGGAACTTTACTCTACTCCTTCTATCACAGCAATGATGGAGATCCTCTTGGTACGACAATCACAGCAATCAAAGATATTTACCGTCAGCTTCCAAAAGGAGTCACGATTGCGCACTCCTGCTCTACCGGATATGGCGAAGCACTGATCAAGTCCGCTTTGCTTCTTGATGAAGGCGAAGTGGAAACGGTATCTCATTATTATGCCGCCTCTTTCTTTGAGCCGGATGTAGACTGTATCCTCGACATTGGCGGTCAGGATATGAAATGCATCAAAATTAAGAATCAGACCGTCTGACAGCGTTCAACTAAACGAAGCCTGCTCTTCCGGCTGCGGTTCTTTCATTGAGACATTTGCAAAATCATTGAATTACAGCGTGGAAGACTTCGCTCATGAAGCATTGTTCGCCAACCATCCAATCGACCTTGGCACACGCTGTACCGTATTTATGAACTCAAAAGTAAAACAGGCGCAAAAAGAAGGGGCTTCCGTCGCTGATATTTCTGCCGGACTTGCCTACTCTGTTATCAAAAACGCACTGTTTAAAGTTATCAAAGTATCCGATGCTTCTGAACTTGGGAAGCGGATCGTCGTGCAGGGCGGTACATTCTATAATGATGCTGTTCTTCGAAGTTTCGAGACAATCGCCGACTGCCAGGCGGTGCGACCGGATATTGCCGGAATCATGGGGGCATTTGGCGCAGCTCTCATTGCGCGCGAACGTTTCAGCGAATGCAAAGGAACTACAATGCTTTCCATTGAAGAGATTGAGCATTTAGAGTACAGTACCAGCATGGCAAAATGTAAAGGCTGTACGAATAACTGTCGTCTGACGATCAATAAATTCAGTGGCGGGCGCAAATTCATTACCGGTAACCGCTGTGAACGTGGTCTTGGAAAAGAAAAATCCGACAACGGTATGCCGAACCTGTTTGCGTACAAAATGCAACGTTATTTCAGTTATCAGCCGCTTGAGGAATCCGAAGCAGTCCGGGGAACTGTTGGCATTCCACGTGTGCTGAATATGTATGAGAACTATCCGTTTTGGTTTACATTTTTCAATACTTTGAAGTTCCGCGTAGTACTTTCTCCGGCTTCCAATCGAAAAATTTATGAACTTGGCATTGAATCAATCCCAAGTGAATCCGAGTGTTATCCGGCAAAACTTGCTCACGGACATGTAGAATGGCTCATTCAGCAGGGAATTCCTTTTATCTTCTACCCTTGTATTCCTTATGAACGACAGGAATTTGAAGATGCCAACAACCATTATAACTGTCCGATTGTTACTTCTTATGCCGAAAATATAAAAAAATAACATGGATGAGATCACAAACGGAAAGGTTAATTTCAAGAATCCATTTATGTCATTTAAAAAGCGAAGACACCTTATCAACCCGCCTGATTGAGGAGCTTCCAAAGAATTTTCAATTCCGGCGATGAGATCCGACAGGCAGTTCACCTCGCTTGGACAGAGCTCGCCAAATGTCGCGAAGACATTCGCAAAAAAGGAGAAGAAACCATTGCATATTTGGATAAGACCGGTCAACGATGGTATCGTCCTTGCAGGGCGCCCATACCACATCGATCCGGAAGTACACCATGGGAATTCCGGAACTGATCAATTCTTATGGAATTGCCGTACTGACAGAAGACTCTGTCTCTCATTTACATAAAGTAGAACGCCCGCTTATCGTAATGGATCAATGGATGTACCACTCACGATTGTATGCAGCCGCTAACTATGTAAAGACAAAAGATAATTTAGATCTGATTCAATTAAATTCTTTTGGTTGTGGTTTGGATGCAGTAACAACCGACGCAGTAGCAGATATTTTGACAAAGTCCGGCAAAATCTACACTTCACTGAAAATCGACGAGGTGAATAACTTAGGTGCCGCGCGAATCCGTATTCGTTCTCTTCTCTCTGCCATCCGCGTCAGAGAAGAAAAACATACTTCACGCGAGATCAAGCCATCCTCTATTGTGAAGGTTCCATTTACGAAAGAGATGCGAAAAAACTACACAATACTTTGCCCGCAGATGTCTCCGATTCACTTCGAGCTTGTAGAACCCGCATTCCGCTCTTGCGGCTACAATATTGAAGTGCTTGCAAATGATAATAAATCCGCGGTAAATGTGGGATTAAAATATGTAAACAACGATGCCTGCTACCCTTCCTTGATGGTAGTTGGTCAGATTATGGAGGCCATTCTTTCCGGAAAGTATGACACAGATAAGACTTGCCGTGATCATTTCCCAGACAGGCGGAGGATGTCGTGCTTCCAACTACATCGGATTTATACGACGTGCATTGGAAAAGGCTGGTTATGCACATATTCCGGTTATCTCCATCAATTTAAGCGGACTGGAAGAAAACCCCGGCTTTAAGATTACGCTTCCACTCGTTTTAAAAGGGATGTATGCGGTTGTATTTGGAGATATTTTCATGAGAGCGCTCTATCGTGTCCGCCCATACGAGGCGGTTCCTGGCTCTGCAAATGCTCTCCATGAAAAATGGAAGAAAAAATGTATTGCATTCGTACAGAAAAAGCATCCTGGCAGACGTGAATTCAACAAAATGTGCAAGGAGATCATTGAGGAGCTTTGACAATCTTCCGATGTTAGATATCCAAAAGGCCGCGTGTTGGAATCGTTGGTGAGATTCTTGTAAAATTCCTTCCTGCAGCAAACAACTATCTTGTAGAGCTGTTGGAACAAGAAGGTGCCGAAGCAGTCGTTCCTGATCTGCTGGATTTCTTCTTATACTGTTTCTACAATAGTAACTTGCAAAGCAGAAAAACTGGGCATGAAAAAGCACTGCCTACAAGGCAAACTTGGGAATCAAGCACTGGAATGGTTCCGCGCCCCCTGCCGCAAAAGCATTTGCGCAAAGTAAGCACTTCGATCCGCCGGCGAAGATTACAGACCTTGCAGATATGGCAAAAGATATTGTTTCTCTCGGAAATCAGACCGGAGAAGGCTGGTTCTTAACCGGAGAGATGTTGGAACTCATTCATAACGGCACGACAAACATTGTCTGCACCCAGCCATTTGCCTGCCTTCCAAACCATGTTGTCGGAAAAGGCGTGATTAAAGAACTGAGACGGCGTTATCCGCTCGCAAACGTCGTTGCCATCGACTACGATCCTGGCGCAAGCGAAGTAAACCAGTTGAATCGTATCAAATTGATGCTGTCAACTGCAAATAAAAACTTAAGCAAAAACAACTAATAGGATTCCAAAGGAATTTCCTCTAATTCAAAAAAGACCTTGCCAAAGCTTCACGCTCCATGCAAGGTCTTTTATGTTCTCTATAATTATTTCACAAGAAGTGATGTTCCTGTCATTTCTTTTGGTTGTTCCATTCCCATTAATTCAATCAATGTCGGAGCAATATCTGCCAGACATCCGCCTTCTCTTAATTTGTATGCAGGATCTGCATTTACTAAGATAAACGGAACCGGATTTGTTGTATGAGCTGTAAATGGCTCTCCTGTCTCATAGTCCACCAATTGCTCTGCATTTCCGTGGTCTGCACAAATAAACATCTGTCCGTCTACTTCTTTGATTGCTTCAACAGCTCTTCCCACACATGAGTCCACTGCTTCAATTGCCTTAATTGCTGCATTTTCTACACCAGTGTGTCCTACCATATCCGGATTTGCAAAGTTGATAATGATCACATCATACTTCTCAGATTTGATTGCATCTACTAACTTGTCGCACACTTCAAATGCGCTCATCTCAGGCTGTAAGTCATATGTAGCAACCTTTGGAGATTTCACCAAAATACGGTCTTCTCCCTTATTTGGCTCCTCGACACCGCCGTTGAAGAAGAATGTAACATGCGCATATTTTTCTGTCTCAGCGATTCTTGCCTGTGTCATATTGTTTGCTGCAAGGAACTCACCAAATGTATTTGTAATCTCTGTCTTATGGAAAGCAACTAATTTATTTTCAATTGTCACATCGTACTCTGTAAAGCATATAAATGTTGTCTTAACTCTTTCTCCTCTGTCAAATCCTTCAAAGTTGTCATCACAGAATGTTCTTGTGATTTCTCTTGCTCTGTCCGGTCTGAAGTTGAAGAAGATGATAGAATCGTTATCTTTAATTGTCGCAACAGGCGCTCCATCTTTTACAATCACTGTCGGTAACACAAATTCATCTGTTTTTTCTGCATCATAAGACGCCTGGACTGCGCATGGTCCACACTCTGCAGTCTCACCTTCACCTTTTACCATTGCATTGTATGCCAATTCTACACGGTCCCATCTGTTATCTCTGTCCATCGCATAGTAACGACCCATTACAGATGCAATCTCACCTACTCCGATTTCTTTCATCTTATCCGCTAATTCCTGTACATAGTCTTTTCCAGATGCCGGCGGTGTATCACGTCCATCCAGGAAACAGTGTACATAAACTTTTGAAAGCCCTTGTTTTTTTGCAAGTTCTAACAATCCATAGATGTGAGAGTTGTGGCTGTGTACTCCACCGTCTGAAACCAGTCCGAACATATGAAGCGCTGAATCATGTTCTTTTGCATTTTTACATGCCGCTAATAATGCTTCATTCTCAAAGAAATCGCCATCCTGAATTGCCTTTGTAATTTTTGTCAGATCCTGATATACGATGCGACCTGCTCCCATATTCAAATGACCAACTTCTGAGTTTCCCATCTGACCTTCCGGAAGTCCGACTGCCATACCGCTGGCATTTCCTTTTACAAACGGATACTCTGCCATCAATTTGTCCATTACAGGGGTCTTACCTTCAAATACCGCATTTGCCTCATGCTTATCATTCAGACCATATCCGTCAAGAATCATTAAAACTGTTGGTTTCTTACTCATCTTTTCATTCTCCTTTATGTTAAACTTTTATCTTTTATCCTACCTGAATTATTTTACATGATTTTCCTTGTCGTTGCAAGTTTTTACCGATGAATTTCTCAGCTCAGATGCGTTCCTGTAAAAAAATTCAAATACATGTCCTTCTGGTGTATTTAAAAAATGCATCAGCATATATGCACACATAATTGCCACATTCTCTTCCTTTAAAGATTCTTCTCACCTCCGCTTTATCTGCAAGCACGATCTCAATCTCCTCATTCTCCTCCTGTCCTTCTTTGGAAGGAACTCCGCTCGCATATCCATACACAGTCCCACAAGATTCATCTGTCATGCCGATCGTCGTAAAATACGGCTTTGTATACATATCCGCCGCATTAATCGGTTGGAAATCAAGTCCGGTCTCCTCTTTTAGCTCCCGCATGCCAGCCATCTTAAAGTCTTCCCCTTCATCCACAAGTCCCGCCGGGAACTCATAGATATAATCATCCAAAGGACATCTATACTGACGAATTAAGACCAGTTTTTCTTTTTTCTCTTTTTCATCTCGATAGACACTATATATAATCACTCCATCTGCCTTGTTTTCTCTTGTCTTAATCTTCAACTCTTCTGTTGTCTTTGCTCTTGATGCCACAAAATAGGTACTGTGCTTCCCTGTATCACTTTTCATATCCAGCTCGTACATGTTCAAAAACTTGTTTTGTGTTGTCTGCTTAATACTTTCTACTCTTCGCATGCTAAACACACTCTCCTCTAAAAATTTGTACCACTCTGTTTCAGGAAACAACAAAGAGTCACCGACCATTCCAGCCAATGACTCCCTGTTAGTTACTAAATTTCAAATACTATTTGTAATTTACGATTTTTCCAAAATCTGGTTTTAACGATGCTCCACCAACAAGTCCACCGTCAATATCTGCCTGAGCAAATAACTCTGGAGCGCTTGCAGCTGAAACAGAACCACCGTACTGAATGCGGATAGCTTCTGCTGTAGCTTCATCATAGATTTCTCCGATGCATTTACGGATTGCTGCACAAACTTCCTGTGCCTGCTCTGTTGTAGCTACTTTTCCTGTTCCAATAGCCCAAATTGGTTCGTAAGCGATTACCGCTGTCTTAGCCTGATCTGCTGTCACATCCAAGAAAGCAATTTTAATCTGCTGACGAATGAAATCAATTGTAACACCCTGTTCTCTCTGTGTTAATGTCTCTCCACAGCAAACGATTGGTGTAATGCCATGTTCGAAAGCTTTTTTTACTTTTTATTTACAGTTTCATCTGTCTCTGCAAAGTATTCACGTCTCTCAGAATGTCCGATGATAACATATTTCACCCCAGCATCTGTAAGCATATTTGGCGCGATTTCTCCTGTATATGCTCCACTTTCTTCGAAGTACATATTTTCAGCACCGATTTCGATATTGCTTCCTTTTGCCGCTTCGATTGCTGGAATAATGCTGATTGCAGGTACACAAATACTACGTCAGCATCTTCTGTAGCTACTAAAGGTTTTAATTCGTTGATCAATGCAACTGCTTCACTTGGAGTTTTGTTCATTTTCCAGTTTCCTGCAATAATTTTTCTTCTTGCCATTTTTATCGTCTCCCAATTACTATTTCATTTATTATTTGTAACTGTTCAATGCGGCGCCGTCGTACAAAAAGTACGTCAAGCCGCATCTAACGCAGTCATTTTGTCATATATGCATGCTATTACTTATCGTTAGCAGCTGCTACCCCAGGTAACTCCTTACCTTCTAAGAATTCAAGAGAGGCTCCACCACCAGTAGAGATGTGTGTCATCTTATCACCGTATCCTAATTGGTTAACTGCTGCCGCTGAATCTCCACCACCGATGATTGTCACTGCATCTGTCTCAGCCAATGCTTTTGCTACTGCTTCTGTACCTTTTGCAAAGTTTGGCATCTCGAAGCATCCCATTGGTCCATTCCATACAACTGTTTTTGCTGTCTTTACAGCTTCAGCATACAATTTTGCTGTCTCTGGCCCGATATCAAGACCTTCCCATCCATCCGGGATTTCTCCTCTGCTCACAACCTGAATATTTGCATCGTTAGAGAAATCATCCGCAACAACATGGTCTACTGGAAGTAATAATTTTACACCTTTTTCTTCTGCCTTTTTGATCATGTTTAAAGCAAAATCGCAGTAATCTTCTTCTAACAAAGAGATACCTACTTTTCCTCCCATAGCTTTGCTGAATGTATAAGACATTCCACCGCCGATGATCAATGTGTCTACTTTGTCAAGTAAGTTTTCGATTACAGAAATCTTGCTTGATACTTTCGCTCCACCTAAGATTGCAACGAATGGTCTTTCCGGATTATTTACTGCATTTCCTAAGAAATCAATTTCTTTTTGCATCAGGTAACCAACAACTGCTGTATCTACATATTTTGTAACACCTACATTTGAGCAGTGTGCTCTGTGAGCTGTACCAAATGCATCATTTACAAATACATCACATAAAGAAGCTAACTCTTTGCTGAATTCTTCTCCATTTTTTGTTTCTTCTGCTCTGTAACGAGTATTTTCAAGAAGGATAACATCTCCATCATTCATTGCTGCAACTGCGGCTTTCGCATTCTCACCAACAACAGTTGCATCTGCTGCAAATTTTACTTCTTGTCCCAATAACTCAGATAATCTCACTGCAACTGGCGCCAATGATAATTCTGGTTTTGGCTCTCCCTTTGGTTTTCCAAGATGTGAACAAAGAATAACCTTTCCACCGTCTGCAATTAATTTTTTAATTGTAGGAAGAGCAGCTACAAGACGGTTCTCATCTGTGATTTTTCCATCAATCAATGGCACATTAAAGTCACATCTTACAAGAACTCTTTTCCCTTTTACATTGATATCATCTACTGATTTTTTGTTAAGCATAGTATTGCCTCCTTAAAAATATGATTTTATCATTGAAATAACTATACATATATGTACCATTATTTCTAAAAAAAGAGCCCGGTCCCCAATAAGACCGGACCCCTTTTTTGGATCTTAAATAATTCTGAATAGAATAAGATTATGCTAATTCAGAGAAGTATTTGATTGTTCTTACCATCTGGCTTGTGTAAGAATTTTCATTGTCATACCAAGAAACAACCTGTACTTCTGTTGTACCATTGTCTAATGGAAGAGCCATTGTCTGTGTAGCATCGAATAAAGAACCATATCTCATACCAACGATATCGCTTGAAACGATTTCATCTTCGTTGTATCCGTAAGATTCGTTAGCTGCTGCTTTCATAGCTGCATTGATTTCATCAACTGTTACGTTTCCTTCAACAACTGCTGTTAAGATTGTTGTAGATCCTGTTGGTGTTGGAACACGCTGAGCAGATCCGATTAATTTTCCGTTTAATTCTGGAATAACTAAACCGATTGCTTTTGCTGCACCTGTGCTGTTAGGTACGATATTAACAGCTGCTGCACGAGATCTTCTTAAATCACCTTTTCTCTGTGGTCCATCAAGTGTCATCTGATCACCTGTGTAAGCATGAATTGTGCACATGATACCAGATTTGATTGTAGCTAATTTGTTCAATGCATCAGCCATTGGTGCTAAGCAGTTTGTTGTACAAGAAGCTGCTGAAATTACTGTATCTTCTGGTTTTAATGTGTCATGGTTTACATTGTAAACGATTGTTGGAAGGTCATTTCCTGCTGGAGCTGAGATAACAACTTTTCTTGCACCTGCTTTGATATGAGCTTCTGCTTTTGCTTTTGATGTATAGAATCCTGTACATTCTAATACAACGTCAACACCGATTTCTCCCCATGGAAGTTCTTCAGCGTTTGCTTTTGCATAAATTTTGATTTCTTTTCCATCTACTGTGATAGAATCTTCACCTGCTGTTACTTTATCAGCTAAAGCGTATTTTCCCTGAGATGAATCGTATTTTAATAAGTGAGCTAACATTTTTGGAGATGTTAAGTCGTTGATTGCAACTACTTCATATCCTTCTGCTCCGAACATTTGTCTGAATGCAAGACGTCCAATACGTCCAAATCCATTAATCGCTACTTTTACTGCCATGATTAATTCCTCCTAAAGTTTAATTAATTATTAATTACTGTTTCACAGCGTCTATAGTGATATTCTTTACTATGTTAAAGAATCATCAACCTATTTAAGATTGTACTAAAGATAGTACAAAAATTCAAGTCTATTTTTGAATTTTATGGAAGTTGCTTAAAAAACTGGCTTTCTTTCTTTAAATTCTGTATAATATTTGAATCCACATTCTCTCAGGATCGGAGCCACCTTTTCAAAATCATATGCAATATGTTCAGGCTTATGTCCATCTGCCCCGATTGTGATGATCTCTCCTCCAAGCTCACAGTATCTTTTTAAAATGTCAGGATGCGGATGACAAAAGCCCAATCCATATTTAAACCCTGCTGTATTGAGTTCAATCCCTTTTCCATGTGCGATCAAATATTTTAAAATTTCGTCAATTTCATCCGAAAATTTTGTATAAGAATAATATTTTTCATTTTTCTTTTCCGTATCGGACAATATAGTCAATGTGTCCCAGTACATCAAAATCTTTAATTGCCCGAATGTCCGTCAGTGTCTCCAAAAATGCCTGACGGTAAGCTTCTGCATCTGTCTTATCTTCAAAAAACTCTCCGTAATACGGATCCATCCGATTCACAACGTGTACAGATCCAATCACAAAGTCAAACGGATACGACGAAACATACTCTTTATATGCATTCCCCAAATGCGGTTGAAGTCCAATCTCCACACCAATTCGAATATCAATCTTGTCCTGATACATTTCCCGTAGTTTTTTCATTTTCCGAAAATAGGTATCAGTATCAAATAAGAAGAGAGTTTCTTCTCCCGGAAAGTCAAAATCCTGATGATCCGTAAAACAGATTGTCTTAAGTCCCATTCTTATTGCCTCTTCAACCATTTTTTCCGGCATCGTCTCCGAATCAGACGAAAACGATGTGTGCATATGAAAATCTGCTTTTATCATATTCTATTCTCCTATAATCGTACCCCCGCCAAGAACATAATCTCCATCGTAAAAAACAACAGCCTGCCCCGGTGTCACAGCCCTTTGCTGTTCTTCAAATGTACAACGTACCTCATCCTCTCCAATACGTTCCACTTCGCACCAAGCACCTTTGTGATTATAGCGTATTTTGGCAAATACACGGATTTTCTCTCCCTCTTTCAGATCTTCAATGGACATAAAATTCAATTGATTTGCCCGCAATGTATACGTAAGTGATTCCTCATTGCTGCCAATCACAACTTCATTCGTCTCCGGGCGGATCTCCAAGACAAAAACAGGATGTCCAAGCGACAGACCAAGTCCCTTCCTCTGTCCAACTGTGTAATGGGTAATTCCTTTATGTCTTCCGACAACAGTTCCATCCGACAACACAAAATTTCCTTCCGGAATCTTTTTTCTCAATTGTCTCCTCGATAAATTCCGCATAATTTCCGTCGGGCACAAAACAAATATCCTGACTGTCTGGTTTGTTCGCCACTCGAAGCCCAATTTTTTCTGCAATTTCCCGTACTTCCTCTTTCGCATAAGCGCCGACCGGCATCAGTGTTCTCTTCAACTGCTCCTGTGTCAGATTGTAAAGCGCATATGTCTGATCCTTTGCAAGTGTGGCTGAACGTCTCAGGCTATATCTTCCATTGGGAAGTTTTTCAATTCTGGCGTAATGACCTGTTGCAATATAATCTGCTCCGATATCCATACTTCTTTTCAGGAGCGACTCCCACTTCACATAGCGGTTACATGCAATACATGGATTTGGTGTCCTTCCATTTAAATATTCATCAACAAAATAGTCAATTACATTTTCTTTGAACTCCTTCTTAAAATTCATAACATAATAAGGAATCCCCAGATCACTCGCAACTCTTCTGGCATCATCTACCGCTGTCAAGCCACAGCATCCTCCATTTTCTTCCTGTATGGCTCTGTCTTCATCCTGCCAAATCTGCATCGTCACACCAATCACATCATATCCTTCTTCTTTTAAAAGATACGCCGCAACCGATGAGTCTACACCGCCCGACATCCCGACAACTACTTTCTTCTTTTCCATTTGGCTCCCTCTGTTCTACCTCTTAGTATTCTTCTTCCTCTTCTTCATCTTCATGAATATCTGATTTTGGTTTTTCCAAACCTTCAATCTTAATTCCGTGTTTTTCGGCATAATCCCAAAGCGCAGCATGGATTGCTTCCTCTGCAAGCAGTGAACAATGTACTTTTACAGGCGGAAGTCCGTCCAGCGCTTCCATAACCGCCTTGTTTGTGACTTGAAGTGCGTCGTAGATGCTTTTTCCTTTTACAAGTTCTGTCGCCATACTGCTTGTAGCAACAGCTGCTCCACAGCCAAATGTTTTGAATTTCACATCTTGAATGATCTGGTTATCATCAATGTCAAGATAGATTCTCATAATATCTCCACATTTTGCATTCCCTACTGTACCAACGCCACTGGCGTTTTCAATTTCTCCTACGTTTCTTGGGTTTTGGAAATGATCCATTACTTTTTCTGTATACATATCTGATTCTCCTTTTATTCATTTCTATTATTTATTTCTGTTTTTTCACAAAATCTTCATACAGTGGCGACATGCTGCGAAGTTGCGCCACAATTTCTTTCAGACAATCTACCACATAGTCAATCTCTTCTTTTGTTGTCTCTTCGCTCAACGTCAGTCTTAACGATCCATGTGCGATTTCGTGTGGCAAACCGATTGCCAAAAGAACATGCGAAGGATCCAAAGACCCTGATGTACAGGCTGATCCACTGGAACCGCAAATTCCTTTCATATCGAGCATAATCAAAAGCGATTCCCCTTCAATAAACTGAAAACTGAAATTTACATTGTTCGGAAGGCGATCTGTTCTATGTCCATTCAGCCTGCAGTACGGAATCTCTGCAAGCACACGTTCAATCAAATGATCTCTCAATTCAATCTCTTTCGATGTACGCTCTTTCATTGTGCGCACCGCTCTTTCAACCGCTGTTCCAAGTCCGATAATTCCAGGTACGTTCTCTGTTCCTGCACGACGTTTTCTTTCCTGTGCTCCTCCGTGCACAAAAGAACGGATCTTTACTCCTTTTCGGATATACAAAAATCCAATCCCTTTTGGACCGTTTAACTTATGTCCACTTGCGCTCAGCATATCAACGTGACATTCGTCTACATTAATCGGTACTTGCCCGAATGCCTGCACCGCATCTGTGTGGAATAAAATTCCGTGTTCATGTGCAATCTCACCGATCTCTTTGATTGGCTGAATCGTTCCAATCTCATTATTAGCATACATCACAGAAATTAAAATAGTCGTAGGTCTGATTGCAGCTTTCAGTTCTTCCAGTTTTACCACGCCATTCTCATCCACATCCAAATATGTCACTTCATATCCGTTTTTCTCCAGGTAATCGCCTGTGTGAAGAATTGCATGATGTTCAATCTTTGTTGTGATAATATGATTTCCTTTATTTTTGTAAGCCTCTGCTGTTGCTTTCAGCGCCCAGTTATCTGATTCGGAACCGCCTGCAGTAAAATAAATTTCATTTGCGTTTGCACCCAGTGCGTCTGCAATAATCTCGCGTTGTTTTGTAATCGCATCCTTATTCTTTGCTGCAAAACTGTAAACGCTGGATGGATTCCCATAATTTTCTGTAAAATACGGAAGCATCGCCTCTACTACTTCCGGTGCTGTTTTTGTTGTCGCCGCATTATCTAAATAAATAAGTCTGTCCATGTTCTTTCCTCCTAATTATTGCAATTTTTCTGTATGGTCAAATTCTGTTGAATCTGCTTACTTTCTTCTACGAGCTGCTTTAAATCAATCTCATCGACTGTTCGATTAATGCTTTCATTGATCTTCTTCCAAACATACTTTGTGACACAGCCTCCTGCTGCCTCGCATGATTCTTCTTCGTGAAAAGCCGCACACTCTACCGGCTCCAAATTTCCTTCCAACGCTCTTAATACATCTCCGACTGAAATCTCACTGACATCTTTCGCAAGCACATAGCCTCCGCCGGCTCCCCGTATGCTTTTAATCAATCCGGCTCTCTTCAGCAAAGCCATCAGCTGCTCCAAATATCGCTCGGATATGTCCTGTCTCGCCGAAATACTGCTGATTGGAACGGGCTCTATCTCACTATATTCGAGCAATATCAATCAAGCACGAAGACCGTAGCGCCCTTTTTGTTGATATTTT
>ENA-OQAB01000603-OQAB01000603.1-human-gut-metagenome-genome-assembly--contig:-NODE-603-length-18929-cov-4.181310_pt1 | contig 18929 bp, 18 predicted proteins | sample MGYA00242490_ERZ504517 | MGnify/ENA primary metagenome ERZ504517 (study PRJEB26092, sample SAMD00036298) | human gut metagenome | host: Homo sapiens | study: EMG produced TPA metagenomics assembly of...
TTCGTCATAATCGTCAATCGTTGCAGTGTAGGTACCTGATATTAATCTTTCGATATTGTAGATTAAGTTTTCGGGATAATATTCTTTAAGTACGATGTCAGTTGCTCCTGCGTCGGTACAAACAAATAGTCTGGACTTTCTATCCCATTTGAAGTTCTGGACTTCAAGTCCGTTGACATTGTACGGGGATTGTAACTTTAATCCTTTTTCTGTGTAGATATAGGGTAAACTTCTTGCACTACTATAATCGGCGCTGTAAGCGGAGAATGTAGCCATTGTGCCATTGTTGCGTATAAAGTAATTCAGTACTTGTCCGCCTTTCTCCATGCGGTATGTATTTAGAAAAGCATCTTTCTCAATGTTAATGATATCTTCAATCTGAATACGCCATGGTATATCTTTGGGCATAGGCGTCATCTCCATTATGTTTTTGTATTTTTTTCCTTGCAGAATTACTTTGTCGGGAGTTGCGCTCATTATAATAAACTCGTAATCCCCTCCTAGGTTCATGTTCAGGCCTAAAGGACCTGAAAACATATGGATCAGTGGGTTGTATGAGTCGAAAGTGAGCATTGTGCTTTGTTCCGATTTTACTTGATACAGAGAGGTTATTATAGTTCCCGGTTTATAGCTTTCTGCGCCTGTTTCCGAAGCCATTTCTACCTGCTTCCCGTCAAATTTCATTAGTAAAGTGATTGCACCTGCAGAATAGTTGCTTCCTATGTAATATTCCAGTTTCCAGCCGTTCGGCACATCTTTAAGAATCTCCTGGCATTTGATTACATCGGCTGTGGCTCTATTGGCAGATGATTCGTCGAATATTTCTTCTTCGGAGAAAAGACAAGATTGCAAAACAATGCAGGCCAATGCCAGAAGTGTGTATATGGATAGATATTTCTTCATAATTTTCATATTTTATTCAATAATACTTAAGTCTACATAGCCGTTTGCTATGTCATCCTGGCGTCGTAGAACAATCTCGCGTAATTCGTCCAGATTGATTCCCCAGGTTTGTTCCATATAACTATAGACTATTTCGAATTTCTGCTTTATGAGTGTACGGCCGTTTTCACCGGCATTTTGCAGCATGTTATTCCAGTAGTCTTTGGTATTTGTGACATACACTGCGATGTTCTCCACAAAATCTTCACGTGATTCACTCATTGCATAAGGAGTGACAAATCCTTGTTGCCATGCATTGCGGTCGGCTCCCACCATATACCAGTCGCTACCGATGTAGGCATTTTCCGTAATACGGTCAAAGGCCGGATCATAGCTTTTTAGTTTGATGCAGAATATGTGCGAACTCATGGTGCATTGTCTGGAAATAGTAGTCGTTTAACAGGTTAATATCTATTTGGTCGGGATTGATGTCATTTACATTGTATAATGTAAGTTTTCATGCCGCCTTCAGCTGTTCCTAATACCATAGTTCCATTGTCTTCATAGGCTGGGGGAACCGATAAAGTGGATTGTCTTAGGAATATATTGGCGTAAGAAGTTCGGATTGCCTGTTGCTTCATCGTATGCTTCCAGCCACACATGTTTGATAAGTTTTAGCCAGTACCACAGACATTTTTGTATTCGGCAGGTGCTAATATGTGTGTCATGTCGCTCTCGTTATCTTCCATGCGATATTTTAATGCAATGTTGTATGGATGGGTATAATTGCCTAATATCCACTTGTCGAATGGGCTACGATCTACTTCTTCTGTGGAGAAAATGCTGTTTGCTTTGTCTACGTCTTCGTCATTGTTGCAGGCACCCAGTCCACAGGTCAATGTCATGATTAAACTGTATATGATGTATTTCTTCATATTTTTTTCCTCCTAAAGTTATTTAGTCATTTCTTGGATTTGGTTGCATACCTGCTGTAATGACACTGGCCGGTAGCTGAATTGCACGTCTGGGGTCATTCGTGTCCATCTTGTCGGTGATATTCACCAAGGTATAACCTTCATAATAGCGGCGGTAGATTATAATACCATAGCGTTTTATATCTTGCCATCTAAGCCCCTCTTCTAAGGTTAGCAGACGTCTTGCATGTAGAATACAATGTATTAGATTCTCCTGCATTCCTTTTTCTACTACAAAATCCGGATGCAATTCCTTTTTTACTGTCGGAGCTTCCGGTGTGTAATATTTTAGTCGGGCATAAAAATCATTGATTGTCTCCTTGGTCAAAGTTTGGGTGTTTTTTGTAAAGGCTTTCTGCCAGGCATCTATATCAGCGGCAGCTTCGTCATAACGTTTTAGTAACGTGTAGGCTTCAGCTCGGCAAAGCAATGCTTCGTCGGTGGTAAAAGCAGGATACAGCATGTAGCCGATCCAACTGTTGCCCGACGTGAATTGCTGATAGATAACTAAGCGGCGGAATCCGTTCTTTATAGAGCCACCGGGTGAAAATGGGATCTGATGATAACTTGACTGATCTCCCCATGGACCTTCGGATTTACAACTTTCCGAAGCAGTAATATTGTTCATGCAATATCTTTCGCAGTTGGCATAACCCGGATCGGAAACCAATGGCCAATATGAAGCTGCTGATATTACCATTAGATTGGCACGGTTATCTGCATCTACATAAGCGTTCGGCTGTATATTCTTGTTGGGAGATAAAGCTCCTAATGCAGCCCAGTCACGTAAATATTGGGACGCATTATTACCGAGTACTATATTGGCATAATTGATAACTTTCTGACAGTTGGAAAAATCCGGTTGTGTATAATATAGATAAAAGCGGGCTGCAAATGCATAAGCGGCCTTCTTATTAAAATGATATTTTACCCGTGAGTAAATATTGTCATCAATTAAAGGCAGTCCTTCTTCTAAATCGGCTGCAATATTTTCGTATACTTCAGCAACTGTTCCGCGTGAGTATTGTGGATTTACAGATGTTTCCGGTTCTTTTATGTAAGGTATACCCAAGTCTTTGTCTCCATTTGTACCATACGCTTTGCAGAATGTGGTAGCTAATACAAAATGATTGTATGCACGGCAAAGCAACGCTTCCCCTTTTTGCGGTTGCAGACTTTCCGGATTATCCATACGCTCAATAGCCTTTAACGCCTGGTTCGCCGATGCTATAGAATTATAGCAGTCAATCCACAAAGCATGCGGTGAATCCTGATCCTCTTCAGTGGTTTGCCGCCAATGATACATGTGTTCGTTCAAGCGGAAAAGGTAAGTGTATAAATTACTGTTTTCATCAATATTATCACTATGCAACTCACCAATTTCGCAACTTGTAGTTGTAGGATAGGCAGAAACCAGTATTCTGGTTACGCTTTCCTCGGTAGTCAGTTCTGTCCGATTATCCGGCAATTCATCCAGATAATCGGAACAGGAAGCAAATAGAGCTGTTGCAAAGAATGCTGTTATATATAAATGTTTATGTTTCATCTTTTCTATTTTTATTATGAATTAAAAACCTACTCTAAGCGTCAATGTAAATTGGCGAGGTACCGGAGCGGCAACACCACCGGTATTAAAGAATTCCGGGTCCTGTCCGTTCAACTTCTTATCCGCGTAAATGAGGAAGAGGTTGGTAGCCTGCAACTTCAGTGACAGGTTGGATATCTTGGCCGGTTCTATCCAGGCTTTTGGGAATTCATAGGCAAGAGAAATCTCCTTCATACGAATGAAATCACCTTTGGCGATACGCTCTGTTGAATAATTGTAAGCATTGTAAGCATACACCAAATTCTGGTTTTCATAATACTGCCGTTTGGAGATGATAGCCGGAATATTTGTACGAGCCTCATCACCCGGTACTGTCCAGCGGTTCTTAAACTCACGAGGCATAGAAGACAAATCCGAATACTGGTAGCTGAAACAAGGATTCATGCGGACTACATTACCGAATGAATATGTCATAAAGACATTCAGCTTAAACCCTTTATAGGTAAAGATATTACCTAAACTACCCGTTATAGTCGGATCGGTAGGACCTTCGTACTTCAAATAATCCAAATTTTCGCGTGTCTGGAAGTCAATATTCGTACTGGTAACTTCTCCATTAATCAAATATTGAGGAATACCGTTCTTATCCAATCCTGCAAATGGAATGGAGAATAAGCCGCGTACAGGATATCCTTGCATGGCAAAACCGTTTCCTGATACAAGTTCCATCATGCTGGCACGTGACTTCAAATCGGTTACTTCATTTTTCGCGTAAGAGAAGATGAAGTCCGTATTCCATGAGAACGACTGCGACTTTACATTTTTGGTAGAAAGCGTGAACTCAACACCATGCGACTTCATGGAAGCGATATTGGCATATTTATAGATAGTACCGCCTACACCTTGCGTAGCGATGATACCTATCAAATCGTAGTTATTACGCTTGTACCAGTCCACTGCAAAATTGATGCGGTTGTTTAAGAAACCCATATCCGCGCCGATGTTCAACTCGTGCTTTTTCTCATAAGTCAGTTCACTGTTCTCTGGGTCAGAAACATAAAGTCCGGTTTCCTGTCCGTCCGTAAAAGGACGATAAGGAGAATAACTCATGATAATTGCCTGTGAATTGGTTACATACTCCGGACCACGGTCAGCTGTCAATGAATAAGACGCTTTCAACGTCAAGTGTGACAAGGCAGGCGCAAAAGCTTTATCAAAGAAATCCTCTTCATGCACATTCCACGCACCTGAAATATTCCAAGTAGGCAACCAACGGGCAGAACGGCTCCGTCCCATACGGTTTGTTCCTTCATAACGGAAAGTTCCGTTTAATGTATAACGACCGTCATAAGAATAAGCCAAATTAGTAAATCCGGCCACGCTACGGGTGGTTGAATGGCTTAAACCATAGTAAGGTTCTCCGGCTTCAATACCTTTCTTGAAGTACTCATATACGTAATAAGGTATCTCCCCCATAGTATATTGCATACCCCAACCCTGAAAATAATTCTGCGAACGCTCCAGATTATTCACTTCAAGACCGGCAAACAAGTTAGTCATGTGCTTTTCTTTAAACATGTGATTCCATGACAAAGTACCACGAAAGTCAATTCCAAGCATACGATAATCCTTCCGTTGATAGATACCGCCTTCCGGCAAAACAGTGATAGGCAATGCATACGGATTATCCGGATTGGTATAAAGCAGATTATTCGCATCACGTATCGTCGCATCATCCATACCGGTACGATAGGCCGTTGCCTGATTGGAATCATCCTTAATATTATGCTCCTGCGAGGAAGCCTGATATTTTACCGAACCCAAAGCGCTGATTTCCAATCCCGGAATTACTTTCCAACGCATTTCACCCTGGAACTTTACATCAACAACGTTTAAATCAATGTAGTTATTATCCAATTCATGCAATATATTGAATGGAGCATAGTTTGTTGTATAGTCAACCGAAGGGTCCAACGCACGCGAGGTATTCAACGCGTAAGAATATGGATTGATATCAAACTGACGACTGACCTCTCCGCTCGCCGCATTAATCTCCGAACTTAATGTGCCCGGTGCTTTCTGTTTACGATAAGAAGCATTGGCAATCATGTTCACAGACAGATTCTTATACATATTGTAAGTAGTATTCAGATTAGCGGTGTAGCGTCTGACTTCACTTTGCTTGTACCAACCCGGATCGGACATGGCACTCAATGAAGCATAATAAGATGCTTTTTCTGAACCGGAAGTAATACTGACCGAATGGTTCTGAATAATGTTATTAGAGAATAAAGCGTCAAACCAATCCGTATTTCTCATCTCCGCCTGACGCAAATAAGAGTTACGCGCTGCTGTCGTGTTCGCGAGACCGAATTGTCCGGTAGTCTCATTATACTGATTTATCAACTGGTACATTTTACCATATACACCGCTGTTCTTGGCACGGTAAGTATCGCTATTATTCAACCAGCCTTTCTGCTCCAGTTCCTTATAAATACCCATTTGTTCCTGAGAATTCATAATATTGAACTCTTTATAACTGGGAATCATACGGGTAGTAAACTCGCCTGTATAACTGATTTTATGTACTCCGGCCGAACCTTTTTTAGTAGTCACGACAATTACACCCGCCATAGCACGTGCACCATAAAATAGACGTTGCCGAACCGTCTTTCAGGATTTGAAAACTTTCGATATCATCCGGATTTAAAACCTGCGATAGCGGAACTGATCAATGTTTCGGCATCACCGGAAGAAAGATCGTCTGCTCCCACCTCGATAGCATCTTCCATGATAACTCCATCAACAACCCACAAAGGCTTGGAACTACCATAAATGGAAGTTGCGCCACGTACGCGAATTTTGGGCGCCGTACCGAAAGTTCCGGATACGTTTTGTACGGAGACACCGGCCGAACGTCCTTCCAGACCGCGGCTGATATCCGCCATACCATCCATTTTTATATTTTCTGCTTTTAACTGGTCGGTAGCGCCGGTAAACATACGTTTATCCATACGCTGCATACCCGTCACAACAACCTCCGACAGTGTCTGTACATCCGATTGCAGAGACACTTTCATTGTCGGTGAGGGAGAAAGCGACTGCGGCAGCATACCTACATAGGAAAATTCCAACTTGGAACGACTGGACACATTAGGTAATGTAAATTTACCGTCCATATCCGTCAGCACACCGGTAGAAGTACCTTTCACCATAACGGTAGCTCCGATAAGCGGTTCACCATCATCAGCCGACAACACAACACCGTTTACCGTATATACTTTAGCCTGTTTGGACGGGCCTTTCGTTGTAATGGTAATAAATTCCTTATCGATATTGTACTCAAGTTTCTTACCCGACAGGACAATATCCAAAGCCTCCCGGATATTTTTATCCTTGATGACACCGCTATACGTATATGGCTTCACATCATCATACGTAAAAAGGATTTTATAACCCGAAATTTTGCTTAACTGTTTAAATACGGAAGATAGCTCTTCATTTTTAAACTCTACCGTAAGTTTCTTCTCACTCACTTGAGCTTCCGCACAGAACGGAAGCCAAAATAGGAAAAAGAAAAGCGGAAATAATAAGTACCTCTTTCTTCTCATCATACGTTTATTTTTAATAATATTAGCGAAGCTTCATTTATTAATAGTGCGTACGACTTGAATAACAAGACACCTCTTTTCCTTATTTTTTCGATTCATGAAACTTTTTCTCTAAAAAGCATCTACAATATGGAAGAATTTACACAAAATATGCATTCATTTAGTCAACATAGACTGTATTCTCACAAAGTGTTAACGTTACCTTTTTTAAACGATTCATTAAACGAATAGTTTCTTCGATGCCACTTTGGCGATTGGACATAAAATGTATGCGATATGCCATGGCTTCTTTATTTCTAAATGTAACGTTCACATTATACCAACGTCCGATAGACTTCATGATATCCGCCAACGGCAGTTCGTCAAAATAGAAATATCCGTCTTTCCAATAAGTATAGGCTTCACTGTTTACTTCTTTCACCTCAAACAATCCATCGGAAAGAAGCATAGCGTCTTTACCCGGTTCCAAATCCACAAAACGTGCATTTTCATGACTGCGAACCTGTACTTTACCGCTAATCAGTGTTACATGACTGTCTTCAGCCGTATAACTTTTCACATTAAATTCTGTTCCTAGAACCTTAGTCTGCAAATAATCTGTCTTTACAATAAAAGGCTTTGCGTCTTTTGTAACTTTAAAGTACGCTTCTCCTTCAAGAAAAACCGTACGTTCCTTTTCTATAAAAGCGGTAGGATAAACCAATTTACTATTGGCATTCAGCCAAACCTCCGTACCATCACAAAGAATCAATTTGAATGTCTCGCCTCTGGGAATTACAATAGAATGAGTCTGCAACATTTTTTTTACTACCGGAACGGAAGTCTTTGCCAGATTGGTATAATCAAGAGTTCGCCGTTTTTCCACCTGTTTGTTTTCTTTTTTAGGCTCATCGTCCAAAAAGAACTGCTTACCGTCATTTAATTCCAGAACAATACGCTGCTCATTCGGATCTGCAGCAAACACCGTGACTGATTTAGGCGAAGTAACCGGTACATTAAATAGATAATTCAATGAGAAAAAAGCTCCTACCAAGATAGCTGCCACCGAACCGCTCCATATCCAAAACATCTTAAGATATTTTTTCCTATTGCGTCTGCCTTTCAAACGGGCTAGCTCAGCCTCAACGTCGACCATACCGGAAGCTTGGTGCTTATGTAAAAGAAATCTGACATCCATCAAATCCTTACAGGCATCTAATGTCTCCGCATCTTCCAAATCTTCCCATTTCTTATCAGAAATATCGGATGAGCTCTCCATCAAATCCAATGCTTTCTCAAATTCAGATGTACTATCTTGATTACTCATAAATCCGCTAATTAGTTAATACTCTATTATAATTGCGTTTATAAAACTTATTTTGAACCGTTTAGCCTATTTTTTAGGTTTATTTAGCAAATTCTTCCCGAATTGCTTTCAAGGCTTTAACAATATGTTTTCTAACCGCACTTATGCTTATATTCAATTCTGCGGCTACTTCTTTATACTTCTTCTCATGTAGATAGCACTCTTCCAGGATGTGTCTCGTATGCGGTGTCATTCCATCCAATACTTTCTGAATCTTCACCATACGTTCGTCTTGTTCCTTAAATTCCACTTCAGTATAATTTTCATACAATTTCTGAGAGAATTCAGCATAAGCGTAATGTATGTCTTGGTGTCTCAGATAGTCGATAGAACGATTGCGTACATATATAAAGAGATACGACTTAGCCGTGGCCTTCTCTATCCTATCAAAATTCTTCCATATATATTCAAAAGCATCGCTCGCTATATCACGGCTTACTTCCCAATTGTTAATGAGAGAATGTGCATAGGAATAAAGAGGGACATAATATTCTTTAAAAAAGAAATCAAAGTCAGCAAAGTCCTCCACCTTTTACAATTTATTATTTATCTTAAACAAATTCGCCAGCGAAATTAATTATTATAATAATAAAGAAAAAGCAGAATCTTCTCTTTCAGCCTCTAAAAGAGTTATATAATATTAATACATTAAAAATCGAGCTAACAAAAAGCCGTTCCAGGTTGTTTAATCTTGCTGTTTATCCGATAAAAGTTTTTTGACCTCACAATCTGCCTTGGTCAATTTATCACTACAAAATGCAATGATTTCATTCGCTTCTTTTATCTTTTCGGCAAGTGCATCTATTTCCAACTCATTGTTGTCTATCTGACTGACAATTTTCTCCAGCCGTTCCATTGCTTGGGAATACGTCTCTTTTTTCTTGGGTGTAGGCATAGGATTATTTATTTTTTGATGATTTATTCGTTACTACTGAAATCACTTCTCCGTGATACAATCGAGTGATGATTTCATCACCCTCGTTTAGGAGAGAAGTATTCTTTACAGCTTTACCGTTTTTTAATGTAATACTGTAGCCACGGGCTAATTGTTTTTCCGGGGAAGCATCCATCAACCGCTGTTGAAGTAGTTCCAACCGATGATGTTGACGAAACAAAGAAGACGTTACAGCTTGTACAATATCTTTTCGAACGGTAAGTAAAGTTAATTTCGCATCCGATATACAACTATAAGCAGCGGAAGGAATACGATTCTTACAGGATACTAACCTCTGATGTTCTTGCATCAGCAAATTCCGGGCACCATCGTATAAACGGGCAGTCAACAAATCCAACTCATCGGCAGCGTCATTCATACAGTCTATCAGGAATTCCGCAGCAGCAGTAGGAGTCTTGACACGGGTGTGGGCTACAGAATCAATCACCGTATCGTCACGCTCATGCCCGATACCTGTAATAACAGGTAAAGGAAACTGCGCACAGGCCGCCGCGAGCAAATAAGTATCAAACCCGGAAAGGTCGGAGGTTGCTCCACCACCACGAATAATGACCACCACATCGAAATTATCCAAGCGGGAGTTTATCTTGTCCAAAGCAGCCAAAACAGATTCTTCAACACGCTCACCTTGCATCAATGCCGGAAAAAGCTCCGTATGGAAGTAAAAACCTCCCGGATTATTTTGTAACTGGTGGCAAAAGTCACCGTATCCGGCAGCGGTTGGGGAAGAAATAACCGCGATACACTGCGGCAAGCGAGGTATTTTCAATTCTTTATTTAAAGTGAGTACCCCTTCTTCTTCCAATTGTTTCAGAATTTCCTTACGACGACGAGCCATATCACCCAAAGTATAGGTGGGGTCTATATCCTGTACCGTAAGACTGTATCCATACAGCTCATGGAAGCTGACGGTAACTTGCACCAACACTTTGATACCCGAAACAAATGCCTGTCCTGTGGCTTCCTCAAAATAAGGTTTCAACAGACGAAACACATTCGACCAGATTGTTCCTCTTGCCTTGGCTATCAAACTATTACTACGGGCATCCTTCTGTACGAACTCCAGATAACAATGTCCGGTGCTGTTGGTACGTACATCGCTTAATTCCGCCTGTATCCAATAGGTATCAGGCAGACATTGTTCCAAGCTTCGGCGTACCAGAGCATTCAAGTCGTATAGTGATAATGCATCCACGTTTTTAAATATAAAGTATAGGTTTGAAGGTTTCTGTTTTTTTACTTCTTTTGCTTATAACTATTATAAGCTTTCCACATATCCGGCACACCATAACCATAGATATTATCCGGATAGTCGGCACGGTCACCGGAAGTACGAACCAATTCAATCAGTTCCTTCGCGGTCAGCCGGGGACATGCCTGCCATAAACAAGCCACCATTCCACACATGATGGGCGAAGAAAAAGAAGTCCCGTTTGCTTTGCCTTGATTCCCGTCCGTACGAATCACATCCGCTCCTTCACCCACAGCTACAACATCCGGTTTAATCCGGTTATCGGCCGTATTGCCGATAGAAGAGAACGGAGCCAGTACCGCTTGTTTGTTGATAGCGCCTACCGTCAATACATTCTCAGCATCTCCCGGAGGAGTTATCTTTTTCCAAGCCCCCATTCCCGAATTACCGGCACTGCACACCAACACCATACCCTTATCAGCTATATGTGAGGCCTGACGGGACATCAAAGCATGGCGTCCATCCAAATCACGGTATTTATAATTTTTCGATTTATCATCGAAAGCATAATATCCCAAAGAGGTATTAAGCACGTCCACACCCACACTATCGGCAAATTCTACGGCGGCAGCCCAATAGTCCTGCTCTACCAAATGCTCGGAATATTCATCCTCACTGCGAAGCAGCCAAAAAGAAGCCTCAGGTGCGGTACCCGTCATAATACCCGGCCGGTTCATTCCGATACAAGAAAGCACACTCAGTCCATGACTGCTCTCAGCAAATAAATCCGCCTGAGGATTGACAAAATCTTTAACACCTAAGACACGGATATTCCGCATTGCCGTTATCTTATCCAAATTATGAAATCCGGCATCAATGACAGCAATCGTCATTCCCTTCCCCTTAAATCCGGCATCATGCAATTTATCTCCATTGCTCAACTGAATTTGGGTGATAGCAGGTCCGTAAATACTGTCAGTGTATATCTTCGGCTCATTAATTACAGAATCACGTGTTGCGACCCTCGTCCCTTCATTCATTTTCGGAGCAGTCCATACCTTTTCCGCAGTACGTACAAACGGCAATGCGGCAATACGGTCAATCAAAGTAGAATCATTGCAGGAAACCGTAACAAAGTTTTCCCATTTTCCCGCAACCACGATATTCACTCCTTGTCTGCGTATTTCATCGATATACTTACGGCAAACCGGCAGATCGGTGGAGTCAATCGCCAGATTCTGTTTTTGGCGTCTTGCAATGGCTTTCTCCGAAAGAAACTGTTCCGGACGTTCCAATGAATAAACGGTAGCTGCCTTGTCTCTTAAACTAATACGATATTTCAACGTATCTTGCTGTGCCGATGCACCTGCCACAAACAACGCTAAAACTGAAAGAATAATTAATCTCTTCCTCATCAATCTCTTTTTATTTTCAAATTTTCGTTCTTAATTCTCTAAATATACATACCGATACCCCGTTGCGAAGCGATAAACGAACCGCCTGCCACCCGTTTTCCGATGTAGAATACAGCAGACTGTCCCGGTGCAATGGCAGATGCTTCCGCCTCAAAATGTACCAGTAACCGTCCGTCTTCCAGGCGTTTTACCGAACAAGGAACCGGCTTACTGCGATAGCGGATGCGAACCGTCAGTCCACTGCTTCCGAGAACCTCTCCCTCATCAATCAGATTATCCTGTTCCGCAAGCATATATTCCGCTTTGAGTTGCTCTGCATCTCCCAGCATTACGGTATTCTTCTGCGGATTGATTTTCAACACATAAGCAGGTTTTCCCAATGCGATTTCAAGTCCTTTCCGTTGTCCGATGGTATAGTAAGGAAAGCCCTTATGCTCTCCCAACTTCACCCCTTCCGAATTGACAAACCAGCCCGGTCCTACTTCATCGTCTATCTCCGGAGAATGTTCGCGCAGAAAATCCCGATAATCTCCCTTTATGAAACAGACTTCCATGCTTTCCCCTTCTTCGGCCTTCAGCGTATAACCTTTATCCCGCAGGTAATCACGTACTTGCAATTTTGTATATGCTCCTAATGGAAAAAGGCAGCGTCTCAAAACATCCTGCCCCAGTCTCCAAAGAAAATAAGACTGATCTTTCTTCTCATCGTCCCCGGCGACTATGTATATTTTCCCATTCAGTTCTTCCAAACGGGTATAGTGCCCCGTAGCAATATACCGGCAATTCAATTTATCCGCCCACTCCGTAAGAATACGGAACTTAAACAGAGGGTTGCACATCACACAAGGGTTGGGTGTCCGCCCCTGTCGGTATTCATCTATAAAATTCTGAACAATCACATTGCGAAAGGCCTCACGTTCGTCAGCCACATGATGTTCAATGCCCATACTCCGAGCCAGTTGACGGGCTTCTAACGGTTCGTCTCCCCACACCCACATCGTAAGGCCGATTATCTCGTAGCCCTGTTCTTGCAGCATCAAACATGTAGCGGTACTGTCAATACCACCGCTCATACCAACCAGCACTCGCTTTTCTATCTTGTTCATTTCTCGGATATTCATCGTTTTAGCCTGCAAAAATACGGGTTTTCGAGTAGAAGACAGAGAAAAGCCCCGCCTTTTTAGCAAGACTTCACATAGATACATATAGTTTTCTCTCTGATTTTGTAACAAAAACGAAACGTATATGACATAAAAACACAACATATATGACCGTATCTTTGCCGCCGTAAACAAATCGACAACAACAAATTATGAAAAAAAGCGCATTGATGCTGCTCATCATCCTGCTGCCCTTTACGGCGAAAGCCCAAAGTGCCTACAACAACGAAGACGGAAAGAAGATAAACAAGGAAAAACTGGAAACAAAAGACTATCTGCCCGAAATTCATGGAACCATCCGCTCCAAATACGAATACCAGACCACTATGGGCGCCGGACGCTTTGAAGTGCGAAACGCACGTGTCAGTGTCACCGGTAATGTCTTACCGATTGTGGCCTATAAAGCCGAAATCGACCTGTCGGACGAAGGAAGCATCAAAATGCTCGATGCCTATGCACGCCTGTTTCCGGCAAAAGGGCTGACAGTAACCGCCGGACAGATGCGTGTACCCTTTACCATCGACGCACACCGCTCACCACACCAACAATATTTTGCCAACCGTTCATTCATCGCCAAACAAGTAGGTAACGTGCGTGATGTGGGTGTCACACTGGGATATACCCTGCCTACCGAACTACCCATCACAATAGAAGGCGGACTGTACAACGGTTCGGGACTGACCAATCAAAAGGAATGGCATAAAGAAATAAATTATTCCGCCAAAGCCCAATTCCTTTTCACCAAAGGGCTGAACCTGACACTGAGCGTACAAAGCATACAGCCGGAAGAAATACGCGTACAATCATACGATGTCGGCGCTTACTATGAGTTCCACCGCTTCCATATCGAAGGTGAATATCTATACAAGCAATACTCCGACAACGCCTTCGGAGATGTACAGGCCGTAAACACATTTATCAATTACTACCTTCCCCTGCGGAAAGTATTCAATAAAATGTCTTTCCTGCTACGCTACGACATGATGACAGACCAAAGTGACGCCAAAACAACCGACGAGGAAACCGGTTCATTAATCACCACCGACTACAAACGCCAGCGACTGACAGGCGGTATCACTTTCAGTCTCAGTAAAGCGTTCCGCACAGACCTGCGTCTGAATTACGAAAAGTATTTCTATGCCCGCAACAGTATTGCAAAAGAATCTGAACAAGACAAAATCGTACTGGAACTGATGATACGATTCTAAATAAAATTCCGTATATTTGGAATAAGCAAATTGATGTATGGCAAATCCGCTTATTCCAGGCATCACCGCCACAGAACAAGACTTGTTGTATCAAAAGCTCAATGCATACAACCGGCAAAAGACCTCCTTCAAAGAAGTTGGCGCTTATCTTGTGGTACTGCCGAGAGCGGATCATCCCCGCTATTCACTTTGGATTTACTCCCCCTTACCCGAAAGGCAATCCATATTTTACATATTCGACCTGGACGAAGACATACACGAAGCCTTACGTATATCCAGTACTTTATGCTATTACTCTTCACGTCCTCTGTTTTTAGTGGAATATAACGCCAAACGAATGCAGAACAGAGGCGACGACATTATCTCTTTCGGTAAATACCACGGACATTACCTGCACGAGATTCTGCAAGTGGATCCCGGCTATCTCACTTGGATAGCTTTTAAGTTCACCCCCCGAATACCCAAGCAAGAACGTTTCGCTCAAATCGCCCGGATATATCATTCCGTATATATCGACATCCTGCAACGAAAAGCCCAACAACCGTCTATCGGACGCTATCTCGGCAAAGAGGGAGAAAAAGTAGAGAATCTGGTTCTAACCATTTTCAGTGTCCGTCTGGAAGACGATCCCTATAAGACGCAGGTCAAAGGTACGACCCCTTACTTCTATGTCCGACAAATACTGAAACTGAAAGACGCCTCCGGAAATCTTGTAACTTTCCGCATCAGCTCTCGTACGGCAAGCAGGCATTCATGCCAACTGCCGGCCATGGAGCATGCTTACCGGATAGACGAAACAGTCCATATAGCCTCGGCACGTATTGCCAACACCTATACCATTGGAAAAAACAAATGGACACGACTTAATTATGTAAAAATCCGGCAATAGCACAAATCCAATCAAAAATTCCATTTCAAACATCAATTCATCCACCTTTCCCCGGAAAGAAACCCGTATTTTTGCCTTGTACATATTTAGAAACTGTAATACCATGAAAAAACAATCTGCACTCTGGTGCTTACTTCTCTTATTGACGATAGTAGCATGCACTGCCACATCCCCCCGGAAAGAAACCGGAGAATGGGCAAAAGTACCCGGAATACTAAAAAATATCGTACCTCCTGCATTTGCCGATACGATTTATGATGTGACCGAATACGGAGCAAAAGACGATACAGCTTTCGACAGCCGTCCCGCCATCCTGAAAGCTATCAATCAATGTAACACCGATGGCGGCGGTACCGTACTGATTCCCGCGGGAAACTATTTCATCAAAGGAGCCATTACGCTGAAAAGTAACATCAACCTGCACATCGCCGAGGGTGCACGTCTGGAATTCTCTACCGAAGCCGCCGACTACCTTCCTATGGTACTGACTAAATGGGAAGGAACGGAATGCTTCAACTACTCTCCCTTTATCTACGCATACCAGTGCACAAATGTCGCAGTAACCGGCAAAGGTACTATCGACGGAAACGGTTCGGTGACCTTCAACGACTGGCATGCCATACAAGGCCCTGCCGTAGACCGTCTGCGCCAAATGGGCATCGATTCCGTTCCGGTCTACGAACGCGTATTCGGCGAAGGACATTATCTACGTCCTTGTATGATACAATTTTACGGTTGCAAAAACGTATTGGTGGAAGACTTGAAGATATACGATTCTCCTTTCTGGATTATCCACCCCGTATTCTGTGACAACGTAACCGTACGAAACGTATATATCGACAGTAATAACTACAACAATGACGGCTGCGACCCGGAATCCAGCACCAACGTACTGATAGAGGGAATGGACTTCAATGTAGGCGACGACGGCATCGCCATCAAATCCGGACGCGACCAGGACGGCTGGCGCATCGGACAGGCTACGGAAAATGTCATCATCCGCAACTGCCACTTCGCACGTTGGGCCATCACTATCGGAAGCGAGATGTCCGGCGGAGTACGAAATATCTATATCGAAGACTGCAAGATAGACAGTTGCCGCAATGGCATATACTTCAAGTCCAACTTAGACAGAGGGGGTTATTTTGAGAATTTGAATATGCGCCGCATTGAAGCGGATGTCTGTCTATGGGGTGTCATCAATTTCCGTACAAACTATCACGGATACCGGGGCGGCAATCATCCTACATTGTTCCGTAACATCTGCATTGAAGATGTAACCTGCAACCGTGTGGACAGCGTAGCTCTCATGGCTAACGGACTGCCCGAAGCCAAGCTGTACGACATCACCTTGAGAAATATAACCGTAAAGAAAGCCCCGAAAGCCATCCAAATGGAAAATGTGGTAAATCTGACATTGGATAACGTGACGGTTAACGGAAAGGCGGTAACCGCTCCCTGATTAAATCAGACTATTCTTTCATTATCAACACGGTTGCATAAGCGGATATACCTTCCTCCCGTCCGGTAAAGCCCAGTTTTTCCGTGGTAGTGGCCTTTATGGAGATATCATCTTCATCAATCCCCATTACAGCGGAAAGAGTTTGCTGCATGGCAGGTATATTCGCTTTCAGTTTAGGACGTTCGGCACAAATTGTCGCATCAATATTACCGACAGAATAGCCTTTGTCACCTATCAGCTCTACCGTTTTCTTCAACAGAATCTTGCTATCTATGTTTTTGAACTCACCTGCCGTATCTGGAAAGTGATAACCTATATCACGCATATTCGCCGCCCCCAGCAATGCATCACAAATGGCGTGTATCAATACGTCGGCATCCGAATGTCCCAACAGACCTTTCTCATGTTCCAAACGCACGCCACCCAACCAAAGTTCTCTGCCTGCCACCAATTGGTGAACATCAAAGCCAAAGCCAACACGTATCTTCATATCTTTTTGATTCTTTTGTTTTGACACAATAAGCAACCGAAATCAGCGAATATAGAAATCGAGCAGTTTTTCTTCTCCCAGATAGCCTTGCAAATGCTGCCCGATACCGACAGGTCCTACACCGGCCGGCGTACCCGTAAACAATAAGTCGCCAATCTTCAAAGTCATGAAGCGACTGACGTAGGCTATTATATCATCTATCTTGAAAAGCATATCTGCCGTATTACCGCGCTGCACTTCCTTACCGTCTATATCAAGATGAAAATCCAGCTTCTGTAAGTCACCGCCGGCTTGTTCCGGAGAAATGAACGTACCGATAGCCGCCGAGTTATCAAACCCTTTACACAACTCCCACGGATTGCCGGCCTCACGGAATTTCCTCTGCAAGTCACGGGCAGTAAAATCAATACCTACCGTCACCGCATCATAGTAACGATGAGCAAAGCGCGGAGCGATATTCTTGCCCAGCCTGCAAATACGCACTACAACTTCCGTCTCATAATGCACCTCATTGGAAAAGTCGGGAACAAAAAACGGCTTACCGTCTTTCAGGATGGCCGAATCGGGTTTCATGAAGATAACAGGTTCCTGATTTATTTGAGTATGCCCCAGCTCCTTATTATGCCGTGCATAGTTCATCCCTACCGCAATAATCTTCATTACTTTATTTCATTAAAGTTCAAACGGTTAAACATAACAGCCAGATGTGCATACAACGAGGTGTTCTGAACTACTATATCTTCCGGCACGCGGATACGGAACGGAGTAAAGTTCCATACGGCCTTAATGCCGCCGGCCACCATAGTATCCGTAATGGTCTGCGCAATCTCGATAGGTACTGTCAACACACCGATATTGACATCATATTCGCGCATTTTCTTCTCAAAGTCATTGGAGTGATAAATAGGAATGCCATTCAAGGTCGTACCCACCAAATCCGGGTTTACATCGAACGCCGCTACAATCTCCAACCCGAAATGATTCAAACCGGAGTCGCGCAACAACGCGCCTCCCAGGCTTCCTACGCCGAAAAGAAAAGCTTTATGTATATTGGTAAATCCCAGAAAATCTTCCAATACAGCAATCAACGTATCTATCTCATACCCCACACGAGTACGGCCGGAGATATTGACATACGACAAATCCTTTGCTATCTGGGAAGCATCAATATTGATTTCTTTGGAGATTTGAGTAGAGGAAACAAAGCGTTCACCTTTCTTTCTAAGCAACTTTACATTGGAAAGGTACCACGGAAGCCGGCGCAAGGTAGGTTCCGGCACCTTCATGGAGTCTTTCTTTTGTAACTGATTGTTCATAGTCTTCCCTTTAAGTTCTCAATATTATGACTGACAAAAGTAGTGCTTTTTTTCTAATCTATAACATATCTATGACAAAAGGTTAACATTATTTCTACCTATGATTGCAAACTTCCCTATAAAACCGTATTTTTGAACTCCTTTTCACAGACAATTAAAATAGATATATATGGCTAAGAATCCAAAAGACAACGACTGGAAAGACAGACTGAACGTGGTGTACTCCACCAATCCCGACTTCAATTACGAAATGGACGATGAAGAAGAACAAGCCACTCTCCAACCTTCCCAACAGCGTCTGCGCGTACAATTGGACCGCAAGAACCGGGGTGGTAAAGTCGTAACTCTCATTACCGGATTTGTCGGTACGGAAGATGATTTGAAAGAATTGGGCAAGTTCCTTAAAAGTAAATGCGGCGTGGGCGGAAGCGCCAAAGACGGAGAAGTCATTGTACAAGGAGACTTTAAACAAAAAGTGCTGGAA
>ENA-OQAB01000607-OQAB01000607.1-human-gut-metagenome-genome-assembly--contig:-NODE-607-length-18874-cov-4.519763_pt1 | contig 18874 bp, 21 predicted proteins | sample MGYA00242490_ERZ504517 | MGnify/ENA primary metagenome ERZ504517 (study PRJEB26092, sample SAMD00036298) | human gut metagenome | host: Homo sapiens | study: EMG produced TPA metagenomics assembly of...
GATAATGACATGACACAGGCAGAAGTAGCCGAAGGAATCGGAATGAAAAGGGAGCAGTACCGCAGATACGAAACAGGACAAAATGAAATAAAAGCCAGTCTCATTATTAAAATTTGTAAATTTTATAACGTATCCGCAGATTATTTATTAGGATTCACAAATACAAAAAGTCCCCTACCTAAAAATAAAAAACCCGGTCAATGACCGGGAATACTTTGATAAAAGAATATTTATTTTGTATAATTGTTTCACTCTCTTTCAGGGCCTATCCCGCTCAAATCTTCCCCCTTTCCTAGGAAGGTTCTTTTTAGTTTATTGTATCACAACAGAACGACTGTTTCCACCGTTCATCTTCAAAGAAAACGCTATAAAAACCTCGGCTGATACTGCAAAAAGTATCAGCCGAGGTTTAGAAGGGATTTTTTATTTACTTTTTTTCGTTGCGTTCATTTTTGCTGCATTCATAAGCCGGTTCACTTCTTCGGATGTCAGTTCGCGCCATTTACCCTGTGGTAACATGCCAAGCTTTACAGCTCCTACAGCTGTCCGCTTCAGCCTTGCGACCTCTAGACCGAGTTGTTCACACATTTTTCGAATCTGCCGGTTTCGCCCCTCGTAGAGGACAATTTCGAGCACCACGCGGCCCTCTTCCTTTGTAATAATATGCACATCAGCCGGCGCGGTCATGCGACCATCCAGCATGAGCCCCGTGGTCATCTGAGTTATCTGCTCCTCGGTAACGCCAGGCCGTATGGTTACACGATATGTTTTTGGAACATGGCGCTTAGGATGCATCATGGCGTTTGCGAAGGCGCCGTCATTCGTCATGAGCAGCAGGCCTTCCGATTCCCGATCCAACCTCCCTACAGGATACACTCGCATTCCGCAATCCTGTACAAGTTCCGCAACGCATTTACGATTCATCTCATCGCTCATGGTTGTGATAAAACCGCGCGGCTTGTGCAGCATGATATAACAGAGCGCCTGCTCTTTCGCAACCTTTCGCCCATTGACGGAAACCGTGTCTCGTTTAGGATCGATTTTATCCCCAATCTGAGCTCGGGCACCATTGACCTTTACACACCCTTGCGCAATCAGCACTTCGCTCTTACGACGTGAGGCTATCCCACATTCTGATAAATATTTTTGCAGCCTGATTTTCTCATCAGTCATCTTTTTTTCTCTCCTTAAATGAGTCGAAAACCATTCCTTAATTTGGTTCCAAAATCCTTTTTTCTCTTTCTCCGGCTCCTCCGTTTGCTTGGGGGGATCAATATTTTTCACCGCCTGCGCCGTTTCCAGAGGGACACAAGCTAACAACTGATCGCCACGATAGTATCGTGCCTCCCCTACGATTCTCCCCCGTTCAACAGGCGCATAAACAAAGGGCTCTAGCCGAATTTCCCGATGAATATCGGAAGGCATATCGGAAGCGGCAACGCTGGGCGTAATCGCGCATTCAACCGGCACAGATTTGCTCACTCCACCAACAACCTTGAGTTGGATCCCAGAAAGGCTATCATCTAGTTTCAGATTTTCCACAACAGAAAATCCGTAGTCGAACAATTTTTTGTGGTCATCCCAATCATTTGGGGCATTGAGCGTAACGGCAACCAAAGTCACACCATCCCGTCGCGCTGCGGAAACCAGGCATCGGCCGCTCTTTTTTGTGAAGCCTGTTTTAACGCCAATGCACCCCGGATAGGCGGATAATAAGCGGTTATGGTTACGGAGCGTGCGCAGATATTCTGGATTGCCATATGCGACACGGATACTCTTGGTTGAGCAAACCGCGGCAAATTCCGGGTTTTGGATTGCTTCCGCGCCCAGAAGCGCCATATCATGCGCACAGGAATAATGCTCCTCGTGATCCAATCCAGACGGCGTCACAAAGTGTGTGTTGGTCATGCCAATCTCTTTTGCGCGCGCATTCATCCGCTCGGCAAATTGGTCCGCAGAGCCCGCCAGTGCAATTGCAGTTGCATTGGCGGCATCATTGCCGGATTCTAGAAGCATGCCATAAATCAGGTTGCGAAGCGTTATCTTATCCCCTGCCTGCAAACCAATGGACGTGCCCTCCACGCGAACCATGGCTTCCGTCGCCGTAATGACACGATTGGGATCGCTCTCCTCAACCGCCAATAAGGAGGTCATAATTTTGGTTGTGCTTGCCATTCCCCGCTGTTGTTGAGCGTTTTTTTTCAAATAAAAATTTCTCCTGTATCAGCGACGAGCAATGCCGCCGATTGCGCTGATATAGAAGGCAGTTCCTGCGCCTGCGCCCGAACCCCGCAGAAAAATAAAAAGACACCGCACAGCAAAAGCGGAATCAGGTATTTATGGAATCCACCAATTTCCTTTTTTCGTTTGTTCAACAAAGCCACCACCTGCCATTGTTTATACGTATGCAGGCGGTGGCAAAAAAAATCAATTCAATTGCTAAAAAAGACGTTCATAGGGGGATTATTTTACCTCTTCTATGGTTACCTCTGCTGCGTTGGCGGCTTGCTCCGCCTCTGCCTGCTGTGTTTCCTTCTTTTTGATGGTCTTATTGACGACACTCGTAACCTTATCAAACATCTCAGGCACCAAATTGACTACACGTTCAGCCGCGTTGTCATAAGCCGTAATATGTTTCAGAGTCACTTCGCCATCACTGACGATCAGAAATGCGACCGGCGTGATCGTCACGCCAGCGCCGCCCCCCCGCCGCCGCCAAAAAAGCTGCGCGTTTGTTTTGGAGGGGAAATCGGAGCCGCCGAAGCAAAACCATAGGTTACCTTTGATACTGGAATGATCGTCATCCCGCCCTCCAGATACATCGGATCGCCAATGATTTGTGCTGACATCCACCAGGTCGCGGATTTTTTCAATTGTTGTGCCTAGGATCCCGGATGCAGACTGTTCTTTCATGAAGAAGCACCACCTTGTTTAGTTTCTTTAATTTTCATTCTATTTTCATTGCTTTTATCTGGTTTGGAAAAAAGCACTTTGAAAATAACCTTAAACAAAAGCCGAACAGCCATCACAACCGCCGCATTCGTAACGAAAATCGGGCGCAGGGTGATGATTGCATGCAGCTCTGTTTCATTTTGATTTGCTAAAAAATCAGGGGAAAGATCCACATCATATTTCCGCACCTTCATCACAGAGCAAATCGCTCCGAGCGCAGGAAACACCTCAGCGCAAACTTTTCCATAATCGTTTGCGGTTTGCGCTGCATCTCCGGAACCAATATACATTTGAAGAAACAGCTTGTCAATAATCACATGCTTAAAAATACTCCGAAACATGCCGGATACGATCCTGGCCGTCTCTTTGAGCAGCGCAATCACGCCGTCTACGCCTTCGTTTTGCCAAAAAGCTTTGAGTGGATTAGGCTTTGCGGGCTTATCATTCGGTTTCTTTTCTTCCGGTGGTTTCTGTTCCACCGGCTTCTCCTCCTTAGGCGCCTTCTCCTTCTTTTCCCACGGCAGGAGCTTAAATCGAAAGAATAAGTATCGAACTTCCAACTCGACCATCTCATGATAATCAAGCTGCAACGTCAACCGAAAACTGAAAGCCAACACGATCAGCGCAATGATTGCCAGCAATATGTAGAGAACAATCAAATGCTCATCTCCCCTCCCTGCGCCGGTAAAAGCGCATATTCCTCTGAATCCGCCGCATCGCTCTCCTCTATGGGGGTTTTTTCTGAAGATGGATCTCCAGGCAACGGCGGCAAATCCTCCAGTGAGGAAAAACTAAAGCAACGTAAAAACTCCGTCGTTGTGCCATAGAGAAGTGGCCTTCCCGGAAGCTCCAGCCGCCCTTTTTCTTCTAAAAGGCCCTTTTGGCATAGCGTATTGACTACGCCTGAGCAATCTACGCCACGCACCTGTTCCACAAAAGATTTGGTGACAGGCTGGTTATAGGCAACTACCGCCAACACTTCAAACGCGGCCTGGGATAAGGGAGCGTTGCGCTTGATTTCCAATGCCTGGCGGACACTCTGAGCGAATTCCGTGCGGGTGCAAAGCTGATACCGGTTGCCCAAACGGAGCAAACACAAGCCGCTCCCACGCTCATCCAGCTGAGCCTCCAGGTTTTTTAAAATTTGCTCCATCAGGCCCTCGTTGACCTCCAGCGCCTGTGCCAAACGGGATAATTCCAACGGTTCGCCCGCCGCAAAAAGAACGGCTTCCACAGCAGCCTGAATTTGTTTGGCATTCAAAGATGATCCGCCTCCCCTTGGGTGAAAGAATGGGACGATTTGTCCGAACGGCGCAACAAGAGCACCTGCGCAGCTTCACCGTCTCCATCCACACGGATTCGCCTCGCTTTCATCAGCTCCAGCATGGCCAGAAAGGTAGCCACCATATCAGAACGGGAAGGCGCAATTTCAAAAAAAGACCCTAGCCGCTGTTTCTGCCCGCGGATTAACCGGCGCAGGATGAAGGCGACTTTGGAACCCACAGATACAATTTTATGGGAAACAATTCCGGTAAACGACTCCACCGGAGGAGGCAGCCTTCGCTTCCCCTTTCCGACAGCAGAAAGATAAGCGCACAACAGCTCATCCGGTTCATGTAGGCGCGTGTAGGTGGGATCCACTTCAAAAACCTGCGGTTCACGCGTATAGTGGTCAAATCCATCTGTATGCTCCGCCAGCTTCTGTGCCATGAGCTGGCAGTCCCGATACTCCAGCAACTCTCCTGTCAGCTCTTTTTTCAACTGATCCGCCTCTTCGTGAACCGGCAGCAAGGAGACCGTTTTCAGATAAACCAAGCGTGCCGCCATTTCCAAAAACTCACTGGTAACCTCTAAATTTTCATCCTCCTGCATCTGGCGAACGGCAGCCACATACTGCTCGACCAATTCCAAGATCGGAATATCGTAGATATTCAGCTTATGCTTGTTGATTAAATGGAGCAATAAATCCATTGGGCCTTCAAAAACGGGGAGTTTATATGATATTTTATCCATTCATCCGCTCCCCCTCAATGGAACGGTAAAAAGGGTAAACCGGCTACGAACGCAAGCCCCTTCATAACAAGATTGCTCAAAAAGCTCAGCGGCCAACTCAATACGCCGAAAAAGAGCAGCGCCAGCACGACAAGCATGATAATCCGCTCATACTGCATGACTTTATAATAGAGTTGATCCGGCAAAATAAGCCCTAAAATGCGGGAGCCATCCAGTGGCGGAATCGGCAGCAGATTAAACACGGCAAGGTTCACATTAATCATCGCAGCCATTTTGAAAAATAAAAGAGCAACAGAAATAATGGTGCTTCTCGTTGACCAAAAAAAGGCCAAAAATATTATAGATAACCATGAAGAACAAAGCCATCAACAAATTAGAAACCGGGCCCGCCAAGGCTGTGAGGGCCATATCGCGCTTTGGATTTTTAAAATTCCGCATATTGACCGGCACCGGTTTTGCATATCCGAAGCCGATCAGTAGGATCATTACAGCGCCAATAGGGTCGATGTGCGCAAGTGGATTGAGCGTTAGCCTTCCGCTCAGCCGCGCCGTGTCATCTCCCAACCTGGTAGACATCCAAGCGTGCGCATATTCATGAATCGGAAGCGTGCAAAACACGACAAAAATGGAAACGCATACTCCGATCATCGCGCTCGTCCAGTCGCCGCTTCGGAAAAAATTCAATATCATGTATTCAAACTCCTCAGAATGAAATGATTCTTACTTAGAGTATCCTAAAACAGCATGCGCGTCAACAGATAAAATGTAAATTTTCATCCAATTGCACCGGTGGGCCTTCCTCCCGTTACAATTCGATCAATTTCTCCATAATCCAAATAGGAACAGGTGTGCAGACCCTCCTTTTGGAAAATGGCACTGATCTCATCCGCCTGCCCTTCGCCGCATTCCACGGCGATCATGCCGCCCTCGCTTAAGGAGGGAACCCAGCGTTCTGCCAGCACCCGGTAAAACAGCAAACCATCCTCTCCGCCATCAAGGGCCATACGCGGTTCGTGCCGCACTTCCCGCTGTAAGCCGCTTATTTCTGCGGATCGAATATAGGGCGGGTTTGAAACGATCACCTGCGGCGCAGGAAAGTCAAAACTCTGAAAGCCATCCATCAAATCGCCCAATTGCAGATGGGTGTTAGCTGGCGCAATACGATCTGCATTGCGCCGTAAATAGGCAAATGCGGCCTCTGATTTTTCCAGCAAAAACACCTCGGCGTCGGGCCGCCTCTTTGCAATACTCAACCCCAAGCAGCCGCTTCCGGCACAAAGGTCAAACACTACCGGATGCTCCCATGATTCTAGCCGCTGAAGGGTGGTTAGGGCAAGAAGTTCTGTTTCCGGCCTAGGAATCAATACGCCTGGGCCGATCTGAAACGATTCATCCAAAAAACCCCATATCCCAATGAGATATTGAAGCGGTTCCCCCTCTGCTCTTTGACGGAATAACCGCCTGAAATAGCGCTCTTTATTTTCCTCTGGCACATGATCCCGGTGTAGAGAGAGCGCTGTACGATCAAAACCAAAGGCTTTTTCCATCAAGCAGCGCGCGTCAAAGGCGGCGTCCGGATTGCCGGATTCCCGGAGGGTTTCAATTGCCTCTTGATAAAGCGACTGATAGGTTATCAAATTGCGTCATCCTCCGGGTTATCGGTAATCACAGCTTTAAAGGCGGCAATTCCAACCTCGATCATGCTGTCATCCGGTTCCTTCGTCGTCAAACGCTGCATCCATAAACCGGGCGCGGAAAGGGTTTTTGTCAGCCAATTTTCGTGCCTACCCGCATAGCGGATAAATTCATATCCAAATCCCATCGTTACGGGCAGCGTGAGAATTTTAATGCACATCCATAGAATCCGGTTTTCCGGATTGCCAAGCTCAGGGAAAATCAAAATCAGCAGGGAGGCCACAAGGATACTGATAATTAAAATTACAAAAATGAAGCTTGTGCCACAGCGCGGATGAAAGCGAATTTGTTTGCGCACATTTTCAACCGTTAATTCTTCCCCGTGCTCATAGCAAAAAATCGTTTTATGTTCTGCGCCATGGTAGCTGAAAACACGTTTAATATCTTTCATCTGCGAAACCAGCGCAATATAGGCGATGAAGATCAAAATACGCATGGTGCCCTCTATAAGGCCCTTAAAGGATAATAGCCCTCCTTTTGCAAGCGTATTAATTCCGTCAAAAATGAGAGAAGGAAGATAAAAAAACAATGCAAACGCCAATAAAAGCCCCAGCACCATTGCCACTGCCGAAATAACAGCCATCATTTTCGGGCCAAAATGGTCAGAAATCCAGCGGTCTAGTTTGGACATTTCCTCTTCCTTGACATCCTCCGTATCCAATCCGGATTTTTCGGCCGACTCCATCAAGCATTTATAGCCAAAAACCATTGATTCAATAAAACTGACAACTCCGCGGATAATTGGCCATCCTAAAAATTTCACTTTATCCTTGATTTGTTTATAATCCTTATACTCTGTATCAATCGTACCGTCCGGCAGACGGACAGACATCGCCGCGCCCCGCGGCCCGCGCATCATAATGCCCTCGATCAGAGCCTGTCCCCCAACAGAGGTTTTATGCTGCACTCCTTTGTTTTTACCATCACTCATTCTGTGAACTCCTTTCATCAGGGAGAACCACCGGATCTATCGTAAATAATACGGAGACCGTCGTTCCCTCTCCTACTACGCTGTTAATTTTTAAAGTGCCATGGTGCAGCTTCACAATTTCATCGACCACGGCAAGCCCGATCCCGGAGCCGCGGGCCGAAACGTTGGAGCGATAAAACTTTTCCGTTACGTGTGGCAAATCTCCTTCCGGAATACCACAGCCAGTGTCGCCTACCATGATTTCAAGCGTTGTGTTCGTAATATTAGCGACAACGATCACTTTGCCGCCCTGTTCTGTATATTTAAAAGCGTTGTCCAAGATATTGACAAACACTTGTTTGATCCGATTCGCATCCCCATTCATCGGAGCGGGCAGATGTGGCACATTGTAGATCAGCTCAATCCCTTCACGCAGTGCGCGCTCCCGAAACACAAAAACAGCGTCATCCAACTCCGCCAATACGTCGATTTTCTCCATACGCATGCTGAGCTTACCGTTTTGCATGCGGGAAAAATCAAGAAGCTCTTCTACAATCCCGGTCAGGCGGCCGGATTCATCAATAATCACCTGCATTCCTTTGGATAACAGCGTTGGATCGGTATCCCCCACTTGCAATAATGTTTCACCCCACCCTTTGATCGCTGTTAGCGGAGTGCGCAATTCATGAGAAATGGTTGATATAAAATCATTCTTCACCCGGTCGGCCTCGCTAAGCTCCGAAGCCATATAGTTGATAGTTTCTCCCAATTCACTGATTTCATCGTTATAATGATGGCTGTCAATCCGGCTGCTAAAGTCACCATGCGCAAATTTTTTGCGCTGCCGCATTGATCTGCATGACCGGCTTGACAATGGATTGAATGAAGAAAGAACCAGACATTGCCACCAACGCAATCGCCAGAAGGCAAATAAAAAAATAATCAAAATAAATGTGGAGACTTGATTATCAATTCCCTCCAGTGAGATCAGATAACGGACAGCTCCACCGTTTTCACCCAGCAGCTGTGTTAAGGTCATCACTTTTTCGCCGGATGGAAGACGACCTATCCACCGGGCCGTACCGCTGGCAGTTTTGGAAGCCAGCGCCTCCTGATAATCCGGCATTTCGGGTGAGCCGTCTATCGGGAATCCACTGGAGGAAATAATCACCTTTCCGTTTTTATCGATCACCCAGACCTCCATGCTATCCTTTGCCTTGAAATTTTCTACAAACTCACGCGCCCGATTTTCAAACTGCTCGTCTGTATTGTAATACAGGTTAAAAAAGGGTGGAAACCGTGTCATTCACATGGGAGTTAAGCGCTATTTTGACATATTCATAATAATAAAAATGAATTGCAATCGAGGCAATAATCGAGACCAAAAGAAGCAGGGAAGAAATAACGCCTAGCGTATTGATTACCCAGCGCCTTGTGATGCCGCTGAAATGCATTCATCCCATCTCCTTTGTCCATGATATCAAATTTCAAATTTGATCGGCAATTAAACAACCCACTTATATCCAAGGCCCCAGATGGTTACCAAATGCTTGGGATTCGACGGCTCATCCTCAATCTTCATGCGCAGGCGGCGGATATTGACATCTACGATTTTTTCCTCTCCAAAATACGAGCTGCCCCAAACACGGTTCAGGATATCCGTCCGGTCCAGCGCTGCGCCTGGATTCTGAAAAAAGCATTCCATGATTTGAAATTCTACCTGTGTTAAATCGATAAAGCGGCCGCTTTTGGTCAGCGTTCGGTTGCGCGGATTGAGCACGAATTCCCCAAGAATCACTGTATCATCCTGTTCCTTAGCGCCGGATGACTCCTTGCTCATCTCAACGCGGCGATAAATCGCGTCAACTCGCGCCATTAGTTCAGATGGTGAAAAAGGCTTTGTTACATAATCGTCCGCCCCCACCAAGAGGCCGGTTACCTTATCCATTTCCTGCGTGCGCGCCGTCAGCATGATGATCCCCAAACGCGGACTGCGGGCACGCAGCTGTTTACAAAGCTCCAGCCCATCCATCTGCGGCATCATAATATCCAACAGTGCCACATCAACTTCGCCATTGCGTTCGTCATAGATATGCAAGGCCTCCAGCCCATCGCCTGCCTCCAACACTTCATATCCGCTACGCTGTAAATTGATGACGATAAAATCACGAATAGACGCTTCATCCTCCGCTACAAGAACTGTTTTCATCCTGCTTATGTCCATCCCTTTCTTGCGCCTCACCGCAAACTTGCGCGGTTTTGGCATAGCCAAAATTTCAATGTATAATCTTGTTCGCACACCGAGTTTCGTGCTGAAAAAGCACAAATCATGTTCTCTTGAAACACTTTACTCAATAATCGAAATGCTTGTTTTTAACTGATCAAAATCAATATCATATTGCGAGGCAGCACTCGACAAACGTGCCACATAAACAACGCTGCCATTTTCCTTTAACAGTGTGTAATCTGCGTTCGGGCTTTTTTCCCATTGTTCAGCTGGGAGCGTCCAAATATTGAAAAGTTCCTCCCCTATTTTACCATTTTCCCTCGCAAAAAAAGTCCAACGCCGCTCCTGCAAATTGCTGATAATTGTAATTTTAGGGTTTTCCTCATCTTTTACCCATTGATCGGGATAAAAGAACATATAGCCATCTGAATAATTAATGGAGCTATAAGCGACTACCTTGCCCGTCTGCGGCTCAAACTCTTGAAACTGCACCCATTTTGTCAGATAAAGCTTTTGTTCTGCCGCCAGATCTGTCTGCACAGTGCCCACCGCATCGCTAGCAAGAAGGTCTGAGCTTGCATATCCACTATCTGGCAATATAATCTGAACTGGCACTTCAAAGATCGCATCATTGTTAATGTCCCGCGAAGCGATGGGCTCATAACGCCGGGTAACCGGATTTATCCCTTTCTTTTCATTGTAAAGAGGAGCAACAAGCTTTTGGCTCTGACTATCCCAATAAACAATTTCGGTGATCATTCCAGAGGTACCCACATTCGCATCAATATAAATTTTAAGAGGAACCTGAATGCCCAAATCCTCTTGCTTAATGGACACATAATTCAATGTTTTAGGATCCAGCGTCACCTTACTCACCATAGCAAGAGTGCCATTCTCCATTTTTAACAATTTTCCCACAGCGACGTGAGCATTGCCATTTGTTTCCGGCGTCAACAAAAAAATCTCTACACTGCCGTCGTGGTCAATATCAACCGGCAGCATGGCGGAAAAGGCCTCCCGGGCCAACGTATTGATCACCGGCCCATGATCCGTGTTGCTATATTGATAAACAGAAAGCATTTTGCTTTCTTTGCTTTCAAACAAATTCCATCCTACAATCAGCTCAGATATTCCATCTTCATCTAAATCTGCAAATGATACAGAATATACATCGCTACCTATACCAGGGAAATCGTTATGGATGTTCCATTTTCCATTCTGGCTGTCCATAAAATGCACACGGACAGTAGACTGATCCTTATTGGGCGTATAAAACACAAACGCTTCTTCTTCCCCATCGTTATCCATATCATACATGATAAAGGAAGAACGATAATCTCCGGTAATTGGAGTTTTCAATAAAAAGTTTTTCCCCGTGGCTGTGGCAACATATGACTCAAAGGATTCCTGAAGGCCACTATATTCCCCTATGGGCTTCGGGGGACGCAGCAGGTTTGGCAGAGCAGTGAAACGAAGCGAGCAGCCGCTGAATAAAAACACTAAGCTAAGAGCCAAAGCAAGGCAGGCCAAGATATGCTTTTTCAAGATTGCTGCTCCACTCCTTTCAAAATGACGGATCGAGAAATCCATCACTCAGTTTTTGCTTTGATCTGAATCGGCACCTTATAAGTGCTGTATGCCCAGCAGTCATTAAAGCTTCTGACGTATACTCTGGCAGTTACTTCCTGACGGCCCTCTGAGAGTTCAATCGTGCTCAAATCAACCTCTGCATAGATCCCATCTGCATTTAAAGCGTCAATGGATGATTTGGGGCCGACAATCGTAACATTTTTGATATCCTCCAGGGCGGTTACCTGAAATTCATCTGGCTCATTAAGCATGGTGATATTGTTTTTAGAAACCGTATAGGGCTTCGAAGTTTTATCCCGCGCATCGATTACCACAGAGAAATTTTTTATGCTTTTATCAACTATAGTTACTTCCTTGATCGCAGAAGCGGGGAAGGTAAAGGTATGGCGGATCATACCGAGCTCGCTAAAGTCGATCGTTCCAACAGAAAACGACTCCATTGCGTCAATATCAGCTTCCTCAGCCGCCACTGTAACGCGGGATGGGGTAATGGTCGTGGGCAAGGGGTTGGCAACATAGGCCAACGGTTCATTCGTGTAAGATACCGTCACCGGAAGCTCCTTTAGCTTTAATACCCGGATCGTCACAGTCACGTTTGATTGGCCGTGATTAATATCTAGATACTGCGGCACACCGCCATATTCACCAATCGGCGTGATCTTTGCCTCCAGCGTAGTCGTACTGGTAAGCGGCTTGGAAAGAGAAACGCGCGCCACCACCTTGCTAACCTTGTTCACCTCTGTTGTCGGGCCGGAAACCGTCACATTGCTAACAGAAGAATAGGTTGACTCCTGAATATATCCCTCATCTGGTATCACTTTGTCCGCAATGATATCCGGCTCTAGAGGATAAGAGACTTCCTTATATGTGTCAAAATAAACCTGCACCTTTGTTTGAGAAAGAGAGTTAATCGTAAACTCAGCGCTATTATCTGCGGGTTTAGCCACCAGCGACACATCATTTTTACCGGAAGAGCTGACATTGGACAAAACCGGCGTTACCTTAATGTCTTCTGGCCTCAGGTTGGAAACGATGTAGCGTTTTCCATATACCTCTACATCTACTTTAAAATCAGTGTTTCCAAACGCCTGTAGGCCCAGCTGCTCCGGCATACTCCCCTTGAGGCTGAAATCCACTGGCACATCCTTAATGAGGAAAGTTTCTTCTGGGCTCGCCGTCATGGAAATCGCAGTCCAGATGACAAAGGCAAGCACAATCGAAAAGAGCAGCACAAAACGGTTGTTGCTAAAAAGCTCTCTAAAATCCACTTTTTTTCTATTTTTCATCATTTTGTTTTTTTTCATGCTTGATCCTCCCAGCAATGCGCTTAAAGGTGCGGCTGATTTCGCCAGGCTGCTCCGGCTCCACAATCAAATATTTTTGCAGCTTTTCACGCAGGTCGCCATCGGAAATATCCTGCATCAGGATCCCATCGTGAGCAATGGAAATTGACCCTCGCTCCTCCGAAACAACAACAACAATCGCATCGCTCTGTTCACTCATACCAAGCGCTGCACGGTGGCGAGTGCCAAGCTCACTGCTTACTGCATTATTTTGCGTAAGCGGAAGGATGCAGCCCGCCGCGCAAACGCGCCCATCACGAATCAATGCCGCTCCGTCATGCAGCGGGGCCTTGGGGTAAAAAATATTGCCAATCAGCTCCGGTGAAACAAGCGCATCCACTGTTGTGCCTGTTTTAGCAATTTCGCCAAGCATGGTAACACGTTCGAAAATAATCAGCGCGCCTATTTTTTTATCGCTCATATCGGAGCAGGCACGGCAAACACCGTCAATCCCACTCTGGATTTGCTCACGGCGCCGAAGCTCTTGCCCGCCCTTGCCGGAAAACGGATTGAAAATGCTGAATTTACTGCGCCCCATACTTTCCAGCGCATGGCGCAATTCCGGCTGAAACAGCACCAAGAGGCCGATCACTGCAAATTCAAACACCTTGCGCAGGACAAACATCATCGCTTCCATTTTGAATAGATTGACAACAACATATAGCAACCCTAAAAGCAAAATTCCTTTGAGTAATTGGATGGCCCGTGTTTCACGAATCAGTTTAATAGCATGGTAGACAATGAATGCCACCAACACAATATCCAGCACATTGGAACACAGCTTTAAGAACCCAGAGTTCCAAAAGGTGGAGATAACGTTCCATAATTGTATAAAAAAGGTCTTAAGTTGTTCTAACTCCATGGCATAAACCGTGCCCTTCCCGTGCCTCATGCACCTAAATCAACGTCTGAAGCATCCGCTCCGATGATCGGAGCGCGCCTTTTGGCAGAAATAAAATACAGCGGCGGCATGGAACCCCCCCGCCGCTGCCGATTCATCCTAGCCACATGAATCTATTCTTTTTTATCATATCACGTTTTCTGGCCTTTTGCAATTTTTCGGACAGATTTTATCAGCTCATATGCCTCTTTTTTGTTGGTAAAATAAGACGGGGCAAGACGAACCACTCCGGTTTCCGAGGTTCCATAGGCATTGTGGGCGCAAGGGGCGCAATGCAGCCCCGAGCGCACGGCGATTCCGGCCTCATTCAGTAAGGCTGCCGTCTCTTCACTATGCAGCCCTGCGATATTGAAGGGGAGCAGCGGAACATGAGTGCCCGCTGCCGGACGTTTTGTATAAAGGCGCACATTTGCCGTCATCGCCAACGCATCGTACAACTCTCGAATCAGAGAAAGCTCATGCTGTGCAATTTCGTCAATACCAATCGTTTGAACAAAACCAATGCCGGCGGAAAGAGCGAAAATCCCTGGCGTATTGCCCGTGCCGCTTTCTAATTTATCCGGTAGGATGGGCGGCTGATACAGATGAGCAGAAAGGCTGCCCGTGCCGCCTTCTAATAGGGGTCGGATTTTTTCGCCATCTGCACAGAGCAAAGTCCAGTTCCCATTGGGCCATACAGGCCCTTGTGGCCGGGCATGCAGAGATAATCGATCCCCGTTTTCGCCATATCAAGCGGCAAAACGCCGGCGCTCTGCGCCGCATCTACCACAAACAGCAATCCACGTTCATGGCACAGCCCGGCAATCTCCGCAATTGGCAAAACGGTGCCAAACACATTGGAAGCATGCATACAAACGATCATACGGGTGTTGGGTTTGATCGCTTTTTTAAAATTTTCTACCGTTGTTTCAACATTGCCTTCACAAACATGCGCAGTGGTATAAGAGATCACACCATCCGCTGCGAGCTTGAATAAAGGGCGCATGACCGCGTTGTGCTCCAAATCGGAGGTCACCACATGATCGCCCCGGTTGAGCACGCCGTGCAGCACCATATTGATTGCATGTGTGCAGTTGAGCGTGAATACGACATTTTCCGGCTCCCGCAGGCCAAACATCGCCGCGGCCCGCTCCCGGCATCGGTAAATCCGATCGGCAGTGCGCATAGACATGGCATGCCCGGATCGGCCGGGATTGGCTCCAAATTCCACAAGCGCTCTCGCCATAGCCTCCCTTACCACCCGGGGCTTCGGATAGGTGGTTGCGGCATTGTCAAAATAAATCATGATTGCGAGCCGCCTCCCAGCTCTCCAGTCAGCCGGACGTGGCCCTTCTGGAGGATTGAAAGGGCCTCGGAAGCATCCCCATTGGCCAAATAGATTGTATAGCAGCACCCATCCTCAGCGTTTGGATCAGGTGATCTTTTATAATGAGCACGGAACCCATTTTCATTTAATAAGCGGATTCCCTTTTCCGCGTGTGTGATTGAACAGACCTGAAAATTTGGCTGTCCCATAAAGCGTCACCTCGTTTCGTATCATTCTATGCGAAACGAGAGGTTCGTGTCCTTTGAAAATCCAGATGCGCAGTCTGTTCAGCGCGCTTCGATCAGGCAAACAGCATGTGCTGCTATGCCTTCCCGGCTGCCTGTAAAACCAAGCCCCTCTTCCGTTGTGGCCTTAACGCTCACATCATCGGGCGTGACGCCGCATGCCTTGGCAATATTTTGCCGCATATCCGGGATATAGGGCTTTAGTTTCGGCGCCTGGGCAAGCACCGTAGCGTCTATATTCATAATTCTGTAGCCCGCATCTTGAAGCTCCTGTGCGACAAGCGACAAAAGCTGTAAACTGTCGGCCCCTGCATATTGCGGATCCGTATCGGGAAAAAGCGCCCCGATATCACCTAAGGCGGCTGCCCCCAGCAATGCATCTGAAACGGCATGCAGCAGCACATCCGCATCCGAATGCCCTAAAAGCCCAGTTTCATACGGAATATGAACTCCGCCGAGGAGAAGCGCTCGGCCTGTTACCAAACGGTGCACATCATATCCATGTCCAATTCTCATTGCTCTAAAACTCCTTTTCAAGATATCTTAGGGAGCGCTTACCCATAAAAATCCTCTGTAGCTCTTAAGATGCCCTCTGCCGCAAACACATCCTCCGGTGTTGTGATTTTCAGGTTGGCATAAGCTCCGCGTACCAGGTAGACGGGGGCTCCCGTTCGTTCGATCAGCTGGCAGTCGTCCGTCAACTGCGCCGCAGCCTCCCCCGCCTGCTCCGCCGCCCGCAGATAAAGCGCACGAGAAAAAACCTGAGGCGTCTGCACGGCCCATAGCGTGCTGCGCTCCGGGGTATCTACGATTTTTCCATCCGCATCAACCTGCTTGACCGTATCCTTCACCGGGACACCCAGTGCGGCCGCCCCGTGCTCCACCGCGGCAGAAACCGCAAGATCGATCTCCTGCGGGCGGATTAGCGGCCTTGCCCCATCGTGGATGGCAAGGAAATCCGCATTTTCATCCACCTGCGCGATCGCGCGGAAAACGCTCTCCTGGCGCGTTTCTCCGCCGGTGATGATCTGTTTCACCTTTGTAATCTCATAATCCTGAATGAGTGCATACATTTGCGGGATATCCTCCTGCCGCGCGGCTATCACCACTTCGCGGATGCGCTCCGCTATTTCAAACGCTTTTAAGGTGCGCACAATGACGGGCACGCCATCGATCAGAATAAACTGCTTGCTCGTGTCTCCGCCCATACGCCTCGATTGCCCGGCAGCCACAATAATCGCACTAACGAAAGCTTCCGGGCGTTCTTCCTGCTCCTTTGCCCTTCTGCGTGAAAAAAAACGCAACCTTTTTGCCTCCCCTCAAAATTTAATTGGGTTTATCTCAATATACCATGTTTCAAAGACTGCTTCAAGCATCCCCAAGCTGTACACATACTGTTTCCTTTTACAAGAGAGAGGTTTTTGTTGTGAAATTCAACAGAATAAAATGTGACCAATTTTTTTATTGACTTATTCAAAAAATGTTGTATCTTTAATTTCCACATTTCACCGCCTTTCCGTTTCTCAACCCGGATTCCGGAAAGCTACGCAACGTGTATCCCCAAGCGGATACGCGCTTTTTGTGTTGCATTTTAAAATGGAAGGGAGTATTCGGCCAAGATGATTGAACTAACAAATATCTGCAAAACCTTTCGCGTTGCCCGGCGGGGCAGCGGCATGAAATCGGCCTCCAAAGCACTATTTCATCGAGAATATGAAAAAATCGAAGCGCTGCGCAACGTAAGCTTCACGATTCAAGATGGGGAGATGGTCGGATACATTGGGCCCAACGGGGCGGGGAAAAGCAGCAGCATTAAAATCATGAGCGGCATTCTGACGCCAGACAGCGGCACCTGCCGCATCAATGGGAAAACGCCCTGGAAGCAGCGAAAGGAGCATGTGCGCAACATCGGTGTGGTGTTCGGGCAGCGCTCTCAGCTCTGGTGGGACGTACCTGTGATCGATTCCTTTGAGCTGATCCGGGATATCTATTCCGTAGAGCCGACGCGCTACCGTAAAAATCTCGATATGCTGACCACCATGCTCTCGCTCGAAACGATCCTGAAAACGCCAACACGCCAGCTCTCTTTGGGCCAGCGGATGCGCTGCGAGATTGCCGCGTCGCTTCTGCACGATCCGCAGGTTCTATTTTTGGATGAGCCGACCATTGGGCTCGATGCTGTCTCCAAAATTGCAGTGCGGGAGTTTATTAAAACGCTCAACCAGGAAAAAGGCACCACGGTCATCCTCACGACGCACGATATGCAGGATATTGAGGCGCTCACCGAGCGGATTCTGCTCATTGGAAAAGGAGAAATTTTGATGGACGGCTCCCTCAGCGAGCTGCGAAGCAGGCATTGCGGGGCCCGCGCCATCACCGTCAGCTTCGGCGGAGATCAATCTATCACGGATTCGGAATCTCGCCTGCCCCAGGGGCTCACGCTTCGAGAATCGCTCAACGGGCGGGCTGTCTTAGAGGCGGATATCAAACTCTGCCCTGTTTCAAATGCGATTGCATGGCTCTCCTCCCATTTGGACGTTACCGATTTTTCTGTTTCCCAACCGAGCGCGGAAGAATTGGTGGTCGGCCTTTATCGGGAATTCGGCGTTTAAGGAGGTGCCTTTCTTGCAGACGATTCGAAAATACCGCTCTATTCTTCGCATCCGCTTTGCAAACGGGATGCAATACCGCGCCGCGGCACTGGCGGGCATTGTCACGCAGTTTGCCTGGGGTGGGATGTATCTCATCCTCTACCACACGTTCTATCAATCGGGAACCGGCGCATTCCCCATGGATATGCAGGCGCTCTCTGCTTATATCTGGCTGCAACAGGCTTTTTTGGCCCTTTTTATGGTCTGGGATATGGATAACGATATTTTTGAACTGATATCCTCCGGCAATATCGCCTATGAGCTCTGCCGACCCTGTGATTTATACAGCATGATCTTTTTTCGAACGCTGGGAAGCCGGCTCGCCAGGGCGGTACTGCGCTGTTTTCCAATCCTGCTCGTTGCGGCGCTTTTACCCAGCCCTTATGGAATACGATTGCCACCCTCTTGGGGGGCGGCGGGATTATTCCTTGTATCTTTTCTATTGGGCGCGCTTGTTGTTGGGGCCTTTTGCATGCTGATTTATATCTCCGCCTTTTTTACCATTTCGCCAATGGGCGTCCGTTTGGTTGCCGTTGCTGTTGTCGATTTCTTTTCCGGAGCCATTATTCCCCTGCCCTTTTTCCCGGAAAAATTGCAGGTCATTTTTTCGCTGCTCCCATTCGGTTCCATGCAAAACGTGCCCTATCGAATCTATGGCGGCGACTTGGCAGGATTGCCTGCGCTCGTCAGCATCCTGATCCAGGCTTTTTGGCTTCTGGCGCTGCTGTTGTTGGGGCGGCTGATGATGAGAAAGGCGCTTCAGCGCGTTGTCATCCAGGGCGGTTAACGTTTCAAAAAGCAATTTTGTAAATACGTCGGGTAAGAGAGGAGAATTCATTTGAATCTTTATGGGAAATATCTCTCCATCCATCTCAAAAGCTTGATGCAATATAAAGTATCCTTCTTTTTGACCGCATTCGGGCAATTTCTGATTTCCTTCTCCGCAATTTTAGGCGTTTATTTTTGCTTGACCGCTTTCATGCGATCAAGGGATATACCTTTAGCAGACATCCTGCTATGCTCCTCTGTGATAATCATGGC
>ENA-OQAB01000613-OQAB01000613.1-human-gut-metagenome-genome-assembly--contig:-NODE-613-length-18804-cov-3.498206_pt1 | contig 18804 bp, 16 predicted proteins | sample MGYA00242490_ERZ504517 | MGnify/ENA primary metagenome ERZ504517 (study PRJEB26092, sample SAMD00036298) | human gut metagenome | host: Homo sapiens | study: EMG produced TPA metagenomics assembly of...
GGGTGAGACATGGAGGTTTCTAAAAGCAGAATATAGAAAAATGAAAGGAACGTACATCCCCTTCATTTATGTAGGAGTTCCCATTTTGGGCTGTGCTTTGTTTCTTCTATATTATTCTTTTTCTGCCTGGAATACGGAATCGAAAATTATGGCTTACGCGGAAGCAATGGGGGCTGCCCTGCCTCTTTTAATCAGTCTTTTATCTGCGATTTCGGTGGAGCTGGAAGAAAGAAACCATTTTCAGACTTTTCTGGGAACAGCGAAAAAGAAGAAAAGCGCCCTCCTTGGAAAATACTTTGCCCTTCTGTTTTTTACCTTCCTTTCTTTTCTTCTTGCAGTGGGACTTTTTGGAGTTGGATTTACTTCTCTTCTTGGGAAAAGAGGGAATGACAACGGGACTTTGTGTGAGGCTTATTTTTGCACTGTGGCTTCCTTCTGCAGCCTTTATACGCAATTCATCTTTTTCTTAATCTTGCCTTTCAGAAATCTGTATCGATCGCAGTGGGGGGCAGGAGAGTCTCTTATATCCGCACTTTTTCTTACCGGGGCTTGGAGAAGGGAATTGGGTATTTGTTCCTGCTTCCTGGAGCGCAGATGGGCAATGTATGTAACTGGGATGGAGTTAAAGCGATACTTACAGAGCGGCGCTACAGGAGTCATTAAATTTAAGGAGAAGCGCAGGAATCTGCCTGTTGATAACTGTTTTTCTTTGTGGCATAATTCTTGTATGGTTCAAATTTTATGAAGGAAGGCAGTGCAATGATTAATATTCTTGCAGTGGATGATGAGAAAGAAATTTTAAAAATAATGAAAAAAGCTCTGGAAAAAGAAGGATATGTGGTGACGACGGTCAGTGAGCCGGAAACTGTGAAAAAAATGAATCTTGGTTGTTTTCAGATGATCCTTCTTGATGTGATGATGCCTGGAACTGACGGATTTTCTCTGTGCAGGGAAATCAGGGACAAGGTAGACTGTCCGATTCTTTTTGTTACTGCAAAAACAGGAGAAAAGGAGCTTATGACAGGACTTGGTATCGGCGGGGACGATTACATAACAAAGCCTTTTGGAATCGGGGAGCTTCGTGCAAGAGTGGCGGCTCATTTAAGACGGGAAAACCGACAGAAGAAAAAACGCTGTTTTTGTGGGAGAAATCCAGCTTGAGCTTCGCTCCAGAAAAATCTTTTATAAGGGGGAGGAGATTCCCCTTACAAAGAGTGAGTATGCCATCTGCGAATATCTTGCCATGAATAAGGGGCAAATTTTTTCAAAGGAGAGAATTTATGAGCACATATTCGGATTTGACGGAGAGAGCGATCTTTCCGTAATTACCGAACATATCAAAAATATACGTGCTAAATTTCAGAAAAAAGGGCTTTCCGTATTGAGACAAAGTGGGGGATTGGATACAGATGGGAGTAAAAAAACAAAGTCTTTATCAGTTCTTTTTAAAATATACAGTGCAGATTTGTGTAAATACGGTTTTGATTGTGGGACTGCTGGTTTTGCTGGCAGCCCTTTCCGGCGTTTCCGGGCTGATTCTTCCGGCAAATTATGCGGAAGGAATGCTTACAGGACGTGCCAGACAGATTCAGTCAGCAGAGCGGGTGACGGAAGATCTGATTCCGGAGACATGTCGGTACGGAGTGTATGATCGAGAGGGAACATACCTTTATGGAACATTTGAAAAAGAAGAGCGGGAAGACGCGTGGGAGATTTATAGAGAAGGAGAGAGAGGAAAAGAGGGGTATTATTTTCGAAGTTTTGACAGGGAAAGAGAAGTATGCATTGTGAAGTACCGCATGGTTTCCAGCTATACGAACAAGTTTTTACGACAGTATTTTCCGGCGGCAGACTGGACCTTGATAGGAGTGACAGTCATTTTATTTTTCTTGTATCTCATATGGCTGGCAAAAAGGTTTGGAAGGATTATTTCGCGGGAAATTTCTTCGTTGGAGCAGGTGACTGAAAATATCAGTCAACAGGAACTTAATTTTGAAAGAAAATCTTCAAAAGTACTGGAAATCGATGCAGTGTTACAATCCATGGATCAGATGAGGGAAGCACTCAAACAATCGCTGCACAGACAGTGGAATATGGAGCAGATGCGAAGGGAGCAGATGGCGGCGCTTGCACATGATATTAAGACGCCACTGACCATTCTCCGGGGGAATGCAGAATTGACACTGGAAGCGGAGGAACTTGCGGAAGTAAAAGAGTATGCCGAAGAAATTCGCGAAGAGACGAAAACAATAGAAAATTATCTTCAAGTACTTCAGGAGATGCTGCTTTCGGAAAGAAATCAGACGACGGCAAAAACAAAGACAGATCTATTACGATTTACAGAAAAAATAAAAAAGCAGGCAGACACACTTGCAAAGACTAGGCAGATGACAGTCAGTGTGAGAGAAATTCCTGAAAATTGTTTGGAAAACTTTGTGTTGGATATGGAAGAAGAATCTATTTACCGGGCATGGATGAATATCATTGCAAACAGTGTCGAATATGGAAAGGAAGGGGGAAGGATCCGGCTTACGGTCTGCATAGAGGAAGAACAAACAATATTTGTCACGGAAGATGATGGGCCTGGATTTTCAGAAGAGGAGCTGTTTAGGGGAACGGAACAGTTTTACAGGGGAGATAAAAGTCGCGGACAGCGCAATCATTATGGTATGGGTTTGGCAATTGCAAGCAGGTTTGTTGAGCAGCAAGGAGGGCGTTTATGTTTAGAAAATTCGGATGCAATGGGAGGAGCGCAGGTGACGATTTCTCTTTTGAAGAAAAGCAGGAGAGATTGTGAGAAGAAATAGTTTTGTGCAATTTTTTTGCCGAATATAGAAAAAACAAATAGTTTAAAACTATAAAAATCTTTGTTTTGAAGACATATGTATGCAGGTGAAAATGAATTGAAAAAAAGGGATTGCTTTTGTCTTACTTTAAGGCGTAAAAACCAAAGAAATCAGAAAAAATAAAATGATAGAAAATGCGACAATGTCGTTAAAAAGCGAAAAACTTGTGCATAGCATACAAAAATAGTAGAAATATACATGAAAAAAGGAAAAGTATTGCACAAAACACGCAAACGTGTTAATATCTTAACAGATTTATTTAAAACCTAAAAATAAGGAGGAAGTGAGTAAGATGAAGAAGAAAGTAGTTGCGTGTCTGCTTGCAGGAACAATGGCTATGTCTCTTACCGCATGTGGCGGAGGCGGTGTTAGCAGTAATTCATCATCAGGAAAGGGAGATAGTAAAGAAGCAAGCACTGCGGATAAGGAAGTCGGTGTAGAACAGACAGCGGAGCCGCAGGCACCACCGGAGGATGCACCGGTAGGAGGTCAGTTCGTAGTACAGATCGCTCCGGGATCCTTATCACCGGATATGATGGATGGATGGTCAGCAAACGCTACCAATACAGGTTTCATCAGATTGATGAATGGTTACGGGCTTACAGATATCACAAGAGAGCGTGTCAAAGAATGGGATCCGGTTGTTGTAAAATCTCATGAGGAGACAGACAACGAAGATGGTTCCAGAACTTATACCATTACAATTAATGATAACTTGAAATGGAATGATGGATCTAAAATCACAGCAAAAGATTATGTGTTCCACATTCTTCTTCGTTCTTCCAAGCAGTTCGCTGAGTGTGAAGGCGATGCGACAATGGGAAGTACTTTAGTTGGATTTGATACATTTCGTGAAGGAAAAACAAAAGAATTTACAGGCGTTCGTTTGCTTGGAGAATATGAATTTTCCTTCACAGTAGCAGCGGAAAACCTTCCGGATTACTATATCCTTGATTCCATTGGATTTGAACCCGCACCGATGGCAGCAATTGCGCCGGAAGTAGAGATCAAAGACGATGGAAACGGATGCTACCTGAATGATAAATTTACAACAGACTTACTCCGCAAGACACTGCTTGATCCGGAGACCGGGTTCCGCTATAAGAGACCGGTTGTCTGTGGACCATACCAGTTAAAGAAAGTAGATATCGGTACAGAGACTGTTGAGATAGAGATCAACAAAGAATATCTTGGAAGATATGACGGAACAACACCACATATCGAGAAAATCATCTCAAAACCAGTTGCAACGGAAACATGGAGAGATGAGTTTGAAAAAGGTACGGTTGATTTCTTTAAGACAAGCAAAGGAGAGACGATCGACTCTACACTGACAAAGGTAGAAGATGGATCGATCAAAGCGAACTACGGAGTGGTACCTCAGGATTCTGTATTGGAATTCCGTTTCGCGTGTGATTTCGGACCATCCCAGTTCCCGGAAGTGCGTCGTGCATTTGCTTACATTATTGATCGTGATGAGATCAACAAACAGCTGACTGGTGGATATGCAAATGTGGTAGACTGCGTTGCAACAGAGGCAATGGAGGACTACCAGGCAACAAAGGATGAACTGGAAGGAGAACTGACACATTATACATACGATATCGATAAAGCAAAACAAGAACTGATCGATGGTGGCTGGACATTAAATGAAAGTGGCGGAGAATTCGTAGAAGGAACAGACAAGGTTCGCTACAAAGAAGTAGATGGAAAACTAATGCCGTTAGTAATCGAATGGGCATATCAGGAAAGTGAGCAAAATAACCTTTATAATACAGTAATTCCACCGGAAGCAGAGAAGATTGGTATGCAGATCAAAGGAACGAAGATGGACTTTGCTCAGGTTATCAATCATCTGAATCGAGAAGGAGTGGATCCTACTTATCATGTATTCAGCGTTGGCGTTGTATTACCGGAACTCAGTGCATGGTGGTACTTCTTTGATGATGCACCGGAACGCATGGGTCTTTGGAACTATTATCGTGTAAGCGATCCGGAATTAAAGAGTATCACACAGGAAATGAGAAGCGTAGAGCCGGGTGATACAGATACATTCAGAAAGTTATTTGTTGAATTTGAAAAAGAGATTAACAAAGAGCTTCCGGGAGTTGTTATGTCAACCGGTACAGACTACTGGTTTTATAATCCAAAATTAAAGAACTTTGTTCCGCGTGCATATGACAACTGGTGGTACTTTGTTTTGGATGCATATATCGAGGAATAATAAAAATAGGTAGTAGATAGTTTGAAACATAAGAAGGGAGGCGGCAAAGCCCGCTTCCTTTTTTATCACATCGGAAAGTCAGACGGATTTTCCGATGTGATAAAAAACACTGGGGTTTCCGGTGATGTTCTGTACTAACTAATAATAAAAAGTGGGGTTACAACGAATGGTTAAATACATCTTAAAAAGACTTTCCTATATGGTAGTCGTCTTCTTTATACTGTCCATTCTGTTATTCGGGCTATTCAAGATGGTTCCGGGAGATCCGGCGCGTATGATGGTCGAGGGACAGAAGATGAGCGTATCTCCGGAAGAGTACGAAAGACTTTATCAGGACGCAAGGACACGTCTGGGATTAGATAAGCCGATTATCGTCCAGTACTTTAGCTGGTTTGGCAATGTATTACAAGGTGACTTCGGATACTCTTCCGTACATCGTGTTCCGGTTCTTCAGCTTGTAGGACCACCGATGAAAAATACAGTCTGTCTGAATATTGTATATTATATCTTATTATTTTTTATTACGATTCCTTTGGGAATCAAGGCGGCAGTCAAGCAGAATTCTGTGTTTGACACGACGGTGCAGGTGACGACGATCATCGGAATCAGTATTCCGTCTTTCATAACAGCACTGATCTTTATTTTCCTGTTTGCAATTACAATCCCGATTTTCCCGATTAGCGGAATGGTGACGACCGGAGCAGGGTATACCGGAATCCGGGCGGTTGGTGATTATCTGTACCATCTCTGTCTGCCGGTGATCGTTATGGTTTTTGCGGGGCTGGGAGGTCTGACACGATATGTAAGAGGAGCTCTTCTTGATGCGCTTTCTATGGATTATGTACGTACTGCAAGAGCGAAAGGATTGCGGGAGAAAACGGTGATTTACAAACATGCATTCCGCAATGCATTGATTCCGATCACAGGGTATGTTGTCGGTTCTATCGTGGCAATTTTCGGTGGCTCCATTATTATTGAGACATTGTTCTCTTGGAAGGGTGTTGGAAAGCTTCTGATCGATTCTTTGAACCAGCAGGATTATACCGTGGCACTAGCTATGCAGATGTTCTATATTTTACTGGCACTTGTGGCAAATCTAATCACAGACATCTGTTACTGTTTTGTGGATCCACGAATCAAATTAGAGTAATCATGGAGGAAAGCACATGTTAAAGAAAGGCAAAAAGGAAGAAAAGAAGCGTTCGATATTAGAAGAAGAACAGATGCAGAGTCCTTTTCGGACAATCCTCAAAAGACTCTGTGAAAATAAAATTGCTATGGGCTCCGCAATTGTATTTTGTACGATATTTTTAATGTGTTTCATTCTGCCAATTTGGCTGAAACAAGATATGAACTATCAGGATCCAACTCAGAAGAATATTGCGCCGGGGATGAAGTTCCTTGATGTTCCGAAAGAGCTGCAGGGAAATGCAAAGAAGATTGAAGCGGGACCGACATTTGGAGTAGGAATTGATAATGACGGTGTAGTATATGAGTGGGGAACACTGACGGACAGGTTAAAACAGATACCGGGAGATATGGGGAAAGTTGTCGATATCGCCGTTGGTCAGGATCACGTGCTTGCACTGAATGAAGAAGGGAAACTGTTCACATGGGGATTTAACCGTATGAACTTAAACAGGATTCCGACAGAGCTGAAAGGAAAGAAAGTGAAATCCATTTCTGCAGGATTCCAAGTGTCTATCGTAGTACTGGAGGATGGAAGTGTTGTAAAGTGGGGAAATGAGAATGCGATTGATGTTGTGACATCAAAAGTCAAAGATGAAAAGGTGAAGTCAGTCAAAAACAAAATATCCAGACAGGTCTTGCGCTTACTGAAGATGGGAAGCTGATTCCAATGGCCAAGAGGGAAACTGCATTTGATGCGATCCCGGAAGAGATTCAGGGGAAAGTGAAAGATTTTGCGTTGACTGACAAGACGGCATTTGCATTACTGGAAGATGGTACACTCGCATGCTGGGGAGCAAATGATTATAAGATTCAAAGTATCCCGGAAGAAATAGACGGACATGTGGAGAGCCTCTCCGCAGGACGTAACCATGTTGTTGCTTTGTTAGATGACGGAAGTGTGAAGTCATGGGGCGGAAACAACAATAAGCAGATCAAGGTACCAGGCGATATGAAAAATATCGTTGCCGTCTCCAGTAGATACTATCAGAATTATGCAATCGACAAAGACGGAAATGTGAAGACATGGGGACTAAAGGGATATTTGTTTGGAACCGATAACCTTGGAAGAAGTGTTGCGCTTCGTATGTTAAAGGGTGGTCAGATGACAATGACAGTCGGATTTGTATCGGTAATCATTTCACTTGTGATTGGTATCATTGTCGGAGGAATCGCAGGGTACTATGCAGGTAAGATAGATATTATCCTGATGCGTGTTGCAGAAGTGGTAGGATCGCTGCCGTTTATTCCTCTGGCATTGATTTTATCTGCCCTAATTGGAAATAAAGTATCGGAGATTGGCCGTATCATTATGATCATGGTTATCTTAGGTATTTTAAGCTGGCCGGGCGTTGCGAATATGGTGCGTGCGCAGGTGCTTGCAGAACGGCAAAAGGAATTCGTTACGGCGGCAAAGGCACTGGGGGTTCGGGAAAGAAATATTATTTTCCGTCACATTGTTCCAAATGTTATGACGATTATTATTGTAAATGCAACACTTGCATTTGCGACTTGTATGCTGACGGAGTCCGGCCTGTCGTTCCTTGGATTTGGTGTTGGAGAACCAATTCCTTCATGGGGAAATATGCTGAACAACTGCCGGTCTTCAGAGGTTATCTCTCAGTTCTGGTGGAGATGGGTATTCCCGTCTATTGCACTTGCACTATGTACGATCAGCATCAACCTTTTTGGAGACGGTCTGCGCAAAGCAGTTGATCCAAAATCCAATGAAAGGTAGGAAAAGACATGGAATATTTATTAGAAGTTGATGATTTACATACATATTTTAAGACAAAAAAAGGAATTGTAAAAGCAGTAAACGGAGTGTCTTATCAGGTGGAGGCTGGTAAGACGCTTGGAATCGTAGGAGAATCCGGAAGTGGAAAGAGTGTATCTGCGATGAGCATCTTAAAACTTCTTGATGGAAACGGGTATATTGACAGCGGAACAATCACATTTAAGGGACGCAACCTTGCAGAATGTACCAAAAATGATATGTACCAGATTCGTGGAAATGAGATCTCGGTTATTTTCCAGGAGCCGATGACAAGCTTAAACCCGGTATATACGATTGAGAAACAGCTGAATGAAGTATATCTGACACACCAGAAGATCTCAAAAGAAGAGGCGAGTAAGAAATCGCTGGAAATGTTGAAATCAGTAAAGATTCCAAATGCAGAGTCTATTATGAAACAATATCCGCATCAGTTGTCCGGTGGGATGAGACAGCGTGTCATGATCGCGATGGCATTGGCATGTGAGCCAAGTCTTTTGATCGCAGATGAGCCGACAACTGCACTTGATGTAACCATTCAGGCGCAGATCCTTCATTTGATGAATGAGTTAAAGAAAGAAAAAGGAACTTCAATCCTTTTCATCACACATGATCTCGGTGTTATCAATGAGATGGCAGACAGCGTGGCGGTAATGTACTGTGGACAGGTAGTGGAAATGTGCCCGGCACATGCAATCTTCGCAAGAGACAATGCGTTCTCACATCCTTATACAGAAGGATTGATGACATCGATTCCGAGACTGGATACACCGGTAGGAGCACGTCTGGAAGCGATTCCGGGATCTGTGCCACATCCGCTGGATCTTCCAAAAGGATGTAAATTCGCACCGCGCTGTAAATACGCGACACAGAAATGTCTGGAAGAAGAACCAAAGTTGGAACAGGTAGAAGGAGATCATATAGTACGCTGCTTCTATCCTGAGAAGGAGGGGCGTCATGCAAAACAATCATAAGGAAAATCAGGGAGAGAAGAAAGTACTCTTAAGAATTACAGACCTGAAGCAGTGGTTCCCGATCAAGAAGACGAAACTTTTCCAGAAAGAACAGCTTTATGTCCGCGCAAATGACGGAATCACACTGGATATCTATGCGGGAGAGACAGTCGGTCTGGTAGGTGAGTCCGGATGCGGGAAATCTACATTTGGAAGAACGCTGCTGCAGATTTATCCACAGACAGAAGGAAAAACTATGTATTATGGACGTTCTCTGACAGAGATGGCGCCGGATTATGTAGAAGATACAGTAAAAAGTATCGGACCAAGAAAGAAAAAAATCGCAGAAATTGAGAAAAAAGTAGAAAGTCTTAAGGCAGAGTACGAGAAAATGGAAGACGGAGCAGAAAAGTTCCGGAAGCAGGAAGAATGCGAGAATCTCCGCAAGGAATGTAACAGAGAGTTTCTGAATCTCGTACAGATCATCGGAGGATTTTATGCCGTAGACAATACGCAGGAAGCAGAGCAGCAGATTCTTGAAAAATTCAAGATTGCGAAGGTTTTGTGCAACTTGAGAGAAGAAGATAAAACAGAAGGCAAAGATAAGAGCCGTGAGATTGCAGTGAAAGAAAAAGAACTTGCAGCAGCAGAGGAGAAACTTACTGCACTCCGTGCAAAATACAGTTCAGATCCGGAGTTCAAAAAATACGAAGAATATAAGGACAATGGAGTAGATCTTGCAAGACTGAAGTCAAAAGAAATGCGTATTTTAAGAAAAGATATGCAGATGATCTTCCAGGATCCATATTCTTCCCTGAATCCTAGAATGACTGTGGGACAGATCATCGGAGAAGGACTTCTCGCACATGGATTTTTTCAGAAGAATGATGATAAGATGCAGGATTATGTCATGAAGACGATGGAAGAGTGTGGTCTGGCTCCGTATATGATCCACAGATATCCACACCAGTTCTCCGGTGGACAGAGACAGCGTATCGGTATCGCCAGAGCCCTTGCATTGAAACCGAAATTTGTTGTCTGCGACGAGGCGGTATCTGCGCTCGACGTATCGATCCAGTCACAGATCGTCAATCTGTTAAAGGATCTCGGAGAAAAGGAAAACCTTGCATATTTATTTATCTCCCACGGACTGAGTGTTGTCAAATACATCAGTGACAGAATCGGGGTCATGTACCTTGGAAATATTGTAGAGCTTGCATCTTCCAAAGCCATGTTTGACCACCCGATGCATCCGTATACAGAGGCACTTCTGTCAGCAATCCCGACGACGGATCCGAATCATAAAAAGGAGATTGTCCCTCTGGAAGGAGATATTCCAAGCCCGGTACATCCGCCGGAAGGATGTAAGTTCCATACAAGATGCAAATACTGTCAGGAAATTTGCAAACACGTGACACCGGAACTGAGAGAATTAGAGCCGGAACACTATGTGGCATGCCACTTCCCACTGGAAAAGAAAGAGGAAGTATAGTATAATAAAGGGAAAATGATTTGACACAGAGGTAGAAAGGAAGAGTACGATGTTATTATTTGGGAAAAACAGCAAGCGTGCAAAGATGATAGAAGATGCGGATGCAAAGTTCAATAAGTTCAAAGAAGAAATCAAAGATGTTCCATTGGAGAAGAATGATTATCTGGCAATGGTACTTGGCGCTTTTTGGGCATTGTGGCCGGTACTTGCAGTCGTTGTAGGTATTATCGCATTTGTACTGTTCTTTTTCTTCCGATAAAATCAAAACAAGATTGTATATTTGAGCGTGTGTAAGGCAGAAAATGCTGTCTTGATGGAGCAGATCCAGCACGCTCTTTTATAAAAGCTAAAATTTGCAGCAGAACATGTTGTAAAAGCAGCTCCTGTTTTTGACAGGAGGAAAATAAAAATCCAGAAAGGGGTAAAAGTGATGAAGTTCAGTGAATTTATTTACAAAAGAATTGATCTTGAGGAGACAAAAAAGAAGATTCAGGAGATCACAGAGAAATTGAAACATGCACAGTCTGTGGAAGAACAGGTGCAGGCAGTCTATGAGATGAATGATGTCAAGAAAGAAATCGCTACTGCAGACTCCCTCGTGTATATTCGTTATACGATTAATACAAAAGATGAATTTTACGCAAAGGAAAGAGAATACAATGATCATATCGGACCAATGTTGGAAGAGGAGATGCAGAAGTATAATAAAGTATTGTTAGCATCTCCGTTCAGAAAAGAACTGGAAGAAAAGCTGGGGAAAGTGTTATTTATCAATCTAGAGCTTTCTATGAAAGGATTTTCTCCGGAGATTACTGAATTGTTACAGGAAGAAAGTACACTGCAGACACAGTACCAGTCACTGCTTGCAAGTGCACAGATTGAGTTCGACGGAGAAAAATGCAATCTGTCTCAGTTAGGACCTTATATGCAGAGTCAGGACAGAGAAGTAAGAAAAGCAGCGTATGAGGCTACGGGAAAATTCTTTGATGAACATCAAGGAGAGCTGGATGAGATCTTTGACAAGCTTGTCAAGAACCGTACCGAGCAGGCACACCGTCTTGGTATGAAAAATTTCGTAGAACTTGGCTATGTCCGTCGCCAGAGAAACTGCTATGCGCCGGAGGCAATTGCAGATTTCCGTCAGCAGGTCGTAAGAGATCTTGTCCCGATCGTATGTGAGATCAAGAAAAACCAGGCAGAAAGAATTGGAGTAGAGGATCTGAAAATCTACGATGACAGCCTGCAGTTCCCGGATGGAAATGCGATTCCGCAGGGAACTTATGATGAGATCATGGAAGCCGGAAGAAAGATGTATACAGAGATGTCGCCGGAGACAGCGGATTTTATCAAAATGATGTTTGACAGAGAATTATTTGATGTTGTTGCAAAACCAGGAAAGGCTACCGGTGGATACTGTGCAGATATTCCGGGATATGGATGCCCATTTATCTTTTCAAACTTCAACGGAACAGCCGGAGATGTCGATGTATTGACACATGAAGCAGGCCATGCATTTGCAGAATATATGGCAGAGAAAAATATCGAGCTGATCGATATGCATCTCCCGTCGATGGAAGCGGCAGAGACACACTCCATGTCGATGGAATTCTTTGCGACACCATGGTATGAATTATTCTTTAAACATCAGACAAAGAAATACGAAGTGTCTCATTTAGAGGGAACTTTAAACTTCATTCCATATGGATGTCTTGTCGACCATTTCCAGCAGGTTGTATATGAACATCCGGAAATGACACCAGCGGAGAGAAACGAAGCATGGCTCAAATTAGAAAAGATGTATCGTCCATATCTTGATCTGGAAGGAATGCCATTCTATGGAAGAGGTGCAGGATGGCAAAGACAGAACCATATTTATCTGACACCATTCTATTATATTGATTACTGCCTTGCACAGACCGTTGCATTACAGTTCTGGCTTGAGATTGAAAAGGACTGGAAACAGGCGTGGGAAAAATATAAAATGTTTGTACAGCGCGGCGGAACAGATACATTCCTCGGGCTGGTAGCAGGTGTGGGACTTGCCTCTCCGGTAGAAGACGGATGTATCCGAGAGATTGCAGGACATGCAAGCGAATGGCTGAAGGAACACAAGCTGTAGAAAACGCGTGAAGAAAAACGCATAAAAACAGAGCGGAAAACAAAAAGACTCATAACAGACAATAAAAAATCGTAATAAAACTGTCATGGCAGGTATCTGATTGTTGAAAGAAAGGACACAACAGTCGGAGAAAGTACATGACAGTTTTCTTTTTTGCCGGGAGTCAGGAGGAATACTGACGCTTTGTAAGTGGTTTTTGAAAAATATTATGGCATTTTGTCAAGTGTGGGGAGAACATATTTTTGAGGTGAAGAAAGTCAGATTTGTTTTGCTTTTTGAAATGGCTTGATGGTTTGATTGCTGTGATTTGGGGATGTGAAAAAAGGGAGAGTGTGATATAGTAATAACAAGTATGATCACGAGAAGGAAAGGAAGGATCCAATGATGGAAAAGCATGAAAGATTACAACAGCAGATTGCATTTTTGATGGAGATAGACAAAGTAAAAAATATATTCCGGCAGACCTATCTTGCCGATGGTGAGAGAAAAGAAAATGATGCTGAACACTCCTGGCACATTGCGCTGATGGCAGTACTTTTGCAGGAGCATGCAGAGGAAGAGGTGGATCTTTTGAAAGTTATGACGATGGTACTGATCCATGATCTCGTAGAAATTGACGCAGGAGATACTTACGCATATGACAGCGCCGGAGCAGCAACAAAGAGAGCGCGTGAAGAAAAGGCGGCAGATCGGATCTTCGGAATCCTACCGGCAGATCAGGGCGCTTATTTCCGGGAACTCTGGGAAGAATTTGAGGCATACGAGACGGGCGATGCAAAGTATGCACACCTTCTTGACAATTTCCAGCCACTTCTTTTAAATCACGCATCTGGTGGAAAAAGTTGGGCAGAACATGGGGTGAAACGGTCACAGATTTACAAACGGAATGAAAAAATGGAAGAGACATCAAAAACAGTGTGGGAATGCGTGAAAGCAATCGTGGAAGAAAACATTGAAAAAGGAACTGTAAAGGCTGAATAGAGATTGCAGAAAGCAGAATGGACATGTTATAATTTTTTCATAGAATTCCTCTGCATAATGGAGGAAAACCGATGAAGAAACAATTAAAAGAACTTACGATCAAAGATAACTTTATGTTCGGCGCAGTGATGACGATGCCAGAAAACTGCAAAGATTTTTTGGAGATGGTCCTTCAGACGAAACTCTCAGAGGTGGTTGTCAGTAAGGAAAAGAGTATGATCTACCACCCAGAGTATAAGGGAATCCGTCTGGATGTCTATGCAAATGATGAAGAACGAACCCACTATAATGTGGAAATGCAGGTTTCCAAAAAGCCGGCACTTGGGAGAAGAAGCAGATATTATCAAAGTCAGATTGATATGGAGCTGCTGGTATCTGGGGAAGAGTATGAAGAACTTCCGGATACTTATGTTATTTTTCTATGTGACTTTGACCCGTTTGGGCAGAAGAAATATCGATACACATTTTCAAGTGAGTGCCAAGAATGTAAAGAAAGCAAACTGCAGGATGGACGATGTACCATTTTTCTGAGTACGCATGGAGAAAATGAAGACGAAGTTCCAAAAGAACTTGTTACCTTTTTAAGATTTGTAAAAGCAGGACTGCAGGAGAGCGAACAAAATTTTCACGATGACTATGTAGAAAAACTGCAGAGAACAATTCGAGAAATCAAGAGAGATCGGGAGATGGAGGAGCGTTTTATGATTTTGGAAGAGATGCTGAAAGACGAAAGAAAAGAAGGGAGAATTGAGGGAAGAGAAGAAGGAAGAGCGGAAGGTGCAAGACTTTCGCTGTGTACGATTTTGGAGTGCAAAGGCAGGATTCCTGATATGTTCCGAAAACAGATTGAGACAGAGCAAAATCTGGAAGTATTGAGAAACTGGCTGGTGCTTGCGGCAAAGTCAGATACTATGGAAGCATTTCTCGCAGAAGCAGAGTCTGTAAAAGGTAGGCAATGCGGTCAGAAAGAGTAAAATCTAAAGCATATCTAATGCATTTCACAAGATAAAAATCAAAAAATCCTGATACTGTTTTTCAAACAAGAAAAGAAAGTCAGTATCAGGATTGTTCATATTCAGTCTGCCGGTTCAGGCAGGAAATTTCAAAAAAGCAGAGGAATTCTAGAAAAGTGAGAAGAAAAAGACAAGGGAATATTTTATGAAATTTTTAAAGGTCTAAAATTTGGCAAGATATTATGAAGAGGAAAACAAGTTTTTGTGGCGAATTGACTTCCGGAACAGAATCTTTTATAATAAAGGAGCAATAGGCAGAACTTATATATGTTCAAGATTGGTTGGACGTTTCTACAAACTACCGGAATAGTTGACTATAAGTGGGGAGATGCAAGGAGGCAGTGTACTTTTTGTATCGCCCCATTTTCTGCGTAAAAAGATAGGAGTTGTCGGAATGGAGTGACAGACTTCGGGCAACAATGTTTGGGAAAGTGAGGAAGAAACAAAATGAAGACCGATTTTATTTTAAAAGGGAATATTTGTTATAGTGAGACGATGGACAGACTGCGGGTAGCCGAGCAACAGTATGTTATTTGTGTAGATGGAAAGAGTGCGGGGGTATTTTCGGAAATCCCTGAGAAATATCAGGGGCTTCCGGTGAAGGATTGTGGGGATGCCCTGATTGTTCCGGGGATGGTGGATCTTCATGCGCATGCGCCGCAGTATGCATTTCGAGGACTTGGTATGGATCTGGAGCTGTTAGAGTGGCTTAATACACATACGTTTCCTGAGGAAGCAAAGTATTCCAATGAAGTGTATGCGAAACGGGCATATACGATGTATGTGGAAGAACTGAAGAAAAGTGATGTAACAAGAGCGGTCATTTTTGCGACAATGCATGTGGAAGGAACTAAGATTCTGATGGAACTTCTGGAAAATTCTGGGTTGTCGGCCTATGTGGGAAAGGTGAATATGGATCGAAACGGAGGGAAGGATCTGGAAGAAAAAAGTGCAGAAAAATCGCTGGAAGAAACGAAAAGATGGCTTGCAGAGACGGACGGCCGTTTCCGACATGTCAGACCGATTTTGACACCGCGGTTATTCCTTCCTGCACAGATGAGCTGATGCGAGGGCTGGCAGAGCTACAGAGAGAAAAAAAAACTGCCGGTACAGTCTCATTTATCTGAAAATCCAGGTGAGATCGCGTGGGTGAAAGAGCTTTGTCCGAATGTGTCAAATTACAGCGAGGCATATGAACAGTTTGGACTATTTGGCGGGGACTGCCCTACTATTATGGCACACTGTATCTGGATGGAAGAAATGAGATTGAAAAAATGAAGAACAATCAGGTATATGTGGCGCACTGTCCGCAGTCCAATATGAATCTTTCTTCAGGGATTGCACCAGTGAGAAGATTTTTATCAGAGGGAATCCCGACCGGGCTTGGAAGTGATATGGCAGCAGGATACAGTACGTCGATCTTCCGGGCGATGGCAGATGCGATCCATGTTCTAAAATGCGCTGGAGACTTGTGGATGATACACAGAAGCCGCTGACTGTGGAGGAGGCATTCTATCTTGGAACAAAAAGGCGGCGGGGCGCTTTTTTTGGAAAGGTTGGAAGTTTTGAAGAAGGATACGAGTTTGATGCACTGATTTTAGACGACAGTAACATTGCACATCCGCAGGAACTGACCGTGCGGGACCGCCTGGAGCGCATGATCTATCTGTCTGATGACCGACACATTACAGAAAAGTATGTTTCCGGACGAAAGGTCAAATAGCATTTTCGGGGCAATATAGACTATAAGAATACCGGTAAGAAAAGAAAGGGGGATAAAAAATATGGAGCAGGAATATCAAAAACTGGAACAAAACCTAATTGACTTGATCAAAGAGGAGCAGATGAAGCTTGGGTATCAGAAGGAGACGATTCGTCTGTATTATCCGGTGGATTCCTTACTTCGGTTGTTGGGAAAAGAGCTTTCTATAGAAAAACTGCAGCAGGAGCTGGAATGGTTTGGAGGGCATACAGAACATTTGGGAAATGTTACAGTATCTCACAAAAAAGACCGTTTCTGTCTCTGTGTTCCGCCAGAAGGGGCAGTCTATGTACATGAGCAGGTGCCGGACAATCCATTTTTAAAGGAGTGGATCACAGCAGTGTCTGTACATGGATGTACTTTGGAAAAATTATTGGAAATCTGTGAGAAGTATTCTGACCATACCATTGTTGAGAAGATTAAAGAAGGTGAGTTCGATGTGCTGATCTATTTTGCAGATCAGAAACCGGATGCCTATTATTATTGCGTCAAATTTTGAAGGAAGTCATGTGATCTATCACCGGTTTATGAAAGAGGACTATGAAGAGATGGGAATTTTAAGTGAAAAATGAGGTCGATTTAACGCATCGACCTCATTTGCTGAACAAGTTCCAGATCTTCTTTTGTCACTTTCAAATTGGAGGCAAACTCTTTCCCGTCAGGTGTGCGGATCTGGATTTCCATTACGGTTCCTTCGCAAAGTCCATTCTGATAGACGGCATTCATAAATTTCGGAAATTTTGGATGTCTGGAGGTGAAGCCGTTCCAAAGATTTCTAATCTGTAGTAATTGCATTGGATTCATAGATCGTTCTCCTTAAAAACATTGATTATTTTCGCCTTGTATCATATCATAATGATAGAAAATGTAAAGAGCCTGGAAGGGAGAAATTGATTTTGTACAAAAAGAAGAAGCATTACATATCTTAAAGCACTATTTCGGATACGATTCCTTTCGTGAGGGGCAGGAATTTCTAATCGAACAGATGATGAACGGCCGGGATGTATTTGGAATTATGCCAACCGGGGCAGGGAAATCACTCTGCTATCAGATTCCGGCACTTCTGATGCCGGGAATCACATTAGTCATTTCACCACTCATTTCTCTGATGAAAGATCAAGTCGCCGCATTGAATCAGGCAGGTGTTCACGCAGCTTTTTTGAATAGTTCCCTGACGCAGGGACAGTATCTGACTGCACTTCGTTATGCGAAAGAAGGGCGGTATAAGATTATCTATGTGGCACCGGAACGGCTTCTGACAGAGAGTTTTCTGGGATTTGCAAGAGAGGCAGAGATTTCGATGGTGAGTGTGGATGAGGCACACTGCGTATCGCAATGGGGGCAGGATTTCAGACCGAGTTATTTGAAAATTGCAGAATTTTTCAACTATCTTGGCACACGCCCGGTTCTGAGCGCCTTTACAGCGACGGCGACAACGGAAGTGAAGGAAGATATCATTGCCCTGCTGAACCTGCGGGATCCCGCAATGATCACCACCGGATTTGACCGGGCAAATCTCAGGTTCTGCGTGGAGCATCCAAGAGATAAATTTGCGGCAGTGACAGCTTATCTGAGAGAGCATGAAGGAGAATGCGGCATCATTTACTGTCTGACAAGGAAGGTTGTCGAGGAAGTCTGTGAGAAGTTAATCAAAGAAGGGTTAGAAGTGACACGGTATCACGCAGGACTTGGTGACGAGGAGCGGAGACGAAACCAGGAGGACTTTATTTATGACCGGAAGCAGATCATGGTGGCGACCAATGCATTTGGGATGGGGATTGATAAGTCGAATGTCCGTTTTGTGATCCATTATAATATGCCGAAAAACATGGAAAGCTACTATCAGGAGGCGGGTAGAGCCGGAAGAGATGGGATGTCATCCGAATGTATTTTGCTCTATTCCGGACAGGATGTGATCACAAATCAGTTTTTTATCGAGCAGGCAGGGGAGCAGTCAGAATTTGATCCGGAGACGGCAGAACTGATCCGGGAACGGGAGCGGGACCGTCTTCAGAAGATGACCTATTATTGTTTTACAAACGAGTGTCTTCGGGAGTATATGCTGCGTTATTTCGGAGAATATGGGGCAAATTACTGTGGGAATTGTTCAAACTGTCTGACCCAGTTTGAGGAAATCAATGTGACCGCTCCGGCAAAGGCGATGGTAAGCTGTGTGCGGACAAGTGGACAGCGGTATGGGATCAATGTGATCATAGAAACCGTTCATGGAGGAAAGTCCGCAAAGATTTTAAAATATCACATGGATGAAAATGAAACATACGGAACAATGGAAGCAATTCCGGTCTTTCGTCTGCGGCAGATCATGAATCATTTGATTTTAAACGAATATCTGTTGCTGACAAAAGAAGAGTATCCGGTACTTCATCTGACTGAAAAATCCAGACAACTTTTGGAAGAAAATGAACAAGTCTTTATGAAAGCGGCAAAAGAG
>ENA-OQAB01000614-OQAB01000614.1-human-gut-metagenome-genome-assembly--contig:-NODE-614-length-18796-cov-4.518614_pt1 | contig 18796 bp, 18 predicted proteins | sample MGYA00242490_ERZ504517 | MGnify/ENA primary metagenome ERZ504517 (study PRJEB26092, sample SAMD00036298) | human gut metagenome | host: Homo sapiens | study: EMG produced TPA metagenomics assembly of...
AATGAAACCTCCAAATATAGTAAATTTCTATCTCCTATCAAGCGGAGTGTAGTAAAAATCTATTTGCTATCATTATGAGTTCAAAAACGTAGACAGTAAAGCTACCCAAGATTTAAGCGCTTACTTTCAAACAGATGATTGAACGGCTGAACCGCACGTACAAGGCTTCTTACCGCAGCACGAACGAATTTGATAACATCGACGGTGCCAACTATGACCTGGCTCTCTGGGTGGCTTACTATAACTTCCTGCGACCACATAAACATACGGGATATAAAGTACTCAACCAGGTAGACATGCTCCAGGGAGCGGATAACATGCCAGGCAAGTGGCAGCTTCTGATCTTCCTTGGACAACAGACCATTCTGAATATACAGAAAAACGGGACTGCTGCACCGGAGCGGAACGGTTGTCAATAGAACCGTGGAATACCACAACAGACGGCTATGCCGACTGTGAGGATATGCCGCGAAAGTCTGTTGACAAAAAGTTCCCGGATGATCCTGTCCAGCAGAAAAGGGGCAACTGCACCCTTTTCCTGCCTTCCGGCGAGGATAGATTCGGGCAATGCCCGAAAATGGGTCAAGGGACTGGTCCCTTGTAGGTTCTCAGGGCAACGCCCTGAGCCCTCGGAGAGCTTATCGGAATAAATATCTGCAATTTTCAAGGTTCATTTGAGCCTTTTTCTTTAGCTCTGTTTTTCATAGATTATTTGACACTACCCCATTTTACAACTACACTTTTTACTGCCCGGGTCCAGATAGAATTTGAACCCGCGTCTATCCAAGTTTGTAACGGCACTCCTACCGGAAGAACTTTTACATGAGTTGGACCATCTTGCTCAGCGAATACCACTCCTGTTGCGTTCAACTTGTTTATGGTTGTAACTGCTGCTGCACGTCCAGGTCGTGGGGGAATTGTTGAAAACGAATGCCCTGTGTCCCAATCCTTCTTTTGGGAAGTTAAATTACCTGGGGTTGTTCCACCGTATCTATAAATTGGAAAATCTTTCCTCTGCTTCTTAGACCGCAGTATAGCGTCTGCGTCTATCTTGACTTCTTCTTTTTCTTTCGAAGCAAAAAAATCAATTGACCCTACGAAATCTATAGCTTTATGTGCCACAAATCCTGCAACAAATCCCGCAACTGCTGATGCCACTTTTTAGCTACTGTTACTACAAATTTTTTACCGTACCAGCTAACAAAGCACCTATTGAAGCCGCAAAACATCCACTGTAATCCACAAGATTAGCCGGATTCGCAGTATGCATACATATTTTTCCCGTGGCTTCCGGTAATACTTAAACTCTTACTCCAGCTGTCATAAGTATAGTTTACCTCTGTGTTTCCATAAAAGAACTATCGTTTCGAACCTTTGGAAATCCAATTCTTTTGTCTCCTAAATTCTGAACCATTCCCTCTCCCTTTTTTTTATTTCCTCGACCTCTTTCTCAGCTTTTCTTTAGACTTTACCATTACAACATACATAAATGAAAACTCTTCAAACCTATCAAAAATTGGGGATTTCATCTTCTTATATTTGTCATAAACAAATCTCTTCTTCATCTACGGTAAACTTATCTATAACCTCCTCAAAAACATTTCTCATTCTTTGATAATTTTCTGTTTCCTGATTCTCCCCGCTTTTAGAAATGTATATTTTTTGTTCTTTTAATACAATTCCAGCTGTCAAAACACAAACAGATTCACTCTGACTATTCTGCTGAGTTATCATATCTATTAAAAATGGTGATAGCTTATCCACATAAAAAATGTTCGTTATACATATTGGCACTACAGGAAGTCTATCTATATGCTTTTTTACAAATTTTTTTAACTCTTCTTTCAATAGTTTTATGTGCCTCTCTGTAAGCTCTGAAACACAAAGCTGTACTAATATCTGAGTTTTGTAGTTTTTTCTATCTTCATAAATATGTATAGATATTTTATTATGTATGTCATCTAAAAGTCTCTCGTTTGTTTCCACTACTAACTCATAATAATCCATAAACGCCCAACTGGCTATTTCCATTAAATCTTTATCCCTCAAAAAAGTTTTTATAATTTCTATTTTTTCTGAATGTTTTTTAGATGTCTGAAATATTTCACCATCAATAAATAACTTATAAAGTTGTTTTCTACTTCGATTTAAAATATTATTATATTTCCAGCTTACAAAACACCGAAAAACCGCTCCTAGTATCATCCATGCATATATAATTACATAACAAAATACTAACAATTTTGATATATACATTTGATTAAAACAGACCCAATGCACAGCCGTAACCAAAGATAATATAATTAAAGCTAAAATTTTTATTAAAGCCTGAACTTGTAAAACGTAAAAGCCTTTTAAATTCGACATCCATTTTCTTTTTCTGTGTTGTGCTATATACCCATACTGAAATAATGGATTAGACTTGTCTTCTCTTTCTGCAATCTGTGCATTCATACCAGAAAATCCTGGTATGTTACTATTACGAGCTGGACGCCAATTAACTGAGATAATCAGAATAATACTTAAATAATTATATGACATCCTCTTACTAATCATATTTGTTCCAATAAAACCAGTTATACATAAAAATGCACCAATGATACTTATAATTAGGATAAAAGAAAACAAACTATTTGTATCCATCTCAAATACTCTTTTTTTATTATCTTTTCTTTTCATACACCCTTTCCTTTCTATAATTTATTACGAAAAAACATATCTTCCAAAATATAATACTGAAAAAAATATCGAGGCTTTTCTTTCAGGTACAAAAATGCAGAAGTCAGATTTCCGTATTCTCTGTACTTAAATCTAAACACATGATCCATTTTTATAGGCTTTCTTTTATAAAACTCACCTCTTTTCATATTACCTACAAGCAGGTCAATTACAGGACTCGGTGTATGTGCTCCCAAATCTGCATTCCTATATTTCCCATATCTATCATATTTCATCTGAGTATCCTGAATCCGAAACAACTCACCACCAATATCCTGACACATTTTCTGTAAAATCAGATATACTGCACACTTTTTCATAAACTCTGAAATATATTTTTTCATCATATTTTTCTGCCTGACTATACTAAATACAGCTTACTACTATATTTCCAGCCCCGTCAATAAAAGTAACCATGTTATTCTAATACCTCTATATCCTCCATACTACCTCGCTCCACTTTCTGCTGTGTCCTTTAATATATCTACTGCCTTTTTTATCATGGAAGGCATAGGGACTCCCATCAGTCCTGCATTCTCCACAATAGAAAGTACTTCATTTGCAATAAATCCGATGCACACTGCATTTCTTATGTATTCCACTTCCAGAACCATATCCAAACGGGCTGCGATCAGGACATACAACAAAGTCATTCCTTTCCTGCAAATACCTTTCCATCCGGCTCTGCTCTCCAACGCTCCGTTAGGCGACTTCGGACTTTTTCGGAACACAGCCGGAAGTATGATTCCGCCTGTAAGCCAGTCCAAAACCATAAAGATCAATAGTGTCTTTAACGCGGTATCCCAGCCACCAAACAGTTCCGCTGCCGTACTGCCTAGAAGGGCAATTACTGTAAAAATCTTGTATTTCATGTTTGCTTTCCTCCTCATATCATCAAGTGTTTTCTATTGAAAATTCAAGGTTTTTCAACCTTTCATATCTCAGTGAATAAGCCACAGCTATGAGCATTTCGATGTATCAGGTACTGAAATAGTGGTTAGAGAGTATACGAAATAAAACGTCATTGATTTCCGTTTTACTGGCCTTGTATATATCCATCCCTCTATGGCAGCTAACCTCCTATATCCACCAGGATCATCTCTGTCTCCAGAGGTCCTAACTTCCTTCGTCCTGCCTGCCCATAACCAGGGTGTCAGCTATGCTCCATTACAGGGTCATGCCCTATGGAAAATATTCCTGCCGACTACTGGCTCATTCTTTGTATTATTGATTACTGACTCGCTTCCTGTTCCAGCACTGTGATCAGTGGACGTTATCTGTTACATTCTGCTTAATTCAGTGGCTGTCCACGTGACAGCCTCCATTATAGTTACTTGTCTTTCTTATGCAGCCTGTAGATAAACTGCCGGTCTCTTGATGTCACTGACCATTTTTTTCGGATCATAATCCACACCTTTAGTCAGCATCGCAAAAAAGACTCGTATCAGCTTGGCTGCAATCGCCATAAGTGACTGCATTTTCTTCAATGGATTCAGCCTTCTGGTTGTGTAATAATTATGTAGTTCCCTGAACTCCGGGTTCTTCGCTACAAGCGACATTGCAACCTCAAAGAGCAGGTATCTGAGTCTCTTTCGACCTCGTCTGCTTATTGTTGTCTCTCCCTTGTGCTTTCCGGAACTGTTCTCAACCAATGCCAATCCTGCAAGCTTCTGCAGTTCTTTCGGACTGTTGAAGCGACTGATATCACCTACTTCTGCAAGGAATCCGGACACTGTCTTGATTCCCACACCTTTGATTTCCAGCAGCTTTTCAGCCATCGGAATCTGTTTTACCAGTTCTTCAATTAGAACCATAACTTCCTGTAGACGCATATTTCTGGATTCATAGTCCTCAAGAAGCATCCGGATCTCCATTCTTGCAGATACTGCTCCTTCTTTGCTTCCGACGCTGTGCTCCGCAGCTTCGATCAGGGTCTTCGCCCTCGCCTTTCCAACTGCTCTCATCTTTGCATCCCGCCAGATCTGGTCCACTCCATCGATACCCAACGTCAGGATATCTTCCGGAAGTGGTGCCTCCTTAAGGATCAGCATTCCGCTCTTGGCATCCGGCTTTCCGTATACCGTCTTATATTCAGGAAAATATATATTGAACCAACGACTGATCCTGTTTTGGATTCTTGTAAGTTCCGACTGTAACTGGAATCTTATGTTTGATGCTGTTCTGAGATCAGCATAAACACCATCCGGCAGATATGGGATCATGTATCGTCCCTCTCTAACCAGACCTGCAATCACTTTCGGATCCTTACGATCATTCTTAGTTGGATTATTGTCGTCGAGTTCTTTTGATTTCTTGACATGATGTGGATTCACAAGTACTGGTTTCATTTCATTATCCTGAAGATACTTTCCAAGATTAAACCAGTAGTGCCCTGTCGGTTCCATGCCTGGAACCACCTTATCCTTCTCATGTTTTTCTTTGAGGTCCAGGATCCATTCCTTAAATGTCACAAATCCGGCCTCTGTGTTACTAAACTTAAATGGTTTCTTTGATTACTCAATGCCTCTGTAGTCAAACGCCCTTGCATAATGTGTTTCACTTCCTACATCGATTCCGATTACCAAAGTTTTTTCAGTTATTGCTTCTATTTTTTTATTCTGTGTGTTAGACTTCATTGTAGATACCTCTCTGTTCAATAAGATTTTTACTAACCTGCCAGTCAGTAGTCTTATTGTACTCTGAGGTATTTTCAATTTTCAACATCCACATTTTTTATTATACAGGAAGCTCCATTTCTCATGAAATCCCCTTAAAAAAGGTATAGAAAAGGAAGCTGCAGGGGAACCGCCTCCTTGGAAATTGATTTTATAAAAATTACTGTAATTTTACATAATACCATAATGGATCGAGTTGCTTAATCTCTATTTGTTCATAATATAAATTATTCCTTATTATCTTTTTTAATTGGTTCTCTTCCTGACAACTATATATATACATTGTAGATCCGCTACTAACAATCCCTCTGGTTTCCCAAAATCCAAAAACGCTATCACTCAAAGGACTTTCCAAGTATAAAATATCACCGCCACTGGAAATTATTTTATACTTCTCGGGCAAATCAATTAACTTAGAACTCACTTCTTTTTTAATTTCTCCTTCTAAAATCATTTTCACTACTTCTTCTCGTTTTTCCTTGTATACTTGATACTTTAAATCATCAATTCCTCCATTTAACCACCAAATAAAATACCCTAAAGCCACAAGTAAAATAAACTTTTGCAAAATATTGTACTGTTTTACAAACATTCTTCTAAAAAGCATAAATATTAATCCCAAACTCATAATCAAGCAAATCAGAAACAGCAGTAAACCTAATATAAAGAACTTTTGTACAATATAATCTGAATGCCACATATAAATAAAGTGTCCTACTATAAACCAAAAACTGAACCTAATAAATTTATTATTTTTCATATATATACCCCGTCTTTCTGCGAAAGGCACCTATGGGGAGAATAAACCCCTTTGTCCGACTCTCACTTCCTAATCTACTTCCAATAGCCATACTAAATACAAGCTAACTCATTTCTTTTCCTTTACAAAAGGATTGCAGGAACTGTCTGACAGTCTTACAAAATTTCGCTGTACTGACGTTTGCATGGACTCTACCGGCAAGTACTGGATTTCTGTTTTAAATATCTTAGAGAATGATAATCTTTCGATTACTCTTTCTCAAACAATATACACGAAGCCCCAACAAAAAAATAAATCTGACCGTTACAAGTGTATAAAAGCACACCATGGTCGTAAGAAAACCATCCTTATAATCTGCCGTATACTCCTGAACTGCTATCTGGCACATACCCTCAGCTGTATAAACCATATACAACTGAGGGTTTTCTTAAATCACATCCTGAAAATGAATCAAAAATATCGACTACTTCACAGACTCTTAATTCACTATAGTAACGTGGGTATACCATCGAAGATAATATTATCCCCAATTTCTGATTAGGTATTGTGTCTATATTTACTTTTTGAATCCACCCACATGATGGTTTACTATACAGGTTTCTTTTTACTAATCACTATTTCTTTGTTTCAAACTTTTCCCTCTTAATCTACCTTCATAGAAGCTTCGATGCAGGTAAGCTACTATTTCTTATTAAAACCAATCTCTATCCCACAAAACAGTTCCATATAAAACCATTAACTGGTCTTGCGGATCATCAAACGCTGCATAAAAATGATTCCATTGAATATCCGGAAAATCTGTCTTAATCTGATATAATCCGCCACCTAACACCAAGGTTATTGATCCAAACAATTCACGCCCCACATAACCATAATGAATGTTACCTATATCATCCTGACGCACCGAATCTCCATTATAAATATAAGTACTATTTTATTACATACAGACTATTTGATCATAAATAAACACATAACGAACTCCCTTTTCTCTTTTTGGCTTAGTTCCAAGAATTTCATGAGTACCCTGTTGAGCAGTCGGGGAATTTTTCCCCGATGCCCAATAACTATCATACTGTCTAAAAGTTCAAGCAAGAAAGCGGCAGGGGAACCGCCTCCTGATTACTATTTATCACCTGTTTTCTAACAATTCTCTCCAATCTACTTCTATCTCATAATCATCAATGTAAAGTTTATAATCTGAAGGTACCTCTTTTAAATAAGAGTAGTATATGCTAACATTTAAGCCTTTGCCCAGTTTTGATCCAAAATAAATAAAATTACTATTCTCTGAATCTTTAACATTTCTCTTTTTCCATCCATTCTCTGTCGAATCCCACAGGAAAATATAACAACTATCTGTATTTCCATCCCATGTAATACCTGCACTATAATCGGCGGTATTTTTATCCATTGCTGAATTTCCTGCTGCATTTCGGTTTCCACCTAGTGAGAAATCTTGGGGAAGTTTCCACTTATCTTTTCTTTTCTCATAAATGTTCACGTATATTATTCCCTCATCAGATTCAGGCACAAACGCTGTCTCTTCTCCAATAAGCGGATGTCCTTGTTGATTCGTCTTTCCATAAAATGAGATTGCTTTTTCTAAAGAAGTAAAAGATATTGTATTACGGACTATATTTGTAAGAAAATATGATGCCAACATAATAATAGAAATATACAATATCCATTTTCTTACCTTTCCTGTTACAGCCTTTTTCTTCTTTCTGTTAATCAGCCAGACAGCGGCGCAGCAGACCACCCAGAAAAACATTATATTTCCGATTAGCGTTTCAAATCGCTGAAAGTCCAATTCCCTTATCTCCTTTTCTTTTATTTCTCAAATATCTTTTCACGTCAGAATAATCACATTATTATCTTATAGATTCCAGAAGAACAATCTTTTCCAGACCTTTTCACTGATTATCTTTTAGTAACTTTTCCCAACCTACTTCTATCTCATAATCATCAATATAAAGTTTATAATTTGACGGCGTATCTTTTAAATAACTGTAATAAAATTTATTTACTACACCTTCTACTGGTTTCGAACTAAAATATGTAAATCTGCTATTCTCTGAATCTCTTACATTCCTCCTTTTGCAATCCTGGCTCCTTGTCTCCCAAAGTATTATATATCGGCCATCTGTGTTTCCTTCCCATATTACACTAACCATATATCTGTTTGTATTTTCATCTATATCATTATGTATTGAATCTTCATTTAAAAGCCAACAGGGAAGTTTCCATTTATTTTGTTTTTTATGATAAATGCTTAATTCCAATCCGTCATTAAGTTGAGGAACAAGGGCAGTCTCTGTTCCTATAAGCGGTTGTCCCTGAGGCTTTGTATTTCCATAAAATGAAACTGCTTTTTCCAGGGAGGCAAAAGATATGGTACACTTGACTAAATTTGACATAAAATATCCTGCAAAAACAATAATCGAAATATATATCATCCCTTTTTTTAGCTTTCCTGCTGTGGCTTCCTTCTTTTTTCTGTGAATAGACCAGATAACAACACAGCAGATCACCCAGAAAAGAGCTATCGTTTCCACTATCATTTCAAACTTCTGAAAATCCAATTCTTTTGCCTCCCAAATAATGTTATTCTATTTATAACTCCTCTGAATCCTCATATCCCCAATAACTTCTATGATTATCACACTCCTTCAATCCCATTAACTTAAGGAAATCTGCCCGCATTTCTATATATTTTTTCCGTTTTCGTTTCATAATGCCAGAGCATTCCAGAACTCTTAGGGACGGTTTTCCAGAGTATATCTTGCCATTATCAGAAATCCCCTCAAATCTGAGTACTGCAGCCAAACGGTTTCGCCTTTTTTGTGGATTTACAGATAAAACTTTCCAAAATCTCTCTTCTAATTCCTGGTTTCCCTGTTCCACACAGAGTAAAAAGCTCAAAGAAACATTATCCGTTTTATACTTATTCTCAATACATCGCCCCCAGAAATCTGCAAAAATATCGTTTTGTCTTTCCAATGATATCTTCTGAGTAGGTTTGTATATATACTACCTGAAATATCTGTAATTCCCCTTTTTTTACACGAAGATAACTGTCTGTATATCCACCATATGTTTTAACAGTATTTGTATACTGATATCCCATCTTCTGTGTAGCTTCCCTCAAATTTCCTCTTATTTTCTCCTTAGGAACGTAATAATTGCAATCAAAAGGTCGATAATAACCAAATCCATGAGGCTTTGCTATATATCGGAACGGCATCCAGGTTCCATGTGAATCCTCCATATAACTGAAGTCTTTATAGTATTGTCTTCCATAATAATTAAAAATTATTATCCAGATAATATTACAGATCCAAAACAATATCCCCATACTGTGGATCATAAGTTTCGAATAAAAAAACACTGGCATCCTAAACACTATATCCGAAGAAACAATAGTAGGTATCCTAAGCATAACAACACGCTCACTCCAATCTACAGGACAGAACTGATAAGTAAAAACAATAATCCAAATACTTGCCCAAAAAACAATAATAGCCACTTGACAATAAAATATCCCTTTTAGAAACGACCAATATTCCGATTTTTCTGCATCCTTCCTAAAATATCCTCTGACATATAACGGATTATAAGAGCTTAATTCTCGGTCAGTATTTATTATATTTTTGTCAATTTGTGGCTTTAAATATACACCTGACAAAATGCATCCTATACAATAAAAGTAATACTTATCATCATATGCAAACCATGTCATTGCCAAATTTAAATTTATAAAATATACTACAAACCACACAAATATGTATGTAACTGACCTTGGCTTTTTCATCTCTATCCCCCCCTTTTAATATTGGCAGATTTAAAGTTACAATACGTTTACCTTTTCTTAAACATTCATTTTCCTATACTGTCAAAATAATTTGGAGGATATTTGTCTTTTGGTTCTCTCTTATAAAACCGCCCTCTTTCCGAATTCTCCTCTGTAAGATTAAATACCGGGCTTACTTCGTATAATCCCATACTATACCCTTTATATTTACTATATTTCCTGTACCGTACATTTGAACTTAAAATAGCCGATAACTCTTCTCCCCGGCTTTTACAGATCCCCTGCATAATCAGAAATTGAACAGTTTCTTCCATGTGTTCATCTATGAACATTTTTTCATCAAGCAAATACTCTTCTGCTTTTTTATTCCGGTCTGAAAATTTCTGTCGGATTGAATCTTCTCTTTTTGTAAGATCGGATCTCTTCGTATTCAGCACATCTAAAATCGCAGTTCTATATTGCTTACATTCTTCCGGGCTCAGTTCACAGCCGTTCAACATTTCTATAATTTCAGGACACTCAAGAACAGCATTAAGACAACTGTAAGATTCCTGATTAACTTGATCCTGTGTATAGAACTCACTAATAAACTCCTGCCAAAACTTATTTTCACTTATTTTTTCCATTCAATCCCCCCTTCTCCACTACTATTCTCCCTGACTCTGCACCGCCTGTTCTTTTTAAAACAATATAAAAATAAGACAAAAAGCTTCTGCTGGAGAACAACGCCAGTAAAATTACAAAAAAAGGAATGCACCATCCAAAATACCGCTGCTACTGCTAAATAATTATCCCAACTATAATAAATACAGCTTACCACTATATTTACAGCCCCGTCAATAAAAGTAACCATGTTATTCTAATACCTTTATATCCTTTTTTATAAAGAAAACGGCTGAATTTTCAACCGTTTTCTCTCACATCATAAATATCTGAATCTCCAGTCCTTATCATCTTCCAATCCCCCAGAATCACATTTACCGGAACCTTCAGAACTCTTGGATAATCTTCCATTAAAAAATTCCACGTCCATTTTTGTTATCCCGTTCTCAATCCGTGAAATCGTCATCGTTGACACGTCCATAGCTTCTGCAAGAGATTCCTGACAAAAATCACAGCGTTTCCGCAATTTTCGGATCCTTTCTCCCATTTCAATTCTCTGCTGATTAAATTCCTTCTGCATCAACTGTTACCCCCTTCAGATTTTTCTTCTGTAAAGTAAAATATAAACCATAGCCTCCTTTCTGATACACAAACATTTGTTTGTATACATTTTATAAGAAACATATGTTTGTGTCAACCCAATAAAACGGACTGAACTATATTTACTTATAAAAATTTTTGTTCTGATATTTCTTTTCCTGCTTTTCCCGATTACCTTCTATGCCTCTGTCAGATTTTATAACTTGCTATATCCTCCATACTACCTCGCTCCACTTTCTGCTGTGTCTTTTAATATATCTACTGCCTTTTTTATCATGGAAGGCATAGGGACTCCCATCAGTCCTGCATTCTCCACAATAGAAAGTACCTCATTTGCAATAAACCCGATGCACACTGCATTTCTTATATATTCCACTCCCAGAACCATATCCAGACGGGCTGCTATCAGTACATACAACAAAATTATTCCTTTCCTGCAAAGCCCTTTCCATCCAGCCCTGCTCTCCAACGCTCCGTTAGGCGACTTCGGACTTTTGCGGAACACAGCCGGAAGTATGATTCCGCCTGTAAGCCAGTCCAAAACCATGAAGATCAATAGTGTCTTTAACGCGGTATCCCAACCACCAAACAATTCCGCTACCGTACTGCCTAGAAGGGCAATTACTGTAAAAATCTTGTATTTCATGCTTGCTTTCCTCCATTTCTCATGAAATTCCCTTAAAAAAGGGTATAGAAAAGGAAGCGGCAGGGGAACCGCCTCCCTAGTACAAATATCTTAAGCTTTTTTTATATAAAGCTCTCCTGATCCCATATGGTTAATAATTGGTCTCCATCTCAATTTTTCAGCACAAAGTACTGTTCCCATATAGTCATCTAAATCTGCCTCTGATAATCCTCCACAGTCACACCAATAAATCAATTTGTTTTGCATAAACATGGTAGCATCAAGTATTTCACATGTATACGTTTCATCTAACGGTAATAATTTTAGATATTTTAAACCTTGAAATTCCATTTCAAACATACCATTTCCTTCACTTTGGCACTGAAATACCACATTTAATATTCGCTTATCATTTACCGGATACATTTCATATCTATCATTTACATATGCCCCACTTGAATATTTCAATTCTTTAATACAACAGTCATGAAAAGAATTTATTTTTTTCATAAAATCATTTATTTCTCTCACAGAAGAAATCTCGTACCACATACAATCCTCCCATTATTCTTTTACTTACTTTAGCCACCAAATATCATTATTAATCCTTCCTTTAAACCAGAACTGAACGGAACAATCAAGAAATTATCCAATGTTCCAATCCCAGTAATATCATTTATAACCATGCCAGCTAGTCCTACCAAAGATGCAATTACTAAGGCACTTCCTATTACTGGTTTTATACTAATCTTATAGTCAGGTGACGGAGGTAAATGTTCCTTTCCCCTTATTCCATTTTTCCATTCATGATCGTGAGGAAATTCAACATTACCAGAATGATTATAATCGCGATCTCTCTCCGCTGTCCCATCAGGCCCATACCACCTCTTTTGTTTAGGAGTTCCATTTGGATTCTGTAATATTCTGCTAGATCCTGGTTGACCAGTTTTCGGCAAACCATTTGCTTTTTTTACTGTGTTACTTACCTTATTTTTTATGCTTGTAATAATTGAATTAACTTTTCTTATTATTTTTTTTACAGTTTTCTTAATTCCTTTTCCAATGGCATTAATCCACTTTGGCCAATCGCCTTCTGGATCACACAATTTTACAGGATTATTAAAGCAGTATTTATATAAATTTTTCCATTTATATATCTCCTACTCCTGATATCCTATTATCCGCACAGATAAACCTTCTCAACTCCGGATCATAATACCGGTTCTTCAGGTAGTACATCCCTGTTTCTTTGTCGTAGTAGTATCCTCTGTAACGGAACGGGTTCTGCTGCCTACGGTGTCCTTCAGGCTTCCGGTAATACTTAAACTCTTACTCCAGCTGTCATAAGTATAGTTTACCACCGTGTTTCCATCCTCGTCAATAGAGCAATGATATCGTTCTGGAGGTTTCTTACATAGAAATAGTTCTTTCCTCCAATGATAATGGAAACAAGGTTTGCGTTGGAATCATAGGTGTACCAGAAGGTCTGTCCATTGGTGATCTCTGATACCAGAAGTTCCCCTGCCATTCGGTATTCGGTGGCTGTACCATCTACAACTTTCTTTGTTCTGGAGCCTGTATGATCGTAAAAATACTGGATGTTCTTTCCATTGTTTACCCCGGCAAGCTTTCTGCCCATAGTCCAGCGGTAAGTAATATTTCCTCTGGTCAGCATGTTTCCGATTGCATCATAGGTCATTGCGGTGCCGTTCCAGTTCACAAGCTGGTCTTTCCAGACAGAAGCATAAGCTCCTGTTTCTGTTCTTTCCGGAAAAGCAGGAAGCTCTCCTGTGGTATATGCATACTCCTTCACCTCAGTCAGATTTCCTCCCAGATTATACTCGTAGACAAACGTCTTATTCTGGGTCTGGCTGTCTTCACGGATCAGCTGGTTTCTCTCGTCATAGCAGAAAGTATCTGTCTTTGCCGCGCCGGAGCCTGAACGATCCTGGATCCTTGTGATATTTCCGTTTTTGTCATACTGATAGGTAAGCTTTCTGTCTCCCACAGTCAGTCCTGACGGCATGGCATGTTCCTGGTTTCCGCTTGCTGCCGGATAAGCCACCTTTACTGCAAAAGCCTTTTTGGTGCTGAGAGTTACGCCTGCTGCCCTTCCCAGCTTATCGTAAGTACTGGTCTTTGTATAGCCTCCGCGTACCTTTGTGGTCTGTTCCCTGCCGTCTTTATCATAAGTATAAAGGGTCGTGGTATGGGAAACGCCTGCCTTGTGGATCAGTTTTGTCATGTGATTGGTTGCATCGTAAGTATACTCATAAAGAGAACCTTTTTCATCTCTTACACGCATCAGGCGGTCAAGGAAATCATAATCCAGATCATAGGTTTTACCTGACATATGGTTCACAACCCGACAAAGATTTCCCTCTTTATCATAAGTATAAGTATTCAGCTTCTGCTCTGTTCCGCCGGAAAATTCCCTGAAATAGCTTTCTGTCATCCGGTCCTGACTGTCGTAGGTGTACCGGATCTCATTTCCATTTGCATAAACAGTCCTGCTGAGATTTCCGTTTCCACTTTCATAAACATACTGTACCACCTGACTGCCTGCAATGGATGCGGCTGTTGTGTTTCCAAAGGCATCATATTCAAATCCATAGCGGAAACCGTTGTGGTCAATGGACGTCAGTTTGTCCTTTGTATAGCTATAAGTATTTTTTACCACCTGCTTTGTTCCGCCTGCAGTTACTTCCTGAGAGACGGAAGTCATGCGGTCAGCAGAATCATACTCATAGCTCAGCCTGTTTCCCTGTCCGTCTGTCAGTGAATTAAGAAGATCTGACTTCTCGTTCCAGTCATACTGAGTTCTGTTACCCTCTGCGTCTGTGACAGACGCCACATGGTTTTTATCTGTGGTAAAAGCTCTTGTGATCCAGATACCTTTATCTTGAACGTCAGTCTGCACAGTACCACTTTTTGTGATGTTTCCGTTTCCGTCATAGACCAGACGGTTCACCACGCCCATAGCAGAAGTTCCCTTCGTCACGTTATGTTTTTTATCATACTCATACTTGAATTTATTTCCCTTTGGATCCGTGATCCCGGTCAGGTCACTGTTTTCATTATATTCAAACTTTGTGGCATTTTTCTGGGAATCCACGGCAGAGATTACATTGTTTTTGTCATCATAGGTGTAGCTCTGTCCGAATTCTTCCCGGTACAGGGAAAGTCCGTCAAAAAATGCAAGGTTGGCATTTCTGCAGTAAGTATAGGAAACCTTAATGCTGGTATAGTCCTGCTTTGCCACATAAACGTCACCCAGGAACTGCCAGTCAAGAATATCCGGGCTGAAATTTGTATAATGAATGTCATTTTTTCCGTCTGCCCCTACAAAAACCACTTCTACGCCAAAGCGGCGGTATTTATCATTATCTGTTTCCGGCAGACAGGTTCCCCGTCCCCAGGCATTAACCATGTAAGTGTCTCCTTTTTTGCCTGTGAGATCAAGGATTTTTGTAAGACGCTTATTTACCTGAGTATCGCCTATGAAACGGTATATATATTTATCCAGCCCGCCTACTCTTTCGGGAACTATAGATACCGCACGTTTATCAACTTCTGTTGTCATATTCAGCTGGCAGTAACGTGCATTCAGAAAACAGAAATTTCTTCCGCGCTGTACTGCATACCATTTCTGATTTCCTGTCAGGCAAATTCCACGCACTGCAATTTTCTGACCTGCTTTTAATGTAATAACTGCTTTTCCTGTCAGCGATGGAGTATCAAATACTTTGTCTTCCTGCTTCATGGTGCAGACAGGAGCATTTACACTGAGACGGATCACATGATCTCTTTTTATATAGCCAAAATAACGTTTTTTATCGATCTGCATGGCTACATAGTACCATTTTTGTCCTCTTGAATCTGTTGTAATGGAACGGATTACCACACTGGTTCCTCTGGGTATCACTTCTTCTACAATAGCTCCACTGTCAGAAGCTGAAGCCCGCAAAATTGCTCCTGTAACCGCAACTGCCCCACAATTATCTCCATCATTTCCGCCAAGGTACGCAAATGCTCTGCTTGCCGGAAAATATCCCCGTTTTCCTTCTGCATTTTCCACTCTGTACCACTGGCTGTTTTCGTTTGGAAGGGAAACAGAAGCATAAAGATGTGTCCATTTCTGTACACTTGCGACTTTTTTTCCATTCAGAGACGGTCTGTCATAAATATACGAAGTTCCTGCTGCCGTTACTGTTACAGCACGGTTTACCGGTCTTACATTTTCAGATCCGACTGATGTCAGACCATCTTCATAATATGCCTTCTTTTCAAAATCCGTGCTTCCCAGCTGGAAGTCCCCGTTGTCGATCAGATTACATCTGCTTACAGTTGTTCCCGTTTCCAGCTGAGCCATATCACCGTATAACACGCCTGCAGCATGATATAAATAAAGATATACACGTACTGTAGGATCTTTAGAATCAGAGGGCACAGTAAAGGTACGGTAAAGACGTACGAAACCGCCTGTTGTTTCTTTCAGAATTTCACTGTCCAGATAAATCCATTTTCCATTTTTGTCAATATATCTGATCCTCAGCCTTGCGCCTCCATCTTCTGCGGCCTGCTTCATTTCTGTTTTTACATACATAGAAAAGGTATACGTCATTCCTGCTTTCAGCTTTACATCCTGAGCCCAGCTTACATACCCTTTCAGGGAACTGCTCTCCGCTTTTAAGGATCTGGTTCCTACTTTGCAGTGCTTCTGATCCGTATTGACAGATGCTGTTCCTGATGCGTCTGTTCCGATAATCTTTCCCCATGCTGACTTAGCTGCCTGAATGATCGGATCCTTCAAAAGCTGAACTACATTGGTCTGAAGTTTTGTGGCGTTTTCCAGACAGTTCACATGATTTCCGCTGGTATTGAATCGTGCGCTTGCAGCATGGCCAAAGCCGTCATGAATGTGCAGAAGGTTTCCGCTGTTGTTAAAGCGATAGATTTCGCTTCTTTTTTTATTGTCTGTGAATTTTGTGCTGTTATAGCCGTAAGTCAGGGTCAGACTGTTTCCTTTCACATTCCCGCCGAACTCTGTGATTCTTTTTACACGATAAGGGCTGGAAGTATAATATTCGTAATTGACACGGTATCCGTCAACATCCGTCAGGGAAGTAAGCATATGATTTTTATCATATGTATAATTTACAGTTTCATTGTCAATATCAATGATTTTTACCAGATCTCCATTGTTGTACCCGAACAGCTTCTTTTTACCGGAAGGTGAAGTGATCTCATGAAGATAGGTAAGCTTGCCCTGACTGTTTTTCAGATAAGTAAGAACTGTCTTTCTGCCTGCGCCGTCTGTAACAGAGATGACTCTTCCTTCATTCCAGGCAACAACTAGAGTATTTCCATTTTTGTCCTTTACTTTTACCAGATATCCATTTCGGAACATCAGCTGATTGTTTTCCTTATCGTGGATCACAAGCTGTTCGCTGGCATCTGCATGAATAGTCACATAGGATTCCGAACCACCTTCCTCCAGCCATTTGGATTTTTTGGAATCATAGTAAAAATAATGAACGGTTCCGTCTCCGTCTGTGTGCTGATAATAGTCAGTTCCTGCAATTTTTACTTTTTTCAGAGTCTGATGATAACTGAGGGCAAATCCGTATCCATAGCCCAGGTTCACCTGTCTGTTATTGGAATTGTATACATGGGCAAGGCTCATGGGTACGCGGCTTCCGCCGGTTGCCATGGTATCATGGATCAGGATCAGGTTTCCGTTATAGTCATTTACATGAACGGTTCCCGCTCTTCCCACATCCTGGCTGTGATAGCTCCAGTAAGCCTCCAGACCTGAATAATTCACATAGGAAAGCTCGATTCTGGGGCGCATATCCTGAAATCCGTTGTCGCAGTCAGAGGACAGAAATTCTGTATATCCGGAAAGCTCTTTGTCATTTTTAAACATCAGTCCGTAGTTGCCGCCGTTCTGATACCAGTCCTTTACCATTCTGGTAATATCCAGGGTAATGTATTTCTGCTGGTCTCCTTTGTATCTGCATATATCCTCCACAGTATCGGAATAAAGAGGCTTATTGTACCAGTTAATGGAATCTGAGTTCCACGCATGAAGCACCTTATGCACTGCCACAGTACGTTCTTTTCCGTCCTCAGCCAGTGAAACAAGCACCAGTCTGGCATTGATGACCATATCTCCTGTTTTGATCTCCGGAAGCGCAAATCTTACAAAGCTTCTCTGTACCTGATCGCCTCCCTTGTTTTTCAAAATAATACTTTTCTGGAAGTTGTCCTCCTCATATAAGGAATCCACATGGGCGTCATAGATCTCAGAAGCTTTTTTGGAGGTAGTTGTTACAGGGTCAATGACTACCGGAAACAGGCGGTTCTCAGATCCCAGCCATTCCATATCCGGCAAAAATGTGATTCTGCACACATCTGCTTCTGTTTCTGTAAGGCTCAGACGGATTGCCTCTGATTTTTCGCCGCCGGCGTCTTTCATGCAGGGCGCATGAACACAGAACACTTCCTGTTCCTCCCTGTCTAAAAAAGAAACCACATTGTTGCGCAGTACAGGACGAAGATTTTTCATCTGATAAAGACAGCTGTAAGTATCGGAAACCGCTTCCGGTTTATGAAGAATCAGGTCTTCCTTCACTCCTTCCCCGTGAATCCGGCAGCGAAGCTCTGCCCCGTCAAAAATGTCCTTATAAGAAACTACGCTTTTTTCCTGTTTCCGGGCTTCTGCATAAGTACCTCCCTCCAGCCCCCAGGAAAGAAAGCTGTCTTTTCGGCTCAGGTACACTGTGGAAGCCGGTTCTGCTTTTTTGTTCAGGAAAATCTCCAGATCCCCTTTTCTGTTCAGAAATCCCGGGATTTTATTTTCCTGCACTGAGCTTTCCATATCCATTCCCGAAAAAATTTCTTTTTCACGGAATCTCTGTAAATTCTGCGGCGTTTCTGTTTCCTGAAGGGTATCATCCATTTCCTGCCAGTTTCCACCTCTGTCCTGGTAGTGTACGGGC
>ENA-OQAB01000616-OQAB01000616.1-human-gut-metagenome-genome-assembly--contig:-NODE-616-length-18766-cov-3.040721_pt1 | contig 18766 bp, 17 predicted proteins | sample MGYA00242490_ERZ504517 | MGnify/ENA primary metagenome ERZ504517 (study PRJEB26092, sample SAMD00036298) | human gut metagenome | host: Homo sapiens | study: EMG produced TPA metagenomics assembly of...
CTGGCAGACGGTGTCCATGTCGTCGGACCGGCTGAGGCCGGGACGGGCGGGGTTGGCGTAGCGGACAAACCGTCCCCGGTACCAGTAGTGTCCCGGAGGGAAAGGGAGGATCTGCTCACACAGGCCCACCAGCTGCTTGGCCTCGCTGGCGAAGAGAATGCCGCCGTCAGGATCGCAGCCATAGAAGAGGGGCCGGATGCCAATGGGGTCCCGGGCGGCAACGTATTCGTCCGCCTCCCCATCGTAGAGGATCAGGGCGAACTCCGCGTCCAGCCGGGCAAACATGTCCAGCCCGTACTCCCGGTACATGGGCAGCAGGAGCTCGCAGTCGCTGCCGCTGCGGAAGGTGTAGCCCCTCTGCTCCAGCTCTGCGCGCTGCCTCCGCCAGCCGTAGAGCTCCCCGTTGCACACCACCTGGTCAGGCCCCAGGGCGAAGGGCTGCATCCCACGCTCGTCCAGCCCCATAATGGACAGACGGCGAAAGCCCAGCCAGCCGGAGGCGGTTTCCGCCACCCGGGCCATGTCAGGGCCCCTGGTATAGGCCCGGTCCAGACAGGCCAAGACCTCTTCCCGCCCCCTGGTCTTTTGGGTAAATCCCACGATCACGCACATAGAAAGCACCTCCAAAAATGTTTGCGCAGCCCTCGTCCTCTTGATTAGGACGAATGCTGCGCTCCGCGGTGCCACCTAATTGCCGCCGGACGGCGGCCCCTTTTCCGGCTCTGACAAGTCGGCGCGATGTAACGGTCGCAGCCCGTTCCCCCTACTGGCGCGGTGCGTTCGGGTTTCCGCTCCGGAGTGTTCTTCCCGCGGCCTCCTGTGCGGGGCTTTCACCATCCCCCGCTCGCTGGGACTGAGTCCCCGCAGTACTCTTCTCCCTCATTGCGTTTAACGGTATTGCCTGAAAAAACGGACAAGGGCGCTGTGGTCCATGCCACAGCGCCCTTGCTGTTATGGGATATTATAGTGACCGCCGCCCCCATTGTCAAGAAAAACTTTCGGCGGGCGTCCCCAATTTCCCTCAGAGGCGGATGGGATAGTTGCCAGTGAAGCATCCGTCGCAAAAGCCGCAGCCAGCGTCCGGGGCGATCTGATGTAGGATCTTCAGCGGCAGAAAGCCTAGGCTGTCCGCGCCGGTGAGGGCGCAAATCTCCTCCGGGGAGCGGTCATGAGCGATCAGGTGCTCACTGTCCGGAATGTCCGTCCCGAAGTAGCAGGGGGCGATGAAGGGCGGTGCGGAGATGCGCAGGTGGACCTGCACGGCGCCGGCCTCCCGCAGCAGGACTACGATCTGGCGGGAGGTGGTGCCCCGGACGATGGAGTCGTCGATCATCACCACCCGCCTCCCCTCCACACAGCTGCGCAGCGCCCCCAACTTAATGCGCACCGCCTGCTCCCGGCTGCGCTGATCCGGGGTAATGAAAGTGCAGCCGATATAGCGGTTTTTGACCAGACCCACTCCATAGGGGAATCCTCGACTCCTCCGCATAACCCATGGCTGCGTCCAGACCGGAATCTGGGATGCCGATGACTACATCCGCCTCCACCGGCCAGGTCTGAGCCAGCAGCCGGCCTGCCCGCCGCCGGGCCTCATAGACGGACTGACCGCAGAGCATGGAGTCCGGCCGGGCGAAATAAATGTGCCTGCCGCCCCTTTGTCAAGAGCTCCCCATACCGGCGGTGCAGATAGCTCATTTATGAAAGTCTATTTTATACTTCCTGCACAAATATGGAGGGCCGTCTGGCTATTTGTCTTAGTGGCGAAGCAAAATTGAGTTGAACTTGCAAAAACATCTTGACATGGAATTGCGGTTCGCGTATAATTTGCCCATAGTTTAGGACAAAGGCGTTCCGAACCAACAGGTCGGCCTGCCTTTGTCCTCTTTTTATTTTAACTTTACTTGAAAGAATGAGAGGAGTGTCCTGCATGTCGTACAGCAAGGAAGACATCATCCGTATGGTAAAAGAAGAGGATGTGGAGTTCATCCGCCTTCAATTCACCGACATTTTCGGTCAGCTCAAGAACGTGGCCATCACCGCATCTCAGATTGAGAAGGCGGTGAATGACCAGGTCATGTTCGACGGCTCCTCCATCGAGGGTTTTGTCCGCATCGACGAGTCGGATCAGTACCTGTACCCCGACCTGGACTCCTTCGCCATCTTCCCCTGGCGGCCCAGCCACGGCAGGGTAGCCCGGCTCATCTGTGACGTCCATGACCCGGACGGAAAACCCTTCGTGGGCGACCCCCGGCACGTCCTCAAGCGGGCTCTGAAAAGGGCGGAGGAGATGGGCTTTGATGCCTTCAACGTAGGTCCAGAGGCGGAATTCTTCCTCTTCCAGACTGATGACGAGGGCAAGCCCACCACCCGTACCAACGACGAGGCGGGCTACTTCGATCTGGGCCCCCTGGACCACGGGGAGGGCACCCGGCGGGAGATCTGCATGGCCCTAGAGCAGATGGGCTTTGAGATCGAGGCCAGCCACCACGAGGTAGCCCAGGGCCAGCACGAGATCGACTTCAAGTACGCCGACGCCCTGCGTACCGCGGACAACATTATGACCTTCAAGCTGGCAGTCAAGACCCTAGCCCCAGAAAAAGTGGCCTCCACGCCACCTTTATGCCCAAGCCCATCTTCGGCATCAATGGCTCGGGGATGCACACTAACATGTCCCTGTTCCAGGGCGGGAAAAATGCCTTCTACGACCCGGATGACCCAAAGGGCCTGTCTAAAGAGGCATATTCATTCATCGCCGGTCTGCTGGCCCACGTGAAGGGCATGGCGGCGGTGACCAACCCCCTGGTGAACTCCTATAAGCGGCTGGTGCCCGGCTACGAGGCTCCCTGCTACCTGGCCTGGTCTGCCTCCAACCGCTCCGCCCTTATCCGTATCCCCGCCGCCCGGGGGCAGTCCACCCGGGTGGAGCTCCGCTCTCCCGACCCGGCCTGCAACCCCTACCTGGAGCTGGCTCTCTGTCTGGCCGCCGGGCTGGACGGCATCGAGAAGGGCCTCACCCCGCCCCCGGAGGTCACCGAGAACATCTTCGACATGAATGCCGCCGCCCGAAAAGCTCACGGCATCGACTCTCTGCCCGACTCCCTGGAGGAGGCCATCCACGCTCTGGAGGCCGATCCCTTGGTGCTGGACACCCTGGGAGAGCATGTGGCAGCCAACTATATTGAGGGCAAGCGGAAGGAATGGGAGGAGTACCGCACCCGCGTCTCCTCCTGGGAACGGGAGAAGTACATCATCAATTATTAAAGCGATCCCATCCCAACAGGGGAGTGAACGCACATGGAAAAGATCATTGTGGCCTTTGAGAGCGAAAAGACCGCCCTGCGTGTAAAGGAACTGCTGGAGGGGGGCGGCGCGGCCGCCTGCTTGGTGTGCCGCACCGCCGACCAGGTGCGGCGGGCCATAAACAAGCTGCCAGTGCCGGCGGTGGTGTGCGGCTACAAGCTGGGGGATCAGACGGCGGAGCTGTTCTTTGAGGACCTGCCCCCCTCCTGCGCCATGCTGGTGCTGGCTCACCAGGACCGATTGGATCTTCTGGGGAATGACGACATCTTCCGCCTGCCATCCCCGGTAAGCCGTGGGGATCTGCTGGCTGCGGTGCGGCTGCTGCTGCAAGTGGGGCGCAGGCTGGAGCGGTACGGGCGCCCCTGTCACAGTGGGGAGGATCGGAGACTCATCGACCGGGCTAAGGCCCTGCTCATGGACCGCCATGGCATAACAGAGGAGCAGGCCCATTACTATTTGCAGAAAAAAAGTATGGACAGCAGGACAAAATTGGCCCAGACCGCCCGGCTGGTGCTGGACAGCAAAACGATGGAATAGAGGCGGAGACGAGGTGGTCTCACGGCGACGGTCGGGAGACGGACCGCCGCCGTTTTTATGGAAAGAGGCGAGACGCATGAGGGAAAAAGCGGCTGAAGGGAGAGGGCTGTACTGCCCCGAATTCGAGCATGACGCCTGCGGCATTGGCGCCGTGGTGGACATACAGGGCCGGGCCAGTCATGAGACAGTGGACGATGCCCTGAAGATCGTGGAGAAGCTGGAGCACCGGGCGGGCAAGGATGCCGAGGGTAAGACCGGCGACGGGGTGGGCATACTCACCCAGATCCCCCACGCGTTTTTGCCAGGGCGGCGGCGGAGGCGAGCATCGCCCTGCCCGGACGGCGGGACTACGGCGTGGGCATGTTCTTCCTGCCTCGGGATGGTTTGAAACGCCGGCAGGCCCAGAGACAGTTCGAACTGGTGACCGAGAAGGAAGGCATGGCTTTCCTGGGCTGGCGGGAGGTGCCCGTGCACCCGGAGATTCTGGGCCAGCGAGCCAGGGACAAAATGCCTAGCATCTTCCAGGCTTTTGTGGCCAGGCCGGAGGAAACGGCTCCCGGCTTGGATTTTGACCGAAAGCTCTATGTAGCCCGGCGGGTATTCGAGCATCTGAGCGGGGACACCTACGTGGTCTCCCTGTCCAGTCGCACCGTGGTCTACAAGGGCATGTTCCTGGTTCACCAGTTGCGGGCCTTCTACCCCGACCTGCAAAGCATAAACTATACCTCCGCCTTGGCCATCGTCCACTCCCGGTTCTCGACCAACACCAACCCCTCCTGGGAGCGGGCCCACCCCAACCGGCTAATAGCCCACAACGGGGAGATCAACACCATCCGGGGCAACATGGACCGGATGCTGGCCCGGGAGGAGACCATGTTTTCCCCCCTGCTGGCAACGGATAGGGACAAGGTGCTGCCGGTGGTGAACGCCTCCGGCTCTGATTCCGCCATGCTGGACAACACCCTGGAGTTCCTGATGATGGCGGGGATGGACCTTCCCCTGGCGGTGATGGCCTGCATCCCTGAGCCCTGGCGGAATGACCGCACCCTCTCCCGCTCCCGCCGGGACCTATACCACTACTACGCCACCCTCATGGAGCCCTGGGATGGCCCGGCGGCCATCCTGTTCTCCGACGGGGACGTGGTGGGAGCGGTGCTGGACCGCAACGGCCTGCGCCCTGCCCGGTACTACCTCACCGACGACAGCCGGCTCATTCTCTCCTCCGAGGTGGGGGTGCTGGACATCCCACCGGAGCATATCGTGGAAAAGTCCCGGCTGCGGCCGGGCAAGATGCTGCTGGCGGACCTGAGGCAGGGGCGGATCATTGACGACCAGGAACTGAAGGAGGGCTACGCCGCCCGGCAGCCCTATGGAGAGTGGCTGGACACCAATCTGCTCCGTCTGGCCGACCTGCCGATCCCAAACCAGCGGGTGGAGCGGCACAGCCGGGAGGAACTTAGCCGCCTTCAGAAGGCCTTCGGCTACACCTATGAGGACGTGAACGACACCATCCTGCCCATGGCCCGCACCGGGGCGGAGCCCACCGCCGCCATGGGGGTGGATATCCCCCTGGCGGTGCTGGACAACAGGGATCGGCCCCTCTTCTCCTACTTCAAGCAGCTCTTCGCCCAGGTGACCAACCCACCCATGGATGCTATCCGGGAGGAGATCGTCACCGACACCACCGTCTACGCGGCCGATGACGGGAATCTGCTCCAGGAACAGCCGGACAACTGCGGGGTGCTCCAGATCCACAACCCCGTTCTCACCTCCACCGACCTGATGAAGATCAAGGCCATGAACCGACCTGGCTTCCACGCAGCCACCGTGTCCCTGCTCTATTACAAGGGCACCCACCTGGATCTGGTACTGGACCGGCTGGCGGTGGCGGTGGACAGGGCGTACCGGGAGGGGGCCAACATTGTCATCCTTTCCGACCGGGGGGTGGACGAGAACCACGCGGCCATCCCCTCTCTGCTGGCGGTGTCTGCCATGGAGCAGCACCTGGTTCGCACCGGGAAGCGCACCGCCGTATCTATCCTCCTGGAATCCGCTGAGCCCCGGGAGGTCCACCACTTCGCCGCCCTGCTGGGCTATGGCGCCCGGGCAGTGAACCCCTACTTGGCGGAGGAGACCATCGTGGATCTGATCGAGGAGGGCCTGCTGGACAAGGACTTCCACACCGCAGTGGCCGACTATACCGCCGCCGTCCTCCACGGGGTGGTGAAGATCGCCTCCAAAATGGGCATCTCCACCCTCCAGTCCTACCAGTCTGCCCAGATCTTCGAGGCGGTGGGCATACGGCAGGATGTAATCGACAAGTACTTTACCAACACCGTCTCACGGGTGGGGGGCATCGGCCTGGAGGAGATGGCCGCCGCAGTGGAGCGGAACCACGACCGCGCCTTCGACCCCTTGGGACAGGAGACTGACCTGACACTGGAGAGCCTGGGGGAGCACAAGGCCCGAGCCGGTGGGGAGGACCACCTCTATAATCCACAGACCATCCATCTGCTCCAGCAGGCCGTCCGCTGGGAGGATTACGGGCTCTTCAAGCAGTACACCGCCCTGGTGGACGATGAGACAAAGCCCCACACCCTCCGTGGCCTGATGGAGATGAAATATCTGGGCGAGCCCATCCCCTTAGAGGAGGTGGAGAGCGAGGATTCTATCGTCAAACGCTTCAAGACCGGGGCCATGAGCTACGGCTCCATCTCCCGTGAGGCCCACGAGTGCCTGGCCCAAGCCATGAACCTGCTGGGGGGCAAGTCCAACTCCGGCGAGGGGGGCGAGGAAGACGACCGGCTGGGGGACCCGGAGCGGTACTCCGCCATCAAGCAGGTGGCCTCCGGCCGCTTCGGGGTCACCAGCGCCTACCTGGTGAGCGCCAGAGAGATCCAGATCAAAATGGGGCAGGGGGCCAAGCCCGGCGAGGGCGGCCACCTGCCCGCCGGGAAAGTCTACCCATGGATCGCTTGGTGCCGCCACTCCACCCCCGGCGTCACCCTGATCTCTCCTCCGCCCCACCACGACATCTACTCCATCGAGGATCTGGCCCAACTGATCTATGATTTGAAGTGCGCCAACCGTCAGGCCCGCATCTCGGTGAAGCTGGTCAGCGAGGCGGGGGTGGGTACCGTCGCTGCCGGGGTGGCCAAGGCAGGGGCCCAGGTGATCCTCATCTCCGGCCACGACGGAGGCACCGGCGCGGCCCCTCGTACCTCCATCCACAACGCCGGTCTGCCCTGGGAGCTGGGTCTGGCGGAGGCCCACCAGAACCTGATCCAAAACGGCCTGCGGTCCCATGTGGTGCTGGAGACTGACGGCAAGCTCATGAGCGGCCGGGACGTGGCTATCGCCTGTATGCTGGGAGCGGAGGAGTTCGGCTTCGCCACCGCCCCTCTGGTCACTCTTGGCTGCGTCATGATGCGGGTGTGTAACTTGGACACCTGCCCCGTGGGGGTGGCCACTCAGAACCCGGAGCTGCGGAAACGGTTCACAGGCAAGCCGGAGTACGTGGTCAACTTCATGCGCTTCGTCGCCCGGGAACTACGGGAGCATATGGCCCGGCTTGGGGTGCGCACGGTGGACCAGCTGGTAGGCCGCACCGACCTGCTGCGGGTACGGAAGCCCGCCGCCAACCAGCGGGCGGCCACGGTGGACTTGTCCGCCATTCTGGACAGTGCTTACGCCGGCTGGCCAAAGACCCGCTTTGATCCGGCGGACGCCTATGACTTCCATCTGGAGGACACAGTGGATCTGCGGGTACTGGAACAGAAGCTGGGCGTCGCCCTTGAGAAAGGCGACCATAGGCGGCTGGAACTGGCGGTGTCCTCCACCGACCGGGCAGTGGGGACTATCCTTGGTTCGGATATCACTCTCCTCCACGGGGAGGCACTCCCCGACGACACCTTTGTGGTAAAGTGTACCGGCGGGGGAGGCCAGTCCTTCGGCGCCTTCCTGCCCCGCGGCCTCACCCTGGAGCTGGAGGGGGACGCCAACGACTACCTGGGCAAGGGCCTCTCCGGAGGGAGGATCATCGTCTATCCGCCCAAGGACAGCCCCTTTGACCCGGCAGAGAACATTCTGGTGGGCAACGTGGCCCTCTATGGAGCCACCTCCGGCCAGGCCTTTCTCAACGGCGTGACCGGGGAGCGGTTCTGCGTGCGCAACTCCGGCGCCGACGCGGTGGTGGAGGGAGTGGGGGACCACGGATGCGAGTATATGACCGGGGGCCGGGTGGTAATCCTGGGCCCCACGGGCCGCAATTTCGCCGCCGGCATGAGCGGTGGGATAGCGTATGTGCTGGACGAGGACCATGACCTGTACCTGCGGCTGAACAAGGAACTGGTGTCCATGGGCCCGGTCACGGAAGAGGGAGATATAGAAGCGCTGCGAGGCCTGATCCAGGCTCACGCAGAGGCCACCGGCTCCCCCAAAGCCGGACGAATTTTGGCCAATTTCGGAGCCTGGTTGCCTAAATTCAAGAAGATTTTGCCCCACGACTACGACCGGATGTTGCGTACCATCGCCTGGTACGAGGCCCAGGGTATGGGCCGGGTCCAGGCAGAGACGGAGGCGTTCTATGTCAACGCCAGAGGAAAGGGGGACTGACCGTGGGAAAGCCCACTGGATTTCTGGAATATGCCCGGCAGGGCAATCCCTGCCAGCCACCGCTGGAGCGGGTGGCGTACTGGAACGAATTCCATCCCCGGCTGGGCCGGGAGGAGCGGCAACGGCAGGGGGCCCGGTGCATGGCCTGCGGCGTGCCCTTCTGTCAGTCAGGGGCGGTGTTGAACGGTATGGTCTCCGGCTGCCCACTGCACAATCTGGTGCCCGAGTGGAACGACCTGGTGTACCGCAGAAAGCTTGGCCGCGCTTTGGAGCGGCTACTGAAAACCAACGACTTCCCAGAGTTCACCGGCCGGGTGTGCCCCGCCTTGTGTGAGGCGGCCTGCACCTGCGGCCTAAACGGCCAGCCGGTGACGGTGAAGGACAACGAGCTGGGGATCATCGAGGAGGCCTGGGAGCAGGGACTCATGTCCCCTCGGCCGCCCGAGACCCGCACCGGTAGGACCGTGGCGGTGGTGGGCTCCGGCCCCGCCGGGCTCTCCTGCGCTCAAAGGCTTAACCGCCGAGGTCACAGCGTCACCGTGTTCGAGCGGGCCGACCGACCCGGCGGCCTGCTGATGTACGGCATCCCCAACATGAAGCTGGAAAAGTCGGTGGTCCAGCGGCGGCTGGATCTGATGGCGGCGGAGGGGATAGCCTTCCGCACCGGTGTGGACGCGGGCCGGGACGTGGGTCAGGAGGAGCTGAGAGAACAGTTTGACGCGGTGGTTCTCTGCTGCGGCGCGGCCCAGCCCCGAGATCTGGACGTACCAGGTCGGGCGGGAGTGGACGTCTGGTTTGCAGTGGACTTCCTGACAGGGGCAACCCGTGCCCTGCTGGATGGGACTTACTGTCCCTCTGCACAGGGCAAGGATGTGGTCATCGTAGGGGGCGGCGACACGGGCAACGACTGCGTGGGCACCTGCATCCGCCAGGGCTGTAAAAGCGTTACCCAGTTGGAGATAATGCGTAAAGCCCCAGGCGCCCGCACCGCCAAGAACCCCTGGCCGGAGTGGCCGCGGGTGTGTAAAACAGACTACGGCCAAGAGGAGGCCATCGCCATCTTTGGTCATGACCCCAGGATCTACGAGACCACCGTCTCACACCTGCTTCGGGATGCGGAGGGGCACCTCACCGGGGTGGAGACCGTCCTGCTGGGGCCGGACCGCAAGCCTCTGACAGGAACGGAGAAACTGCTGCCCTGCCAACTGCTGCTTATCGCTGTCGGCTTCCTGGGCCCCCAGGACTATGTGCCGGAGGCCTTCGGACTGACGCGCACTCCCTGCTCCACTGTACAGACAGCGGAGGGGGGCTATTCCACCAACATCCCCGGCGTGTTCACCGCCGGGGACATGCGCCGGGGACAGTCCCTGGTGGTGTGGGCCATTCGGGAGGGCCGCGAAGCCGCCTGGGAAGTGGACAGGTACCTGATGGGACACGGCGAGTGGACCGAGCTCCCGCTGATTCAGACAGATTGAAAAACAGAAGGCCCGGTCGGTGCCCGCATTATGCAGCACTAGATAAGGATACATCGTGAACCAGGGGTTCATATCATTTCTCTTAGCATAAGGCCACACCAATCTGCATATTTTAGGCGGAAAGCTTAGAGTACCAGGGGGTGTGGCTTTTCTATTTTCCCTAAAATTGACCAGATCAAAAATGATATTTTCGAGGAATAAACACCCTTATAGAGGTCGTTTTCCAGAGTTTTCCGTGTTTCCCCGCTGTATTCCCTTTTAGCGCCCTATTTGCTCTCAAATAGGGCGCTAAAATTCGAAAAAAATGATATACCAAAAAAACAGCGCGCCGGTTTGTTGGTTTTGTCAACCATCAGGCCGGCGCTTTTTGTTGCCCGGGGAGTTCAAAACGGGCATTTTCAATTTGCGTCGGAGAAGGATGACATAGCGCGCCAACTTTATTCGTACTGCCAAAAAGGGCACACACTTTTTCGTCCCATTTGCTAAGTGGATAAGATGGTACGATAGGAGACTCAAGCGAGTGACTGGAGCGATGATCGAAAAAGGGCATTTTGCCTGAAGGAGGAAGATGCACATGACCAAAGAAACCTATTTCGAGGAACTGTCCTACGCCCTGCGGCGGCGGGAGCTGCTGCCCCGGCCGGTGGAGGAGGACGGCCTGCTCCCGGTGGAGTGGAACGGCCGCATCCTGTGCCGGGTCACGGAGAGCGGCGCCGTCCGGTATGACCCCACCTGGGTAGACACCAGCAGGGCAAAGGCCGCCCTGGCTCAGGCCACGGAGGCGGCGGGGACGGTGATGGAGTACATGACGCTTCTGGAGAATGCCCCACCTCTGAAGGCGGATGGCCTGGCGGACGGTTACCGGGTGCTGGCAGAGTTCAACGGCACAGTGCTGGCCGGGACAGAGACGCTGCTGGGGGCCCAGTTCGTCACCTGGGCCCGGGACTATGACCGGAGCGGGGTCAACAACGGCCACTACTACATGGAGGATTATCAGGGCGCCAGGGAGGACTTCGCCCTCCGCTCCGGGCTGGTGGCCAGGGAACGGGTCTTTGACCGGGAGCAGCTGGAGGGGCTGCGCCAGGCGGTGCAGGGCTTCCTCTATGGAGAGGGCCCCGCCTCCTACCAGCAGGAGTTCCAATGCCGGCGCCTCCTGGATCAGATCACAGCCCAGCTACCGGAAAGAACCCAGGATCAGATGCAGAGCGAAAGTCACGAGCTTGGACAGTCCATGTGAGGGCGGCGCCAAATCAGGCACCGCCTTTTTCTATGCCCAGATTTTATTTCATTTCTGCGCCCACAAGCTGTACGCCCCGGAGCACCCGGCGGAACCGCCGCCCAGGCCGGTATGCACCCGCTCCCCCCTCTGCGTGGGCTGCCCCTACCCCGCCAACGGCTTCCTCTGCTGGGGGAGGGATGGGAAGTGCCTGCGCTCAGAGATGCGGCGGCTCAATGCCCCGGACAGGCAGGTGGCACAAGAAGTGAAGGAGGAGTGATTTCGCGGTGAAACCAAATAGCAACTGCTTTTCCCTGCGGCCGGCCACCTGTAAGGAGGCCAGCTTATTCTACTTAGATGACCAGGCGGACAGATCATTGGGTACAGTGGGCCATGTCCGGATGGACTTTGGCTCCAGCGGCAAGGGGTTTTACCATACCTGGTGGCCTCACAATGGGGAGCAGTTCAACACGCCGGAGTTCAAGGAGGCCCTGCAGCAGTTCGTGGACGCTATGCGGACGGACGGGCCGCTGAGGGACCTGCCCTCTATGGACAGATTCTGCCGCCAGAACGGCGGGGCTATCACGGAGGACGGCCTGAGCTATGGGTATCTGGCAGAGATGGGCAGCTACCGCTTCTGCCTTCGCTGTACCACCAGCCCCGGGGAATACCAGTGCTATCTTTACTGCTATGACCTGCGCCAGCAGACACTGGACAGGCCGGTGGGCCGGGTGTCCTTTGCCAACGGCGAACACATGGAGTTTACAGCCCCGCAGGATTACCTCCGGACCATCCGGGAGGAGCTGCCCACAAAGGATGGGACCGGCTTCCTCTTTGAGACCCTGACGGATGCCCCGGCGGTGCGCAAGGCGGTGGACGATATGGTCTATGACCTGTATGGGGAGGAGAACCCCAGGCCGCTGGAGGATTACGTGTCTCGCCAGGGGCCGGAGATGGGAGGGCAGCAGATGTGACCACACAGAATAGACAGCCGGTGCTGCGCTGTGTCCTGAGCAACGCGGCGCACCCGGAGTATGGCCAAGTGACCATCCCCTTCCCCATCCCCGTCATGGAATATGAGTGCACCCTGGAATGCTTGGCCGCTATGGAACTGGGAGCCCGCCTGAAACGGGACTGCCGGGTGGACGAGCTGGAGAGCGGCTTCCCCATCCTTAAGCGGTTGGAGGGAGTGAGGGCCAACCTGGATGAGATGGACTACCTGGCCCGGCGGCTGGACAGCTTTGACAAATATGAGGCTGCCCAGTTCCAGGCTATGGCGGTCAGGCTGGGTACGTTTGATATGACGGACTTTATCAATCTTACCTTCTGCTGCCAGCAGGCCACGGTAATTACAAACTTTTCAGATCTAGAGGACATCGGAAAGGCGCACATCCTGACGATCAACGGCGGCTGCTTGTATGCGGACGAGCAGGAACAGGTAGACGGCAGGGCGGAGGCCCTGAAGTTGATCCTCAACGAGCACGGTACCGTAACCCCCTATGAGGTGGTCTATGACAACGGTATGGAGCTGGAACAGCTCTACAAGGAGGGCGGCCCCTTCCCGGACTATCTTGACCGGGAGTTCGTCATACTCCTGGAGGCGTCCGCCGGCGAAGGGCAGAGCACTCTGCTGATCCTGCCGGACAGCCCAGCCAGGCTGGAACGGCTCCTGTGCCACACCGGTATACGGGACAGCCCCCAGGCACACTCCAGGGTAGTGGACAGCACCCTGCCCGGCGGGGTGATCAGCAGCATTCCATCGGAACATCTGTCCATCAATGGCCTCAACCGGCTGTGCCGGGCGGCGGAGCGGATTGCACCGGAGGATCTGAAAACCCTGGTACAACTGCTGGCCGACAAGGACCACCCCAGCCAGGGGCCATCCCTGGGCGGGCTATCCATGTGAACCGAGGGGAGAGAACATGCAGAAAAAGAGTTTATCCGGCAGCTCAATGAACTGGTTCCCAGGCCGGACCCCGTCACCACCGAGGCGCTGTACCGCTTTGACCGGGAGTGTGCGGAGACGGAGTACATCGATATGCTCACCGCCCTGCGGGTGGTGGCGCGGAATTTCAGTGAGGAGACGCTCCAGAGCGCCTATGAGATCATCCAGAACCAAAACGCCGCCCTGCCCAGCGAGCTGTTCACCGCCGCCGTCTACCTTCAGGCCGGGCGTACACCGGCAGAGGTGTCCGGTCTGGCCAGGGAGGGCCGGCTTATGGGCTTCTTTGGCCCGGAGCGGCCGGAGGAGCTCAGCCGGATTGCGACCTGCACCATTGTGGAGTCTGGGCGGGAGCAACGGTTTTACACCATGGACTTCGGGAGGTTCAACCCACAGCATGCCTTGAAGCGGGCCATAACATACAGCCGGGAAGCAGGTATATCCGCCACCCAGGCCATGGCCCGCCTCACCATGGATCAACCGGAGTTTGCCGAAAAGCCCGGCGGGCCCCGCTGTATCCTGGACGGCCTGGGCTCAGAGCTCACCAAGGCGTTGTTCCCAGCTCTCGCCGGCCTGCCCCGCCGTGGCCGCCCATATCACCTGCCATGCGGATTTGGGTATCACAGAGATAGCTTATCATCCTCTGTGGCTGGAACGAAGCCAGAGTCAGGCGGCCATCCAGCAGATGTGAAAAAACTGCTGGATATCACGGGCACACTGTGGTATGTTGTGTGCTTACCAGAAGAAAGGACGGGAAAGAACTATGAACCATCAGAGGAAACAGAGCATGCGCAAGAACCCCGTTGAAGGCCGGCTTCCATTTGGGGAGCTGGCCTTTTCTATTCAGATGATACTTGCGGCAAAATGAAGGGAGGCAGATCATCATGCAGGATGTATCGAAGGAGTGGCTGGATTTCCGGCGGAATCAGTTCCCCGCGGGCAGCCGGATCCAGACGTGGGAGCTGGATGATCCCAGGAACACGCTGAAGGAGGCCAGAAAACTGGATTACATCGATGACTCGGGCCGGTTCCACGTCCGGCAGAGCGACGGAGGTGAGTGCGTCCTGACCCTTGGGGAGGAGATGTTCTCCGTCCACCCGCCTGAGTCCACCCAGCTCAAGCTGTACATGCCCCTCACCGCCAGCTTCTATGCCCGGAATGAGTGGGGAGATTGGGATGAGACGGGTGAAGAATGGGACGGCAGAACGCTTCTGGATTATGAGGACAGGATCCTGGGTTCATGGTGTGGAACCGGGTGCCGGAGGAGGCGGGGCGGGGCCTCATGCTCTGGTGCGACAAGGAGTTCCTGGACGTCAAGGTGCGCTCCGCCGTGTTTACGGCAGAGGCCAGAGGCGGCAGGCTGTGGGGCGTGGCGGAGTGCCAGGTCGTCGGCCAGCTCTCTCCGGAGGAGCTGACCGGGCTGAAGGACTATCTCACCGGCCAGGCCGCGGACGGCGTTGGCGAGGGCCTGGAGCAGCAGGCAATCCGTGTGGACGGCGGGGAGCTTTACGTCCACATGTGGCAGCCGGAGGGCTGGAGCATCCAGACGGAGGCAGAGCAGTTCGGGCTGACGCAGGCCCAGGGCATGACGATGGGGGGTATGAGCCGTGGATAAGGCCTTTACAGTATCCCTGTGCAATCCGGACAAGGATACTTATGTGACACTGGAGCTTCCAGCAGACCCGTATACAATCTTGGATGCCTGGGAACGGCTGCGGCCCGCACCGGACACCAGAGTGGAATGGGAGATGGAGGACTATGGGGAATTCCCCGTCCTGTTCCCTGGCCTGCAATCTGGCGAGGGCTTCCCCGCGCTCAATGCCCTGGCGGAGCGGCTGGCCAGTCTAAGTGAACAGCAGCGTACTGCCTTCGAGGGGCTGGTCAGGCTGGAAAGCAGCCGGAGCGGTATCATCCCTCTGCGCACGTTTGCCGCATTGGCGGAACAGGCGGAGCACTGCCAGGTGGTGCCTGAGGCCACGGACGACGCCTCGTTGGGCCGGGTTTACGCGGCAAACGGGTCCATCCCTGCGGTGAAGGATGTGCCGGACAAGGTGTTTGAACTGTTGGACTTCCAGCTCCTGGGCCGCCGGATCCGTCAGTCGGCGGGCGGGGTCTTCACCAGGCAGGGGTATGTGGTACCGGATGGGAACTGGAAGCCCACAGAGGGCCAGGAACCCCGCATCGCGCCGGAGGCCCCGACTGGCTTCTTTCGGCTGGAGCTCCGGCTCGGGGAGGAACGGGCGGAGCTCACCCTCCCCGCCGGACAGGAGCTGGTGGAGGTGCGGGAGCGGATGGAGGCCGTGGGCCTCTCCAACTGCGCCGTCACCGCCTTCCACAGCCGGGTACCCCAGCTTCCGGCAGCGTGGGCCACGCCGGAGCGGCTGGATACCCTGAACTGCCTGGCACTGCGGCTGACCGTACTGGAGGACCGGGAACCGCTGAAGCTGGTCAAGTACAAGGCGGTACTGGAGACGTCGCCCCCCACCAGCCTGGAGGATGCCATGGCGTTGACGGAACAGCTGGACGCCTACAATCTGAATTGGGTCACCGCCTCTCCAGAGGACGTGGCCCGCGGGGAGCTGCGCCGCTCCATGGGGGAAGAGAATGCCGACCTGCTATGCCGGTACCTGAACCTCTACGGCTACGGCGAGGCGCTGATCCAGCAGTACGGGGGCGAGCTGACAGACTATGGCCTGCTAACCCGGGCGGATGGCCAGCCGGTGCAAAAACCGCTGCCGCCCCAGCCCACCCGGGGCAGCCGACAGATGGAAATGAGGTGAAACTCCCCCATGGATAAAGCAGGACTTTTACAGCTCCCCGGCAGGCCGGAGGAGCAGGCATGGCTGCGGGAACGGCTGGAGGCGCTGACCGTGCGGGAAGAGTTTGCCATGGAGGCGGCCCTCCAGCGAGGCACCCCCGCCGACGCCAGGGAGATGGTCAACCTGCTGGCAGGCCTGGACGAATACGAAGTAGTGGGCGGTATCCAGAGTGATAAGGATTTGGGCCTGTACTACCTGGAGGAGAATGATACAAGGCTTTTGGAGCTGCGGGAGTACGTCAACCTGGAGGAGCTGGGCCGTACCTACGCAAATCTCCACCACGGCCTGTTCGTGGGAGGTTGCTATGTGGTATATCCGGAGCGGGAGCAGCCAGAAGTATACGACGGCATCGCCCTGCCGGAGCCGGACTATAGCTGGAGCCTGCGGCTGAAGCTGGCCTCATCCGCAGTGCCGGAGGGAGTGTGGCTGGCCCTGCCGGACTACAACGACGTCACGGATGCCCGCCCCGGAGAGATCCGGCTGGCCCTGGACGCTCTGGGTGTGCAGACCATCCGGAAGTGCACCCTGCTGGAGGCCCGGTGCAGCCTGCCGGGGATCACCGGCCTGGAGGATGCATATAGGGGACGGCTGGAGAATCTCATCTATGACGGTCAGAACCTGGGATTTATCCTCCAGGAACAGAACCAGGGGCAGAAGGGGTTCCTCCAGGCCTATCTCTGGATACTGGAGTATGAGCACTGTGCCACCCTGCCCGCCGCCCTGGATTTGGCGCAGAATCTGAACCGCTACCAGGTGGTGCGGGCGGATCAGCTCCAAGACATGGCGCGGATGGATCTGCGTGTGCGGTTGGGGTGTGTGGATCGGGCCCTGTCAGGCTGCATTGATCTGGAACGGTACGGGCTGGATTTGCTGCGGAACAAGGGCTATACCATGACAGAGGACGGATGTGCATACATTGCCAGGCAGCAGACGCAATCCCAGGCGCCCCAACAGATGCAGCAGATGTAACCCCAGATCAAATCTATATCAACACGAAACAGGGGCCGTTTTCCCGGAGGGGACAGCGGCCCCTGTTTTTTGTGCCCTTTTTCGGGAGGACGGCCCGGAAAAGGAGGACGTCATGAAAGCCAAAGAGAAGCAACTGCTGGAGTACCTGAAGAAGCACTGCCTTGGCCAGGAAAACGCTGTTTCCGGGAAAAGGCTGAAGAAGATACTCCGTGTCCATGAGGCAGAGCTGCGCAAGCTGGTCCATAACCTGCGGGTGGATGGGGCGCCCATCTGCAGCGACCGCACCGGCTACTTCTACCCCGCAAACAGCGGGGAGGTGTATACCACAATCCTTCAGCTCCAACGGATGGAGCTCGGACTGCGGATGGCCTCCTCGGGCATGACCCGGGCTATGGGCGCCTTCCGCCTGCATGGGGGAGGTGAGGCGGATCGCTAAGCCCTTCTTCCCCTGGGTAGGAGGGAAGCTGTTCCTGCTCCCCTATATCTTCCAGCTGCTCCCCAGAAGGGCGCCCCGTCTGCTGGAGATCTGCGGCGGCAGCGGCGCTGTGACCCTGGGCCTGGGCGCCGGGTACGCACCCCTGCGGGTGTACAACGACATCGACGCGGATCTGGCCAACCTGTTCCGCTGTGCCCGGGACCGGCCCCTGGCTTTGCTCAGGGAGCTGGACTTCCTGCCCCTCCATGCCCGGGCGGACTTCGAGGTGGTGCTCCGCTTCCTCAACCACGGGTATGACGCCAACGACTTCCTGGAGGAGGAGCTCCAGATCGCGGAGGAGTACTTCCCGCCCATGGACAGGCAGGAGGTGAAGAAGCTCCTGATGGGCCGGGCCAACCTGCCGGACGTACAGCGGGCTGCGGCCTATTATCTGAGCATCCGGTACAGCTACAGCGCCACCGGGAACAGCTTCGGCGGGCGCAGCGTGGAGCTGCGCCGCTTCCTTGGCCTGCTCCGACGCGCCTCGGACGCACTCCAGGGCGTGGTGGTGGAGAACAAGGACTGCTGCGATGTGGTTCGGCAGTACGCCCGGACGGGTGCGGTGATCTATGCGGACCCGCCCTATCTGGAGGCGGAGAGGATGTACGCGCCCTCCTTTGCCCTCCGGGATCACGTCCGGCTCCACGATTGCCTGTGCGCCCCGGCGGCGCGGGACAGCCACATCGTCCTGTCCTATAACAGCCATCCGGACATTCTGGACCTCTTCGCCCCGGACTTTTATATTGTGGGCTTTGACCGCCCCAACCCCATGGCCCGGCAGGAGGACTCCAGGTACCACGAGCTGCTCATGACCAACTTTGACCCAAGCCCCATGCTCAACCGCCAGCTCTCCCTGCTGGATAACCCCGGACTGGTGTCCAGCGACCGGCCGGAGCTGCGGATCCTGTCCGCCCCTACCGGGCGGCTGCCTCGGGTGTGGGACTGGCCGCAGGACTAAGAATACGAGGTGAAAACAGAAGATGAAATTTACCATCTGCCATGACACAAGCAAGAAGACCCTGGCCATCCCCCGGGCCGCCCTCCAGCTCTCCGGACTGGAGGACGCGGAGCGGCTGGCCCTGCATACAGAGCACGGCTGCATCGTGCTTACCCGGCAGGGGGGCACTGCAAGGGAGCGGCTGGATGCCATCCGGCTGCTCTACGATCTGAACATCGGCATGGTTGTCCGCTTGGCTCTGGACAGCCGGTCAGCCAGCGGTATGCCGTGCAAAAGAGCGTCCGAGGTATTCCAAACCTATGACGCGGAGTTCCTGGATATGCTGGAGCATTGCGGCGTGGATTTGTTCGGGTTGGGCGCCCTGCTGACCCGGGAGGAGGATGCCGAATGAGCCTGGCCTATTACACCATGGATGATCTGCGGCTGGGCCGGGGCGGCTTCCTACAGAAAGGCTGGACGAT
>ENA-OQAB01000618-OQAB01000618.1-human-gut-metagenome-genome-assembly--contig:-NODE-618-length-18709-cov-3.186094_pt1 | contig 18709 bp, 26 predicted proteins | sample MGYA00242490_ERZ504517 | MGnify/ENA primary metagenome ERZ504517 (study PRJEB26092, sample SAMD00036298) | human gut metagenome | host: Homo sapiens | study: EMG produced TPA metagenomics assembly of...
TTTTCTATGGTTCAATTATACCATAAAACAAGCGAAAAATCCTGAAAAATCAAGCATTTCCGGTACTTTTTATTGCCTTTGGCTGCTCGATTTCAAGACCTGAACATAAGCCAATCAAACTGCCTCCATGTAATGGGTTTTACCTCATTACGGTTGCGCGGCCAACGGTATTTTCCTACGTTGGCATCAAGTCGCTTATATAAAAGTACAAATCCTTCATGTTCATGAAGAAGCACTTTTATTCGATCACTACGTCTGCCACAGAAGAGATAGATTGCATTTTGGCCTGGAAGGGTTCATATTCAGCTGGTCTTTTACGACAGCGCATAATCCATCAATGGACTTGCGCATATCTGTATAACCACAGATCACATAAATCTCGTCTGCGACAGTGATGTCTCCTAACATGTTCAAAATAATGTTGAAGGTTTTTGGTTATCTATAAATATCACTCCATCTATATAAATGATGCATATTACTCTTTTAATATTATACTACAATTAAACCAATCTTTCAATTATTTTCTAACTTTTCAGATTCTTCTTTCGATATATTCATTTTCTTTTCATTTCTAGTCCAAAAACGGTATTAGAAGAATTTTGGTAAAAATTTAGTAGGCAATAATTTGAATATTATTGCCTGCCAAATTAATGATGAAATCATATGATTCTTCTGTCAATCAGAACCAATCTGCTTTCTCCTATCGGAGTCTAAGCATACACACTCTTGCAATATAACGTATCATCAGCTCCGAGCCTGTGCTTTTTGTATATTATCTGACCAATACTTATTGCTGAAAAAATTCCCATTTCTAGGCAAATTTCTGAACATATCCATAACAATATCATATGACAAGCCTGATGTGTCCACAAACATCTCTTTCCCATCTTTAGATTTAACTGCAATTCCGTTATCACCCACATACGCTACTGTATTGTCATCTAATTTCTGTATTAATCCCGTCATTTCCGCAAATTTCTTTAGCGCAAATCCCCGGATTCTTCACAAAGTTTTCGGAACTTTTCTGCATCCTCACCTAGCATATACGGATATTTTCCATCTCTAATATACCATGAAATTCCCGTTTCTGAATCCGTGTATTTAGGATCAGTTAATGCCCACTCTTTCAAAGGAACACCCTGATACCATACTGTCATTTTTCACTAGAATCATGCTTATTCTGGTTCATCATTTGAATTTCTTTCTCATGCAATTTCATCCTGCCCCTGTTCATCTACTCTACATGCACGTATATTTAATTTCTCATAGATTTCTTGAACATTTGCATATTTGTTAACTGCTGCAACATCCGGTATCTCTAACACTTCCTTTTGTTGAAAAGCCTGTGGCTGGTTATATTTTGAACTAGTTTTTTTCCTGCATAAATATTGTTATTTACAGCGGTATTTACCATATTTACCATATTTACCATATTTATAATCCCTCCAGCAGCAATATAATCTAATTTTCTTATTATAGTATGTTGCACTTTATGCCAGATTGCTATAAAATGCAACATACAATGAAAATATTCTGTTGTGCTTGCTTAATATCCCATATTCAAGCATCTATTATTGTGCATAAGCTGCAGAAGCAATATAGCCTACTTGCGAAGCCCCAACAGAATACAACTCATAATGGAAATGGTATCTAACGCCTACCTTAACACCTGTAAATGTCAGTGTCCATGAATCTCCTGAATAGTTAGCAATTTGTACCGGTGCACTTGTTCCGTCATTTCCTACAAGAGTAATTGTTCCCTGAAGATAATCTGTTCCACTTTCATTAGGCATATAAACATCTAAGCACAACTTTGTAACACTTGAGTTATTAATGGTGTAATAATAATTTCCGTTGAATACACCGCTTTTGGAATTGCTTCTTGTAATGGTTCTATTTGCATCATACTGAATCGTATCTGCAAGAGCAACGGCGTCATCATAAGCAGGTACTACGTCCAAATCGCCACAATCGCTTACTTCTACTGCCTTATTTGCATTAGGGGCAGCCTGTCCCTGAGTGGATACTTCACTTGCAAACGCAGTTGTTCCCATTGCCAAACATAACATCAAACTCAACACCAACGCCTTTAAACTTTTTACCTTCTTCATTTTAAAATCTCCTTTCAAATTAACATATAATAACTCCAATATTATTACCCGCTAAATAATCATAGAAATCATATGATTCTTCTCTCAGTCAGAACCGAGCTACTCTCTCCTATGAAGTCCAAGTTTTCTTTTTCTCATATGTTCAAATGACTAAGCACTATTTATACTTACTATTTGCACTTGTCAAATCAAGATAAGCATCCATACTTTTCGTCCAAAGCAACGATAAATCAAACCTTCCCAATTTGTTTAAATCTTCTATGCATTCTTTAAACATTGAAATAAAATCTCTTCTGTCATTAAGCCCCATATTACCAGCTTCAAGCGGCAAAGACGTAAAACCTCCCTGCTTCTCCACTTTGTAATGTGCCTCCAATGCACGCATTTCGACTACTGTGGCGTTTGATGGATCAACGTCATTGATATAAATTCTTTGTTCAAACTCTTTTCCGTTTTCATCCACACCTTTCGCTAACACCACTGGATTTTCATCCGTCGAATCATCCGCATATTTAAGGCAATAAGAAAGACCTGTACCATTACCTCCTGTCCACAACATATTATCTGTTGTGAATATCTGGTATACCTTTGGTGTTTCAGCCGTATAAAATGTCTTTTCCGCAGATACAGGGGCTTTCATATTATTGCCTTTTTGTTGGCGGTACATTGAAGATACCGTATTTATACCAGAACAAATGTTCATACTTCTGTTCCTCCAATCAGCTTAAAAATCTCTCTATATTCTAGCCCACTTCCTGCCTTAACTTTTTTTTGAATACACATGAAAAGGATTTCTCACCATATGGGAAATTGGTCGATCTAAATTTTGTAGTAAATGTATAATTACCAGGTGCTGTTATTTTTCCGCAATCATACCAGTAATAAAAGCCATCCGCACCATTACCTGAAATTATAAACGGCTGCTGTTTAAACCACGAAATACTTCTTCCGTTAAAAGTTGTAGTATCACTTCCATATCCATAAACCTTGATGATGACACAATAGTTTCCATTATCTAACAAACCATGATTATAAAGTTCGATTTTAGTTACTTGTGGAGCCGGACCATTACCAGACCACCACAAAGGACTGATGCCATTGTCATTATCCTCATCAATAGCCACCGTCATTCCGTCAACTTTTGTCAACTCTGGAACTTCACTTTCTCTCTCTGCCGCAAATGCGACTGTCCCCATCCCCATCAACATTGTTAAAGCCAATGCAAAAGCTACTATTTTTTTGATTCTTTTAAACATACTACTATTCCTCCTATTTCAATATCATTTTTGCATCATGCATAAAATTATTCTCCTATTTTGGATGCCAACACTGTATAAAATTCTTTTTCCTGTTGCAGATATGCTGTCCTTTCCTCTGTCATTGTTGCCAATGGATTTTCTATTCTCTCCAATATTTTATTGATAGCTGCCAAACAACTTTCTTTCGTTTCTCCAAAAATATTGTCATTACCACCTGTCAGAAAATCCTGCTCCACAGATAGCTGCGTTAATGTACTGGATAAATCAGTCTGAAATGGATTAACCCCCCGTTTCTTCTAAAGTTTCCTGCCACGCCGCTTTTACACTCTCCGGTACTGTTTGAAGGTAATAATCACTAATATAAGCAATCTGTTTTTTGGTTTTTTCGTCTGCAAACTGATAGGTTCTGTTATTCGCTTTTAACTGTTCATATGCCGCCTGCGCCTCACTATTCGCTTCTGACTCATACCAGCCATCTTTATTTTTGCTATATTTCATACCATTGACCGTAAAATCTTTGGAAGTGTCTATACCCAGATAAGACATAACATCCGTAATTCCTTCTGTATACCGGGCATATTCCTCCTTTGAATGTGCTACAGTAGTCATTGTCCCACCTGCATTTCGCAGCATGGATGCCAATGCATCTGCCATTCTCTGTGCTTTTACATAAGATTCTGTATCATACGGATTATCTCCACCAGAAACCTCTACTCCATGCGTCGTAACCGTAAGCACATGACCTCCATTAACACGAATACTTTGTCCCTCTGCAATATTAACAGAATTATTCTGTCTGCTAAGTGAAGCACCTTTCGCCAATTTTATTGGTGTTTTTAACGCTTGTACCAGATCCTCTACCGGATTTAGTAAGTGCTGCGACATCACCCCGTTATATGCTTCCTTATCTTTAATAGCTGTATTTTTATAATTAGATGTAAGCCCTCTTGTATTAGGATTAATATAACTTGATATTGATTGCATCATCTCAACCTCCTACATACTTCTACGCCTCTTAGTCTGCACAGGCTAAGAAGCGTAAAAATATTCTCGCAAGTAAAATTGCATGTAATTATCGTTTATGTTTCCATAAATCACTCTTTGTAAATCAAGCAAAAAATCTCATATTTGAAATTGTTGCTGCATACTTATATGCAATTAAAATCTGTGGTTCCCACACAAAGTTTGTACTTGCCATAATTTTGCCACCGATTAACCATTTCTGTTTAGCCAAAAGCTGATTATCCCCAGAATACATTACTTCAATTTGACCAATTTTTGATTCTAATTGAATTCCCTGACCAGCCGCTGCCATCATTTTATAGAAGCCAAGCCAATATGCACCATTTCCATTACCAGTCAAATATATTTTTGTTACAATAGCATCATTTGGAATACTTGCCTCATTACTCAAATCATAAGTATACCATCCCCTATATACAGGAGTTGTATTTCCCACTGGTATATTTCCAAAGCTAATATCCAAACCTGTATCTACATAACCATACTGACCTACTCTGTAATAATCGCCCATATAGAGTGTATAATTAGATGAGCTAAAATTGTTCTCTATAGATGAGGATGTGCTGGCTTGTACAACTACATAATATGTACCGACTTCATCCACAGTTCCATACAATTCTTCTGCCGTAGTTCCACTCTGAAGATTATAATACATTTTAGTAATTCCAAGTGTAGAATCATACTTCAATAAATACATATCATAATCACAGCCGCTTGGTATATTCGTCAAAAAGACACTAATCGGTTTGGAAGTGTCCAATACTTCAATTGTATACCAATCTACATCATTTGCATCATGAAGTGAAGCATATGTGATCTTGTTATATCTTCCCTTTGTAGCAACAGCCGGACCATTGTTCGCCTCATAAGAATCACCAGTAGCAGTTAATGCTATGCCACTATCGTCCATCTTAATCTTATCAATTGAATCTCCCTTGAACTGTTCCAAAGAGCCAACCTCCGCTACTTCTTCAAAACTGCTACTCTCCTTCAATGTTGAAAATTCATTTTCCATTTCTGCTGCATTAACAGTTGCTACACTTCCTAAAGATACCATCATGGAAAATGCCAACAACATCGCTGCTTTGTTTCTTAATTTCATTATCTTTTCTCTCCTTCCATTTACACAGTAATATTTTCATTACCTATTTCAGTTTTTTAGGTCTTTTAGGCTGATGCAAAATAACCGGGCAATAGCGAGAAGCTTCATTTCCATTCTTCTCTACCTCAAGTTTTACAGCTTTTTGCATTAAGCCTAATAACTCTTTCTTAATATTATTACTCATCACATTTCACCTCCTGTCCCGTTATTTTTCCCAGTGTTAATAAAATTGCACATAAAATCATTCCAAAGCTCATAAACAGAATATATTTTTCTGCCATTCCAAGATATGTAAGTGCAATAACAACTAGCAATTCCACAAATACTGTTATTCTGGCAAGTTTCTTATTTTCCTCGAATTCTTCCTTATTCCAATCCATGCCAGGATGATTTACTGCTCCTAATACAAAAATAGCCATTGCCGATACAAGAAAAATAATCATATTTATCTTCATATTATTAAGAAGATATGGGTATATCAATTTTATATATATAAGATAAATACTTACCGTTCCAATAAAACAGCCTCTAAAACTGTTTGCATGATACCCACCTGTGCACTTTCTTAAATTTGATAAAGATATAGTAAATAAAACAGTTTCAAAAAAATATCCTTGAAATAACGCTATCATATAAATAGCCGAAAATCCTATTATCTTTTCAACAATAAGTTGTATGGAATATGAATAAATACTCTCTTCGCTTTCTTTAATCAGACCATCCATATACATGTTCTTTGTCAACATATTTGCAATATATTCTGTCATGACTTCATCATCTCCAGTTCACTTTATCTTTTTATTCGTCATTTCCTGTCTAATTCTGTATATCCATTGCAGAATTGGAAATTTTAAAGCAGAATTGGAAATAAAAAAAGTAGATACAACTATAAATCGCATCTACTTTTCCTGATTATGTATTAAAATTGCAACCTTAAAATTATCATCATCATGTTTTATCACGCAGGAACCGTCATATTTTCCAACGGTTTCCTTTATATTTTCCAGTCCGATCCCATGTCTGTCTGCTTCCTTAGTTTTTGTTGTTATGTATCTTTTCCCAACGATTACCGGGGTGACTGAAAATGTATTTGCAACAGACAGGACAATCTGATGTTCTTCTTTTACAAATTTCATTTTTATGATTGGTTTTTCGCACTGCTCACATGCTTCTATCGCATTATTTAATAAATTTGACAATATCAGAACAATATCCTCATCTTTTATTCTCAAATCCGACAGGTCATTTACCTTTACAACAAATACAATGCCTTTTTCCCTTGTCTTCTGATACTTTGAGTTTAATATTGCATTGACAATTACATTATTTGTATCAATGAAATCTGTGTGCTGCATGATTTCATGATTGTATTGCTTCAGATAATGATTGATCTCGTCTACTCTGTTTTCACTGGCTAACGCTGCAATGAGTGCAAGCTGGTTTTTATACTCATGTTCTCTTTTTTTTTGTTTATCATAATTTTCTGAAATCGTCCGGTACATTCCGATTTCATTTTTAACCCGCTCCAGCAATAAGCGTTTCTCTGTTATCTGTACTTCCCGCTTCAATATATCATTGATCAGGCAAAAAACAATAATATTCATCACCAGTAGTCCAAATGCGATACAGATCAATATATTTTTCTGATGATCACTTTCCGGAATTTCAAAATTTGTCAGAAGTGCAATCAGGACAATGATTGTATAAATCGGAAAGATTGTAAATCTTACCCATTCTAATGTGGTAAGCATTTCCGAGGATTTTTTTACAACATATCTTCGCAGCACCATAATAAAACAGACCTGCAGCATCTGGCTTAAAATTCCTAGCATTGCATTTATCAGTGGTTCCGATAAACGTTCCATCGTAATTGTCGGAAAACATTTAGACAGCATTATAATAGAAATATAATCCGTCACAAAACAGATTCCCTGATATAACAAAACAAAGATTGCTGTTTTTATCCACCGCTGTCTGAAACACAAACACATAAAAAGCGTTCCAGTCACAATGATTGCTATTTCTTTCAGTATAATGTCACCATCCAGTTTTACGGAAATAAAGTAGTCTGCCAAAATCATAGCTCCGATGACAGCATAGCGGCACCATTTACCCGACAGGTCTCTTTTTTCTGAAAAAGTCCCGATAAACATCACACACAATATTACAAAAAGCACTGTATACAGCACTCCAAAAATATGCATTTCCATTAAATTTCACCTCTGTAACAAGCAAATTCGTTTCTTGTATCTAAAAATCTCGCCTTTGATATTGCAAGACTTTTTCCATTTGAAAGCACAGCCCTGTAACGCTCCACACTTTCTACATATTTCAAATTTACCAGATAACTTTTATGAATCCGGCAAAAGCCTTTATTCTGCAGTGATTCTGCTACATCATCCAGTTTCGTATATATTGTATAATGAACTGCATCTTCACCCGCCATGTAAAATATCAGTCGATGCAGATTGCTTTCTATATAAAGAATATTTTCCAGACTGATTGTTGTTTTCCCCTCCTGAAAATCAAAAGTCATTTCGTTTTCTTCATAATCCATTTTTTCAAGGATTGTATCCATACACTCTGTCATTGCTTTTTCAAGGCTTTCATGATCCTTTATGAGATACCTTACTGCATCCACCTTGTATCCTTCCAACGCATATGTAATAAAAGCCGTCACAAAAACAATAAAAACATCTTTTGTTATTTTCCTTATTTCCTTTGCTGTCTCTATTCCATCTATTTCTTCCATATTCACATCAAGAAAAATAATATGATATTGATTAAGTTCTTCTCTCAGATTTAATAATTCTTTTCCTGACTCATACATATCAATCATACATTCGCAGTTTTTCCCTGCCATATATTTTAATATAAGCTGCTTTTCGGTTATTCGGAAATATTCTTCATCATCGCATATTGCTATTGATAACATTGCATTCACCTCCTCATATCATAGTCTACTCTGTGTGTATATCGGCAGGTCATCAATTTTTTTCATATATTATCCCATAATTATTATCCGTGTCTTGCAGTAAAGTTCAAGTGTTATTGCAGAATTGGGAATTTTGGAGCAGAATCAGGAATATTATATAACTTTTGATTTCATCATGTAGGTTCACACACAGAGTATTGTTATATATATCTTTTCATTATAACCTTCCCCATAACCATAAACACCGCCACCAGAACAATACTGCTATATCCTGCATAAAAATAATCCTTTACTCCCAAACAGAACAAAATGATAAGAACACATACCTGCAATGCTACGATACAATGCGTTACTCTTGCATAATACTTTTTCTCTTCATCATCAAGCGGCTTGTTGATGCTCTCCACCGGGCTTAAAATAAGGATTACAACCACTGCCGCAATTCCAATCATCAAAATTACAGTTGCCGGGACATTGTTCATTACAAACTCATGTGTATAAACCGGGATTGAAAGAATTGCCATTGATATCAAAAAACAGCCGATTCTACTCTTACAGTGGCTGCCCCCACTATAGCTTCTCAACGAGGCATAAAATAACAGGAAGACCAGAACAAGTCCCGGTCTCCCCGTCACAATGCCAAATATTCCAGAAGCCAAAAGGTTTCCTGCAACAACAATACCATTTTCTATCCCATATTGGTACAGTTCTGCATCCTCTTTTTGCACAATCCCCTTTTGTATCAATATTTCATTTATCTTCTTTGCAAATTTAGCAATCATACCCTGTTACCACCTTAAAATTTTTCTAAGTTTTTTCGCATTATCCGGTAACTTGTCCTGTCCAAAAATAAACCAGCAGCAATCGGTTCATATTTGTTGCAGTTACCGTAAGGGCAAGTGCTGCCACGCTGCTTAATGCTCCATGACTGAGTCGGTTCATCAATCTTCTTAATTTTGACATATATGTATGTCCTCCTTTTCATTTGATGAATGCACTATATCATACTTTACAGGAAAATCCGTCAAAGTGTAACAGATTGACATTTAAGTGTAACGCTTTGCATTTATTCCTTCACTTCAATTCCATAGAGCATTGCAGAAACCTCAAATATATCCCCTTTATCTGTAAAACTGACCGTTCCATTGTATTTTTCTACCACTTTACGAACACTCTGAACACCATGCCCATGTCTGATATTATCTTTCTTGGTTGTTTTCAGGCTTTTATTTTTCTTTCCTGTTTTGCTGTTTGTTATTATAAGAAGCAAAATCCCGGACTGGTACTTATTTTCAATCTTTACAAAACGCTGTCCCTCCGGCACCTTACTACAGGCTTCTACCGCATTATCCACAAGATTTCCATACAATACACCTATATCCCCGTGATCAAGCTGCATCTGCTTTGGAATACGAATAGATGTTTCTACTTTTATTCCCCTTGCCTTTGCCCTGCCAAATTTAATGCGGAGCACAGAATCTACGATTGGATTATCAGAATACTGCTTTTCATCTATCTGCTCAAATTCCATGCACATCGCACCGATTTTCTCTGAAAGTTCCTGCCCATCACTATTTTCCACCAGATGATACAGTTCATGCAATTTATGTTTCATATCGTGCTTTAACTTCTGCACTTCCTTATTCTGTTTTTCTGCTTCTTCATAATAGATGTCTTTATAGTGCATTTCTTCCCTGTACATTGCATCCTCATACTGTTTTTGCACAAGATAATTAAAACGTTCCATCATATACAGCATAAAATAATCTGTCAGGACAATGGAAATTACAATACTGGCACACATAAGCAGGCTTTTTTCACCGCCAGCTTCCAATGACAAAAGAATAACAAAGCAACAATTCAACACCGTAAAGGTAAATACCATAACCAGCACACCCAAAATTTCTCTTGGAAAGTCGGCAATCTGCATCCCTTTCTTTGAAATCAATTTTGACAGAATATACATCACATTTCCACGAACAAAGCTGCATATTACCATTACAAAATAATATTTATAACTTTCGCCCACATGAAAATTTCATCGCATGGAGTAACAGCAAGGCTACAGGTTCAAATCAGCTCCAATACCCATGAATGTCACAATATTTATAATTCATCGTCCACATTCCTGATATATAATAAAATGATAACAGTATAAGCACAATCAAAAGAGTCGCAAGATTCAGATACGGATTTTTTATGCTGCTGACAAATGTCCATATAACTGCAGCAATGGTAAATCCAGCCCATATCCATACCTTTGATACTGGTTTCATTTTCTTATTGGAATGAAAATAATACATAAACACTGCCAGATCAAACAGGCTGATGGCAAAGCGTATCACATATTCCATCCTTAAACCATCCTCCTTACAAACTCCATATGTTTTTCTTTTAAATTCTGCTTATGGGAACGGGCAATCAGAAGTCTTTCTTCATTGTCCATCACTACTTCATCTCCCTCAATCGCCCTGATATGCCCAAGATTGATGATATATGATACATGAATATGGGCAAAAACCTTATCATCAAGCTGTTTCCATATTTCTTCAGTTGTCATATTTGCCTTGAAATTTTCTGAGATCGTATGTATCACTGCCTGACGACCTTTCTTCTCAAAATACACAATATCATCGCAGCTAATACGAAACTGATTTTTTCGGAACTGAAAGACAAAGTCACGCTTTATCATATGAAGATACTGCATGGCTTTTAAAAGGACGGACTCCAGCTTTTCCACTGTAATCGGTTTAGAAATATAGTCAAAAGTAATAACCTCAAAAACATCCATAACATACTGCGTATATCCAGTCAGGAATACAAACAATGCTTTGGCATCTATTTTCCGGATTTCTTTTGCAAGCTGCAAACCATTCATCTCCGGCATTTCAATGTCAAATATATACAGATGATACATTTCCCCATCATCTATAACATGCTTCAGCAACTCCTTCGCTGTAAAATACACTTCATAAGAAAACTGGTACTGCGCTAACTTATCAAAAGCACTTTCCAGCATTTCTACATCTGTTCTGCTGTCATCACAGACCGCAATATTAAGCATAACACTTCCTCCTTTTCGGGCTTGGAAGTAGGAAGCACTTCAATTTATCTAATCAACTTAGATAAATAAGCCAGCACACGGTCAAAAAAATCATTTCTCTGCTCCTTTGTGCTGTTCGCAACATAGTAATCCAGATTAAAATCTTTCATACTGCTCTCACCTGTTATCAGATATGTAGGATCAATTCCATATTTATGATAGAGTGTCAGCACTTTATCTACAGATATTCCAGTTACACCAGCTTCAAGTTTTCGATAATGTTCTACTGTAACATCCAATACATCCGCAATTTCTGACTTTTCGAGATTCATATTCAGTCTTGCCTCTCTTAGTCTCTTTCCTATCTGTATATTGGCATCTTTTCTTCCTGTATCCAAGATTTTGCACCTCTTTTCCATGTTAATCATATCAATGGGACTTTGATTCTCATAGTCCAGAAAACAACCCAACGTACATCATTTTATGCTCGTAAGCAGGTTAATTTTTGCTTTTATTAAAAAAACGAATGGCACATCTGATACCATTCGTCTTTATCTGCTTTATATTCTGTTATTTAAGATTTAACGTATTACTATTGGAATGCTCAAAATAAAAAGATGCAGAAATGTATAATTGTTGATAATATACATCTCTGCATCTTTTTTGTTTTATGAATTATAACTTTACTAATTTTTCCAGAAACGCAACATAAAATTCTCTTTCTTTCATACAAACTCGCTGAACTTCTATACTTTTCGGAACATATTCCTTTGGGTGATCTAAATCGTACAGTGCCTGTTTCGTTGCCTGAATTGCAGATTCTGTTGTATTTCCCAAAATGTCGATGTTATCCACATCGTCTTCCCCTTTCATCTGTTTATTCAGTCTTTGTACCATCATCTGCGATATATGGCTCAACATTCCGTTTCCCTTTATTCCCAAGCCATTTGCATTTACTTCCTTAGCAGCTTCCATCCATGCATCTTTTACATCCTGTGGAGCATTCGATCCAATCATATCAAATGCTTTTTCATCAAAGTCTACTTCTTCCATATACGGAATTATATTTTCATTTTCCTGAACAACACATTCTGTAGGGCATGACCCTGCAGAGGACCTGCTTTGCAGCACTTGAATTGGTGAAGAGAAAGAACGAACTGTAGGAGGGGCTGTTCTTTCTCTTTTTCTATTTGTTACGAAAGAACTATATGGGAAAGAACGGGAAAGGTCAAGATGGCAGATAAAAACGTGCCGTAAAAAACAGCACGTTAAGATAGACGATATGAAGGAGATGCCGGATTTAATCTGCGGTAAAACTGCCGTAGGCAGGAACTATAATTCGACGCATGACACTCAAATGTTCCAGCTTTTACTTTCTTGCATTCCCAGCAAGTAATCTTGAACATACTTCTGGTCAACTACATTCTGTGCAAGAGCCTTCTGATCGAGTAATTGTCGCTGTGCCTTTTGGTCAATACTCTTTTCCAGTGTCATCTTCTGCATGAGTTCCCGCTTTTGGCGTTCACTTGCCACATACTCGCTGTCCCTCTTGCGCTGTGCGGCTCTACGGTCAGCATAGGTGCGATCTGAATGATAAAATGAACCTTCTGCCTTCTTATCAGCCAAATCCTTTTTAGCGGCTTTGGTTGCTGCACTTTCCCGACAATAAGGCGTTTCGGAAGCTGCGTTTTGCCCGCTGTCTGAAAAAATGGCAACCTTTTTTAGCTTCACTATCTAATATGGAACATTTGGAAATTTGCCAAAAATGGGCGCAAAAAAGCAGAAAATCTTTTTCGGATTTACTGCTTCGTGTACCGCTACGGGGCGGCGGTTATTCAGTTGTAAATAGTAAAAGAGGGCGGTAGCACTTTTGGGCTATCGTCCTCTTGGTTGCCTATCAGCAAAGACGAGCGAGGCTGTCCACGGTGGGCGAATGCCCATTTACTTGCCGTTGACTGGCTCAGCTAGATTTGCTATATGTAACTTTACTCGTAATCACATTATTTGTATTTTTCCTTTCGCTCTTCTCGTTTTGCTGCTTTGAAGAACTCTACATGAGCTACACTGGATAGAACGATTGTACGGATAATACTGACCGACTCCCTATGTGATTTTAAGGCTTGGTGTTATTAGTTAGAATGAACAAAAAATATTTCTTTGCAAGAATTTTATATTGCAATTTTCACCAATTTTGACTATAATAAAAATGAATCTTTTTAATGTGATAAAACAGAAGAGGTGATTCCAATGAATTAAAAACTATCACTGTTAAAATTCAGAAAATAACAAAGGAGGTCTACCTATGAAAAAGCTAATTTCCATAATTCTTTCTGCTGTTATGATTTTATCTATGTCTATTCCTGTATTTGCAGCAGAAACCCCAAATACTCATTTTGAGATTTCTTCCCCTGCTTTTCCCGATGCCTATATCATCACAGAAACTACACCTTCAACTGTAGCGTTTGACGGAAGTTCTGGCTCACTCGGTTCTATCTCTGCTACGGTATTTGTAGAAGAAACTTATGATATGGTAAATAATGAACTTATTATCACAGACAGTCGGCTTCTTTCTAAAGATGAGGTAATGGCTATTGGAGTTGATAATTTCGCTCCTCTCAGTGAAGTCCCTATGCCGAGGGCTGCTACTATTACTCGTGGCAGATTGACAATCACATTTTCTGGTGTTTACAACACCTCGAAAGGTGTTTCTTGCAATCTGACTGGTACTGCTCATTGGGATGATTCAGGCTTGCATACTGAGGGCGAAAACTACTGTGCTACTGGTGAGGATTTTATTGGTGTAACATGGTCTGGTAGCTTTACAGCTAAAAGTCACAGCATTTCTGGAAAAAACCAACTTGGCGGTGCTCTTACCATCTATAACTCCGATTCTACTCCAAATGCTGGGCGTGTATGGTCTTTCAAGGACTCTAACCCTACTTCAAAATACACTTTGTATGCCAAAGACATCAATCTGAACGTGAATATTAGTAAAAATACCTTGACTGGTAATGGCAATACTGCCGAGGCTGTTTTGAAATATATTCATACCTATTCAAAGGTTAAAGGTTCGATTTCGATTACCCCTGGTTCTGAAACTGTTGCTGGTAGCTTCTCCCTTTCTAATACCGATAGGCAGTGGTCACTCGTTTGCACTGTTACTAATATCCCGTACTAAGAAATAAAAACAGAGGATTTATCCTCTGTTTTTTATTTCTTTTCTACATGATTTTGAGGTTCTTCTCCACTGCCTGTCAACCAACATATTCTATAACTGTAAGGCGTGTCTACTATTTTCATCTCCTCAGATTCCGTCCATACACTTTGTATACTATTGTCTGTTATAATACCCCAATCAATCCATAAACTCTCATTATCATCATAAAAAAAACTGCACAAATATCCAGGATTATATAAATTTAACTTCCCGCTCGTTCTCAATATTTGATATCCTATCCATTTATTCTTTAACAAAGCACAAGAAATATATCCATTATCTTCAAGAAAAAAAACAACCTCATAATTTTCTGAAAAATTATCGTGATACAAAATCTCTGTCGCACTTTCATAATTGCTTAAAAAGTAATCTTCTATCGTTTTGCTTTTCGTAAGGCTAACAATAGCCAATATAACAATAATAATCGCTATAACCCATATCTTATATCTTTTCAAAGTATATCCTATATTTTTCATTGCAACCACCTCTTTCTTTTACTTCATATTATCTCATTGAGCTACATTATAATCAAGTGCTTTTGAAAAGATTTCACCGAAAAAAATACGGAATAGTGGGCGGCTATCTATCAAATTCTTGTATGTTGCTTTACCGCACATGAGCATTCCCTCAAGGATTGTTGCAAGTAAATCTATCGGTTTTAGTCCACTCTGCTTGTTTCTTGAAACCGCCTTTAGACCAGACGTAATAATACCTTTTCTGTCTGGTGACACCTCAGATGTATACTTTTTCATAAGCTTATTAAAACCTTCTGATTTATTTTGAAACTGTCCATTTTTAAAATCTTCATAAGCCTGCTCTGCTATTTGCTTTTTGTATTCTACATTGCTAGTGTTACTTTTCTTTTTTGAAAACACATATTTATCATTAAAATCCGGTAAATGTATTCCACCTATGCTATTTGTTCCCGAAAACTTTCGCTGTTGCAATGAAATACTGTTCAAATTTACATTCATTGAAATCACCTCTTCAAATAGCAGCAGAACCACGCAGGGTTAAAACTCATCATCCCACTCTATTGTTATAGATGGTTGATACGATTTTGTTCCAGAACTTAAAGAACTCATATTGGTTGCATTAAATGAAATCGTATATGTACCATTTGCTGCTGAAGCAAGAAATTTGCTCGTTGTCAACGTTTTATTTGCCTGCCCAGTCCACGCAATTTGTTCTGTTCGTCCATTTGAACTTGAAATTGTCAAGTAGTTACATACAATTGCTCCTCCCGAATAAGTCATTGATCCGGTGTTCACAGTTAATTTTGTAATAATAGCATCTTCTGGTAAATCAGAAACCCTAATAGTGACAGTATTAGAATTTCCTCTTTGTCCCGGATTAAGAGTTATTGTCATTTTTGAAGCTGCCTTATATGTACGACTTCCAGTTGCAGCAAATGCCGTCATTGAAGTTGTCAACATTAAAGCCATAACCATCATCATTGCCAAAATTCTTTTTACTACGTTTTTTGTTTTCATATTAAGCTCCTTACCATTTTATTATTTTTCTAATTTAATGCTTGTTTTAAACAATATCGCCAATCTTTTCAAATAATAATTGACAATAATTATGCATACCTTGATTTCCGCTTCTCAAAACAGAACAAAACAAAGATTTTATATCTATATTTCCTCCTATTTTCCCATATTGCTCCAGATAAAGTGAACGAAACTCTAAATACGAATCCTGAATATAGTCACATACCTGATTTATATCAAAAGTATAAAACGATTCATCCAATTTTACATTCTGAAATTTTTGCCTGTTTTCTGCGTTTTGCTTTTGACTTTTAGCAACCATTTGATCCCATTTTATCAGTTCCTCAAAACCTTTATTTAGCTTTTCCAATTCTTCATCCATTGTTAGCAAACGTCTTTTTCCGCTCTCTGAATCATCGCATGTATACACTTTTCTTGTCTCGTTACTGTATCCTTCTACAATTTTTTGATACATAGTAGAATAAGCGTATGCAGCTCCTGCTCCAATATCATCAAATCCATATGAATATTTTGCAACTTACAGTCGAAATATCAAAATCCCTTCAAACTAATACATAATTTCTTCAATTATATTTACTACATAAAAATTATCGTATCCTTTTTTAATATTTAATATCCCTTGCAGAAAGTAACCTGTTTTTGCAGAAAATGACCATCAAAACAAAAAAATCCTCTTGAAACAAACCTAAGTTCAATTCAAGAGGACTTTTCCCTATCGGCTTTTTCCGCTCTTTGCAGGCTCATTCTTTGTTGCATTATCCTTAATCATTGTTTTCTCTGCTTGCTGAAAAATACAAATGTCAAAAAAATATTGCTTGAATATAAAAACATATATTCATCAGAAATCAATCTAATCATTTTTTTGTAAACCCATCAGGCACTCCTTTGTCAGATCAAACAGTACGGAGAATGATTAACAAATACACTTCTCTTGCTGCTATTGAACAGCATATTACACCTCATATGTTCCGTCGTACATTTGCAAGCTCACTGTTAGATGCAGATGTTGACATTCGATATATTCAGGAAATGCTTGGTCATAGTTCTATCAATACAACTCAGATTTACACTCATGTCACTATGGCAAAGCAAAAAAACATATTAACAACAAAACATCCACGAAATAAGTTTAATTTTTAACCTCTGGTCTACCTTAGCTGACTGATAATACATGATTATCAGTCAGTTGTCTTTAAATCAAATTCTAATATCAAAAAAATAACAATTGATGGAAATAAGTATCAGGTTAATCGTGGAATACGCAGAGCCTTCACGCTCCAATAGCTCCCTGTACTGTATAACCAGCTCCTTTGTTATCTCATTTCCATCCACATATTTCAAAAATTTTTTGACATATCTGGTATAGCTTTCAATCGTTGATTTCGATTTTTCTTTATCTGTCAGGTATCACACAAATGCTGCTAGGTGCTCATTCATTTTTATCTACTCCCCTCGCACAATTATATTATTACGCAATTACGTGTGTCATTTATTATAAAATGCCACATGTATATAACCAATCTGCAGTAGCGATGACAATAGTGTAGAATCAATAAAATAGGGACGCAGGATATTCTCCCACGTCCTCACATCTATCTGGCTTTATCTTCTCTTACCTTCGATACTTTCTCTGCTGTCCCCACTTTCACATCGGCACCACCTCTAGCCTCAAATGCATCGGCATTATACTGATACTCATGTGCTTCAGCCACCATTGGAGTATACACAATCTCAGCATTGACTCTCTCCGGCTCTGCTTCTGCCCTGTCAGGTACATTCTGCTTCTCACTCTTCGTATTCTCCACACGCTTTTCCTTATCTATCTGCACATTCATCGCCAGATTATCCAGCTTATCAATCGAAGCGTCCAGATGCAGCTCCATTGATACAAGCAGTTTTCTCACTGCTTTCATAGGGGTAAGTACCGCCTTTGTGAGAGGGTGTTTCTGTTCCTTCTGCGAATAATCCACCTCCGGCTTATCTGCAAAAGTACGGAATGCATTAGCTGCTGTCTGACCAGCTTCACGAAATCCTTTTGCAAGAAGCGCTGTCTTTGCTATATCCGTATCCGTGGTCTTTATTGCACCTCTTACATTCTCTCGGATATCAAGAAGCCTTTTCTTAATTCCTAAGAACTCCGACACTCTGTATAATGCAGCTCTTCCCTTTGCCTTTGCTTCATCAACTATGCACTTTGCTGTAGATTTGACCTGTGCTTTCACTTCCAATACCTGCGACTTTATCCGCTCACATCTGACATTAAGTCGCTCCTGTGCTTCCGACAATGCCTTTTTAGCATTATTCACAAGGGTATCTTCCTGCATTTCTTTGATCTGGTTCTGCATGTTGGTGAGTTCTTCCGTCTATGGAATCAATCTTTTTCTCCAATCCATCCACATAGCTGCATATCTCAAATACATCGTTTGCCTGCTCTTTCATGGCATTTTTCTTTAGTAATTCGAGAAGTTCCCTTATAACCTCCTCATTGGTAAGTGTTTTTCCTGC
>ENA-OQAB01000620-OQAB01000620.1-human-gut-metagenome-genome-assembly--contig:-NODE-620-length-18618-cov-2.825158_pt1 | contig 18618 bp, 19 predicted proteins | sample MGYA00242490_ERZ504517 | MGnify/ENA primary metagenome ERZ504517 (study PRJEB26092, sample SAMD00036298) | human gut metagenome | host: Homo sapiens | study: EMG produced TPA metagenomics assembly of...
TTTTTGTATCCATATTTTTTTCAGTACATACATCATGGCGGTCTACTTCCCTTTCCGTAATAGGAAGGCTTTCTGCTATTTCCTGCATGACTGATTCATCCAGTCCTTTTTAACAAGGCTACACGACGTGTGAAGCTTTCTGTAAAGTCTATTTCTCCACGCATGGCGCTTTCTGTAATGGCCTTTACTTCATCGCCTACACCTGCACGGATAGCCAGCTCGTCGATTACCTCAGTTTCGATCAAGGTAGAATCCATATCGAAACAGATCAGGCGTCGGCTGCGGCGGAAGATGTCGTCCTTCTGGAACGAAATATCGACCCCCTCGTTGGACAGCTCCATGAAGCGTTTCTGCAATACGGCCTTATCGCCGAGCGTACCGCGCACCGAAAGCTCGATGCAGGCGCGGGTGGCACGGTTCTCCTCCTCGAGCGGCATACGGCCCGTAAGTCGCTTGATCGCGTCGATGTTGAGTCCCTGTTCGGCGACCGCTTTGGTGACCCCTGCGATATGGCGCGCCGTAACTGACGTCCCAAAAGAGTGATAATATAGCGGTTCTTGCCCTGACGACCGACCCAGGCCTGGTAATGTTCCTCGGTGATGGGGGTGAAGCGGATCATCACGCCCAGTTCCGAGGCCTTGAAAAGCAACTCCTTGAGGATGGCGCCCGATTTGTCGGAGGTGGTCATGAACAGGATGCCCAAAGTCAGCGACTGGTGGATATTCGCCTGGCCGATATCGAGGATGAACGCGTCGTACCGGGCCAGAATATCGGTCAGCGAAGAGGTCATGCCGGGCTTGTCTTCGCCCGAAATATTGATTTGGATTATCTCTATCTTACTTTCCATAGCAAAATCCGTTAAACACATTATAGAGCAAAGTTACTATTATTTCCGGTTTTTTTGATTAAATTTGCAACTCAACCTATCAAATTTAATTCTTTCATGGGATTTCTTTTCATCACAGCACAGCAAACCGAAAAACTCATCGTTCCGGACAGCATACAAAAAGCCAAATTCGCGGAAACGGTCGAAAAAATCGCTAATATGGATTTGGAAAAAGTCCTGACGAATCTGGTTTCGGAAAGTATCTGGGTCGGCCTGAAAATCGTCCTCGCCCTGGCGATATACATGGCGGGGCGTTGGCTTATCGGCCGCCTCATAAAACTGCTTTCGACGGCTTTCGAAAAGCGCAAGGTGGATCGTTCGCTGCAAATCTTCCTGCGCAACCTGATCAAGACCATCTCCTACATCGTGCTGATTCTCCTGATCATTCAAGTCATGGGTATCAACACCACTTCGATCGTCGCGCTGCTCGCTTCGGCCGGTCTGGCTATCGGTATGGCCCTGAGCGGCACATTGCAGAATTTCGCCGGTGGCGTGATGATCCTGCTGCTCAAGCCCTACCGCATAGGCGATTACATCTCGGCCCAGGGACAGTCGGGTACCGTGCAGGAGATCATGCTCTTCTCGACCAAGATCACCACAGCCGACAAGCAGACCATCTATATCCCGAACAGCTCGATCGCTACCGCGATCATCAACAACTATTCCACCTCCGAAACACGTCGCGTGGAGTGGGTGATCGGCATCTCTTACGGCGACGATTTCGCAACGGCACGGGAGGCTATCCTGGAACTGCTGTCCAAAGACGCACGGGTGCTTCAGGATCCGGCGCCTGCGGTATATATCGCTGCCCTGGCCGATAATTCGGTCAATCTGACCGTTCGGGCCTGGACGAAAACGAAGATTACTGGGACGTTTTCTTCGCAATGAACGAGCTGTATTACAAAACATTACCTGAAAAGGGAATCAACTTCCCGTTCCCGCAGATGGACGTTCACCTGACCAAAGAGTAACCACACACAGCCAATCCGCATCCATTATGAAAAAGTGGTTTTTATTTCTGATTTTCATCGCCTGCGCGATTCCTTCGTGCGAACTGAAAGAAGTAGGACCCGAACAAACGACGTTCCCGGTCATCACGGACGAAGGAGCCACCATCGAAGACGGAGGCCGGGTATCTTCGGTTCAGAAAGTTTATGTGCAGGCCAATATATCGAACCAGTACGGTGCATTCTACGCTCAGGTGAAATACGACGTCAAATGGACCGATAAGAACGGAGTAGAGCACACGGAGCAGAAATCGACCAATGCCTACTATTTCAAGGCGACTTCCGACACGGTCTTTTACGAAGCAATCATTCCTGCACAGAAAGCCGGCAGTACGGTATATTGGCTGATCGTCGTGACCAACGAGAACGGCCTTTCTTCCGTAACCGAAGCCCAGCAATACAGCGTATATGCCATCTGAAACCGCATTTTCGAACGGTACGAGCCGGAGCGGATTCACCCCGCACGGCCCGCACGGACAGTGAAGAACCAAACTCAAACATATTATCGAACAGAAAAAATTATGGAATTGAAAGAGATTCTGGCCATTTCCGGCCAACCCGGTTTGTACAAATACGTCGCACAATCGTCGCGCGGCGTCATCGTCGAGTCGTTGTCGGACGGCAAACGCATGAATGCCGCAAGCAACTCCAAAGTGAGCGCACTGACCGAAATATCCATCTTCACCGAGGGCGAGGACATCCCGCTCGCAGAGGTTTTCACCAAAATTTACGAACATACGCAGGGACAGCCAGCCATCAGCCACAAGGAGGCTCCGGAAAAACTCAAAGCATATTTCGCAGAAGTATTGCCCGAATACGACCGCGACCGGGTCCACGTATCGGACATGAAGAAGGTTTTCTCCTGGTTCAATACCCTCGTGGGTGCCGGGTTCACCGAATTCAAACTGCCCGCAGAGCAGGAAGCATAAAGATTCGCCGGTGCTCCCTTTCGACAGGTATGCACCGCTGCCAAACCTTTGCCCGAATAGACAATACAGCTCCGATTCCGCACCTGACGGACGGAGCATTTTTATAAATAAAAAACCATGCGACCCATGAAAATATCGATTGTCGGAGGAGGCAATATGGGCGGAGCAATCGCTCGCGGACTATCCACCTGCGACCTGTTCCGACCACAGGACATTACGGTCATCAACCGCCGCGCGAGCAAAACCGCCGAAATACAGGGGTTCAATCCGGAATTGCAGGCCGTTACGGGCGACTACAGCTCTCTGGCTACGGCCGACATCGTGGTAATCGCCGTGAAACCCTGGATGGTGGAGGCACTGATAAAAGAGCATCTGACAGGGAAGCGGCCCGATAGACAGATCGTCATTTCGGTAGCGGCGGGCATTTCCCTGGAACAGCTGCAAACATGGGCCGGAAAAGACAGAGCCCTTTATTGCGCAATTCCCAATACGGCCATCGAAGTAAAGCAAAGCATGACGTTCATCACGGGGCTGAATGCGACCGAAGATCAGAACAGACTGGTTTTGAATATTTTCGGTGCATTGGGCAAAGCGGAATTGGTGGAAGAGCGGCTACTCGGTCCGGCCACGACGCTCTGCTCCTGCGGTATCGCCTTCGCCTTCCGTTATATCCGGGCAGCGATGGAGGGCGGGGTAGAGCTGGGCCTTTACCCGCAAAAGGCTCAAGAAGGCGTTCTGCAAAAACCCTGCGCGGGGCGATCGCCTTGCTCGAATCCAACGGCTCGCACCCCGAACAGGAGGTGGATAGGGTAACCACAGCCGGAGGAATCACGATCAAAGGGCTGAACGAAATGGAACACGCCGGATTCACTTCGGCGGTGATCCGAGGGCTCAAGGCAAGCAACAACGGGTAACGGTTTCCGGGCGGAATACCGAACTTTCCCGACATTACAATTCGATGAAACCTGCGCCGGGAGTGGTCGGAAGATGCCGCTGCATATTATCTTTGCAGAAAATAGGAAGCGGTTCGGCAATTCTTGCGTACAAACCCGCACGATTGCTCCCTCCTTTTCGTATCTTTGACTTCGTCTTAAATACTTCGCCTCGGCAAAATGCAAATAAATTTGCTTTTGTACTCGGCTTATTCGCATCTTGGGGCCGTAAATCGAGTATAAAACAACCGAAAGCCGAAACGCGGCTTTCAAAAAAACGGATGAAAGAAATGAACAGACAGAAAATGATGGCGCTCGTCGCGCACGACAACATGAAACACGACCTGGCGGAATGGGTGGACTGGAACTGTGAAAAATTGAGCAAACACCGGATCGTCTGTACGGGTACGACAGGCAAGATCGTCGAAGAAACCCTGCTCAATCACTCGGCATCCCACCACTACGAGCAACCGGCACTCGACATCACGCGGCTGAAATCGGGTCCTCTGGGCGGCGACCAGCAACTGGGCGCCCTGATCGCGGACGAACGGATCAGTGCCCTGATTTTCTTCTGGGACCCCATGTCGGCGCAACCGCACGACGTGGATGTGAAAGCGCTGTTGCGCCTGGCAACGCTTTACAACGTACCCACGGCTGTAAACCGCTCAACGGCCGACTTCCTGATCTCCTCCCCGCTGTTCGAAGAGGAAGATTACACGCCCGTAGTCAAGGATTACACCGACTATATCCAACGCAGCCTGAAATAACCCCGGACGTTGATAATAAAAAGTGCCGCGACTTCTCTCGCGGCGCTTCGTTTTTTACAGAGTTATCGAATAAACAAATGACGGGGAATCGAATAACGAATAAAGGAGATCCTTACGCACGAAGCGACAATTTTCCGGCTCCACGAAATTCGGCACCGGTACGCTGCCGGGACTTTTCGGGCGGGCAGAAAGATTTGGTCGCCCTTGTTGAAAATATACGCTTAGGAATCGACAGGCAAGCGATTTCTCGTGCGGAACTAAGCTACACATCATGCGAAAGCGGAGCAGGGATGACCCCGCTCACGTCGAAATCGCCCCAACGATCGGCGATCGAATCGAGCGTGGCATACAGTTCGTTCGGATCGAACAGAGTCACCAGCTTCAGGCGGGTTTCCTTGAAATTGGGAAGCCCCTTGAAATAGTTCGACAGGTGGCGGCGCATCTCCAGGATTCCAACCCGGTCACCTTTGATCTCCAAGGATTTGGCCAGATGTTCTTTAGCGATTTCGACCCGCTCCGCCACCGACGGCTGCGGCATCACCTCGCCGGTTTCAAGAAAGTGTTTCACTTCGCGGAAGATCCAGGGCCGCCCGTAGGTCGCCCGCCCGATCATCACCCCGTCCACTCCGTAGCGGTCGAACATTTCGCGGGCCTTGGGACCGGAGTCGATATCTCCGTTACCGATGATCGGAATCCGGATCGCCGGATTGTTCTTCACCTTGCCGATGAGCGTCCAATCCGCTTCGCCGCGATACATTTGGGCCCGCGTGCGGCCGTGGATCGTCAGTGCGGCGATACCCACGTCCTGCAGGCGCAGAGCGATCTCTTCGATGTTCTTCGACTCTTCATCCCATCCCAGACGGGTTTTGACCGTCACGGGTTTCTTCACGGCTTCGACGATGCGGCGGGTCATCTCGACCATCAGGGGGACATCGCGCATCATACCCGATCCGGCGCCCCGACCGGCGATCTTCTTCACCGGACAACCGAAGTTGATATCGATGATATCGGGATCGGCCGCCTCGGCGATCCGAGCCGCCTCGACCATCGGTTCCCACCAGATGACCGTAAAGCTGGATACCCACGGGCCGTTCGGATTCGGCGATGCGCAATTTGGCAAGCGACTTGCCCGCATCGCGGATCAACCCGTCCGAAGAGATAAACTCGGTATATACCACGTCGGCACCGAACCGCTTGCACATATAGCGGAACGAAGGATCGGTCACATCCTCCATCGGAGCCAGGAACAGCGGGCGGTCACCCAATTCTATGTCGGCAATCTTCATGGCATCAAAAACAAACTCCGCACGGAAAGACCTTATTTAGTTTTATTATCGGACGTGTCGATCATCGTCGCCAGTACCTTGTCTATACGTGCTCCGTCCATATCCACGACTTCGAGCCGGAAACACTCCCATTGAAGGTATTCCCCGCTGTGCGGAATATGTTCCAACTCATCCAGAATCAAACCGCTGATCGTATTGTATTCGGCCGAAGAATAGACATCCTCCAATCCGAAATGGGCCAGAAAATCGTAAAACGAACACTGTCCGTCCACCAGCACGCTGCCGTCCTCGCGCACGACGATATCCGGCTCTTCACGATCTTCGAGCAGCTCGCCCACAAGGGCTTCGAAAATATCTTTCAGAGTCACGATACCCTGCGTGACGCCGAACTCGTCGCAAACGATGCCATAACCCAGTTGCTCGGTCCGCAACTGTTCCAGCGCCATATACACCTCCGCTCCCTCGTGGAACAGCTTGACAGGAGAGAGAATCTGCCGCAGCGAGAATCCAGGGTCCCCGATATGCGAGAAAAGATCCTTCAGATAGACGACGCCGACCAGCCGGTCGAGCGATCCTTCACCGACGGGATAGCGTCCGTGAGGCTCCCGACGAACGAGGTCGCGGATCTCATCCACAGACATATTCACATCGAGCCATGCGATGTCGCTGCGGTGGGTCATGATCGACTCCACGCTGCGGTCACCCAACGAGAAGACACGGCCGACGATCTTCTGCTCGACAGCCTGCACAGCTCCGTCCTCGGCGCCTTCCTGCACGATCGACTTGATCTCGGCCTCCGTTACGGGACTGTCGGTATCGCGCAGCCCGAACAGACGGGAAATGCCCTCGATGCTCTTCGAAAGGAGCCATACGAAAGGGGAGGCGACGACCGACAGCACCTTCATAGGGCCGGCCACGAGTTTGGCGACCGGCTCGGCGGCCGTCATACCGATACGCTTGGGAATCAACTCTCCGAACACGATAGTCAGATAGGTCACCACGATCACGATGAGCGTCTGCGCTACGGGAGCCGCATAGGGAACTCCCCAGCGGACGAAGACTTCCCGCAGGTCGTCGGCGATGGCCGCCCCCGAATAAATACCGGTCAAAATACCGATCAGAGTAATACCGATCTGGACGGTCGAAAGAAATTTGTTGGGATCTTCCGCCAGCTTGAGGGCCTGGCGAGCCCGTTTGTTGCCCTGCTTGGCCTGCGCCGTGAGGTTCGATTTGCGAGCCGAGATCAGGGCGATCTCCGACATGGCGAACAGACCGTTGAGCAGGATCAGCAGGAGGATTATGAATATTTCCATGCTATGAAAAAATAAAAAAAACGAAAGGCGGTCCATACCGAAAGCCGGGCCGGATGGCTCCGGCCTTCGACCCCGGCGGACGAATCCGGCCCGGATTGTTTTCGGACAGGGAATCGCACGACGCAACAACGCCGAACCATTCGGACGCTGCGGGGACAGCCTATACGGTTTGCAAATATAACAATAGTTTGCAATTTTCCGAAAATCGACGGATGCAATTCGCTATCCGACGCATTATTGAGAGGCGACGACGCGGATTATTCGGATAAAAAGCGTAAATTCGCACCCAAATTCGACATACGATGAATATTGAACAGTTTCTTACGGATAAAGTCGCAGCGGCGGTAAGCACCCTCTACGGGAATGCCGGAGCTCCGTTGCAGATTCAGAAAACCCGCAAAGAGTTCGAGGGCGACTATACGCTCGTGGTGTTCCCCCTGCTCAAAGCCAGCCGCAAGTCGCCCGAAGCCACGGCGACGGAGATCGGCGAATACCTGGTGGCCAATACGCCGGAAATCAAGGCGTTCAACGTAATCAAGGGATTCCTGAATCTCTCGCTCGACAGTGCATTCTGGGCCGCACGCTTCCGGGAGGTCGCGGCAAACGACACCTTCGGGCAGGCCGCACCGACGGGCCGTACCGTAATGATCGAATACTCCTCGCCCAACACCAACAAGCCCCTTCACCTGGGACACATCCGCAACAACCTGCTGGGATACTCCGTCGCGCAGATCCTGAAAGCCAACGGCAACAAGGTCATCAAGGTAAACCTCGTGAACGACCGCGGTATTCACATCTGCAAGTCGATGCTGGCCTGGAAACTCTACGGCGGCGGCGAAACGCCCGCCTCGTCGGGGATGAAAGGCGACCACCTGGTCGGTAAATATTACGTCGAATTCGACAAGCACTACAAAGCCCAGATCAAGGAGCTCGTCGCCGCCGGGCAAAGCGAGGAGGAGGCCAAGAAAAACGCTCCGATCATGCGACAGGCGCAGGAGTGGCTGCGCCGCTGGGAGGCCAAAGATCCGGAAATATATTCGCTGTGGGAAACCATGAACGGGTGGGTCTATGAAGGCTTCGACGTGACGTACAAGGCATTGGGCGTCGATTTCGACAAGGTCTATTACGAATCGCAAACCTACCTGCTGGGCAAGAGCCTGGTGGAAGAGGGACTCGCCCGGGGTATCTTCTTCCGCAAGGAGGACGGTTCTGTCTGGATCGACCTCACGGCCGACGGACTCGACCAGAAGTTATTGCTGCGCGGCGACGGCACATCGGTCTATATGACGCAGGATCTCGGCACGGCGTTCCGCCGGTTCGAGGAGAACCGGCTGGACGAAATGATCTACGTAGTGGGCAACGAACAGAACTACCATTTCCAGGTGCTCAAGCTGATCCTCAAGAAGTTGGGATACGACGAATGGAGCGACCACATCTACCACCTTTCCTACGGCATGGTCGAGCTGCCCGAAGGCAAGATGAAATCCCGCGAGGGAACGGTCGTCGATGCAGACGATCTGATCGCCGACATGGTATCGACCGCCCGCGAGATGTCGGACGAATTGGGCAAACTGGACGGCTGCACCGCGCAGGAAGCCGACGCCATCGCATCGATGGTCGGGTTAGGAGCCCTCAAGTATTTCATCCTGAAGGTCGATCCCAAGAAGACGATGCTGTTCGACCCCCGCGAATCGATCGACTTCAACGGCAATACAGGTCCTTTCATCCAGTACACGCATGCACGCATCCGCTCGATCCTGCGCAAAGCAGAGGAGGCAGGGATCGATTTCCGCACCCAGGACGAAGCTGCGGCGCTCCTGCCCGAAGAGATCGAACTGATCAAGGCGCTGACCGAATATCCGGCGACCGTACAGGCCGCCGCCGCGAATTTCGCTCCGTCGATCGTCGGCGCTTACGCCTACGAACTGGCCAAATCGTTCAACGGCTACTACCACGACCATTCGATCCTCAAAGAGGAGTGTACGACGACCCGCGACATGCGGCTGCGCCTGGCCGAACAGGTGGCCCGCACGATCCGTCTGGCCATGGCGCTGCTCGGAATCGACGTACCGGAGCGGATGTAATTGAATTTTGTGATCTGACTGCACTCGATTTCCGGAAGATTTTTTATCTTTGCAAGAAGATAGGATATGCCTCGGAAAACTGTGAACGAGCTCCCGTTTTCTTCTCGGCTTTCACTATCTTTGCAGAGGATAGGATGCAGTTCTTCTTTGCGGCAGGTAAGCCGGCTCGGATTGATTTGGACAGCCGACGACTGAAAACGAATAGGAGGATTCGGGTGCGGATCTGTCCGGCAAAGGGGAAACAAAAATCACAGGGTTGGCGACTGCTCGCACTCTTTTAATTTTTGCATCGGACAGAGTGCGGCGAACGCTTCCGACAAGTCGGGGAGAGGTACGTGGATCCGTGTATGAATTTTTTACAGGAATAATTATATTAAAACCGAATAGAGATATGGCAAATTTAAGAATGCTGAAAAAAAGAGATCGACTACCGTCTGGAGGAACTCGTGTTCGACTGCGACATGGCGATCTGCTTCCAGCCGACCAAAGAGAAAGAGATTTTCGAAGTGATGCAGGAGGGTGTGGCTCTTCGCAACGCGCTTTTCGTCAAGGCCAACAATCCGGCCGATGCACATAATCCTTCGCTGGTGCGCAAGCACTTTGCAGCGCTGCGCCGCGAAATCGAGGCTTCGTTCGGCAAATTGTTCGAAAAGTTGAGCGAGATCAACAAATAGAGAATTATCCCGAATCATACTCGAATACTTACGGGGGCAACTCCGTAAGTATTTTTTATGTCCACAAACGATCGGGATCCTGCGGCCGGCATCGCCGCCCAATGTGCAGGCAACAGGTACGACAACAAACAATGGCGGCAAGCCAACGGACGCATATATGCCGGAATACATTTTGTTGATCCGGCGCAACACTTTTTCCGGAACGAGGTACTCTGTCTGCCGGACAGCGAGAGGGGAGGAAGCGAATAGAGCCGCAATAGCTATTGCGGCTCTATTCGTTCAGAGAATCCGGGAGTTACTTTTCACCGCTTCCGTAGTTGGCCATGCGTTCGTCGTACATGGCTTTGGCCCGGTCGTAATCTTCATCGGTGAAGATAGATACCGGAAAAGCCGGGCTATTCCTCCGTACGGGTATGTGGACAACAGTCGTGCGGGTGCAATGCAAGCACCGTATGCGGCACCTTGCCGTGGGAAATAAGCTGAATAGGGCAGTCGTAATTACGAAGCTGCTCCTCGGTAATGATGTTCGAATCGTGCCGGTGAACATAACGATTCACACAAACGATATTCCGCACGACACTCGTAATCGTCCCCAGATCGTGCGAAATCATTACGATCGCCATTCGTCCGTGCAGCTCGGCGAGCATCCGATAGAGCTCGTTTTCGAAACGATTGTCCACAAAATTGGCCGGCTCGTCCAGAATCAACAATTTAGGATCCGAAATCACCGCCCGACACAATAACGCCCGCTGCATCTGACCGCCGGAAATCTCGCCGATAGGTTTGCGGGCGATCCCGTCGATACCGGCCGTCCGCAGCAGCTCCTGTGCCTTCGCTCGATCCCCGGACGCATAGCGGGCATGGAAACCCCTTTGCCCCTGAAGCCCCGACATCACCACTTCGAGCACCGAAATCGGAAAACTCCGGTCGAAGATCGATTGCTGGGGCATATAGCCGATCAACCGCTCCTTTCCCCGAAACAACTGCGGCGAATAGGAGATCGTACCGCGATAGGGGATCGTTCCCACGATGGCCTTGACAAGCGTAGTTTTACCTCCGCCGTTAGGGCCTATGATACCGAGAAAATCATCGGGATAAATATCCAAATCGACCTCTTTGAGCGCGTCGTGACCATCGTACGACACGCTGACGCGGCGAAGCGAAACGAGCGGAGTTTTCATAGACGTTCGGCAGTTATGAGATCCGTAATATAGGAAATATTGCCGACGACATCTTCGGCCAGCGGATCGATCCGGACGCTCTGCGCCCCGATATCTTCGGCGATCACTTCGACGGTGGAAGCCGGGAACTGGCTCTGGTAGAATACGACACGAATACTGTCCCGGCGAGCCTGCTCGATAAGCCGGGCCAGCCGTTTGGCCGAAGGCTCCTTGCCATCCTGCTCGATGGCAACCTGCTCGATTCCATAGGCACGGGCATAGTAGGTCAGGGCCGGATGGTAAATCATGAAATAGGGTACTCCGCTCTGCTTCAGCCGTTCGGCAACAGAATCATCGAGAGCCTGCAATTTATCGGCAAGACACTGATAATTAACCGCATATACGGTAGAATCAGGATACAACTCGTGAATCGCCCGATAAGCATTATCGGCCATAGTGCGCAATTCGCGCGGAGAGGTCCAAATGTGGGGATCGACGCCGTGTCGGTGCTCTTTCTCCGCGTCCGCATGGGAGCAACTGCCCGCAATCGGCTCTATACCACGATGCAGGTCGATTACTTTTCGACGGTCCTCGATCTTGGACAGCATATTCTGCTCGAAATCGATCCAACCGATATTGAATATCAACTGCGAACGATTCAGATCGATCATCTGCCGGGGTGTCGGCTCGAAACTTTCCGGGTTCATACCGGGCGGAACGAGCACTTCGACCCGAAAGTCATCGCCGACGATTTCGGAAACGATCCCGCGCAAAGGAAGAATCGATACGAAGATCGTCGGCCGCTCGTCGGCGGGTCGGGACGCACAGCCGCTGAAAAGCAACCACGGTATTATCAGCGAAAATATGGCGATTTTTCGAAACATAGACAAATATATTTACCTGCAAATTTACTAAAATTAACGACATCCGCACGAATTGTCCACATCCATATCAAAGATCGATCGGTCTGCAACATTACGATGCAATAAAATTCTCATATAATTTAACATAATACCGATATTGATTCATTTTGTGATTAAGGATCGGTTCGGATACCGATCCCCCGAAATTATCTTTCCTAATTTTTTTCGCAACCGGTCCATTCTATCCCGTTCGATAGCGGCGAGCAATTTTAATTACGTATCCCGCAAGGCTCCGTTCTCCGAGCTTCTGCCTTCGTTGCACCTCGCCGGAAGGCAGGCGCAGCACAAATACCCGTACAAACCTGTCGAACAATCGGTTTTCATTGTCATAAAATACAGAGTATCCGGCCTTTGACAATAAAAAAGATCGAGAATATCATCCCGAGAATTACCCGTGTAAACCATCTTCCTACGATCCGTATAATCAAAAAATCAAGTCATTCATTTGATAATGAATGACTTGATCGACCAGACGATATGATTCGGAAATCAATATTCCACGCAGAAACTTACTCGACTTTTTTCAGAATATCGGCCAACAGATCCCAGAACTTGGGAACCGTTGCGATTTCGAGCCGCTCATCGGGCGAATGGACGCCGCGCAGCGTCGGACCGAACGAAACCATCTCCAGATGCGGATATTTCTCGAGGAACAAGCCGCACTCCAATCCGGCATGGATCGCACGCACCTTGGGCTTCACACCGAAAAGTTTCTCATAGCTGGCAACCGTGATTTCCAACAGTTTGGACTGGGGATTGGGCGCCCAGCCGGGATACCCCTCCGAATGCGACACCTCGGCACCCGCCAAAGCGAACACCGATTCGATCATCTGCGACGCATAGACCTTGGCACTCTCCACCGAGGAGCGCTGCGAAGTGGTCACGACGATCCGATCGTCCCCTCGAATTTCACCGAAGCGAGGTTGGTCGATGTCTCGACAAGTCCCGGCATGGCCAGCGACATCTCGATCACTCCGTTGGGGAGTCCTACGAGCGCGTAAAGCAGGTTGCGCTGGGTCGCCGCATCGATCACCGATGCGGCCGGCACCTCTTCGATTCCGATCTTGAAATTCGGTTCCCGGAACTTGGCTTCGGCTGCAAGTTCCCCGGCAAACTCCTTATAGAAAGCCTCGAAGCCGGCTTTCGAACCGCTCGGCACGGCGAAAACCGCATACGCCTCGCGCGGAATGGCATTGCGCAGGTTGCCGCCGTCGAAACGGCTCAGGCGCAATCCGAAACGCTGGGCGCCGTTCCACAACAACCGTGCGACCAGTTTATTGGAATTCATACGGCCCTTATCGATATCGTCGCCGGAGTGTCCGCCCGAAAGGTCGGATACCCGAACCCGGAAAAAGACGTGGCCTTCAGGTGCGGCCTCCGTCTTATAACGGAACATAGCCAGCGTATCAACGCCGCCGGCGCAGCCGATGAAAATTTCGCCTTCGTCCTCGGAATCGAGGTTCACCAGGTAACGGCCCGTAAGCATTCCTTTACCCAATCCGAAAGCACCGGTAAGACCGGTTTCTTCGTCCACCGTGAACAGCGCCTCCAGAGGACCGTGTTCCAATGCAGGATCGAGCAGCGCGGCAAGGGCTGCCGCCATACCGATACCGTCGTCGGCACCGAGCGTCGTACCTTCGGCCTTCACCCAGCCATCGACGATCTTCGTGCGGATGGGATCCTTGTCGAAGTCGAACGCCGTGTCCGAATTTTTCTCGCACACCATATCCATATGGGACTGAAGAATGACGCAGGGACGGTTCTCATACCCTTTCGTACCGGGCACGCGCATCACGACATTACCCGTTTGGTCGGTCTGATAGTCGATGTTGTGATTTTTTTGCGAAATCCACGAGGAACTCCCGGATCTTTTCCTCTTTCTTGGAGGGACGCGGCACCCGCGTAATGGCATCGAACAGCTCCCAGACGAGCTTCGGTTCTAATTTTTGTAATCTCTGACATTTCTTATAAGGTTTTATATCGGTCTTGTTCTTCCTGCCGGCAAAAGTCGAGAACGAACGCGATTCGGGTTCGAGCCGATACCGGCAGCTTCGAATATCCGGCGAAAAGACATCCGGCCGCCAACAAAACATCGTTTTACGGCATGTAACCTGTCCGCACGCAAATTCGCCTTTTGCAAATATACGAATAAGTCGAGTGCCGAGCAAAATTTATTTTAACTCGACCGAGCGCGAGTATATTGGATGAAGTCAAATATACGAAAAACAGCGAGCCGAAGCCGCTTTCGAAGGGTTTTTCCGAAGAAAATGATCGAAAGAATCAGGCGCCCATGCCGAACGAGGACGATATGAGCGAATGCCCTACCCTCTCTCCCTTTTACAGAATCAGGCGGGCGATCCAGGCACAGGCTTCGGCATCGGCCAGCGCATGATGGTGATCCCGCAAATCGAAACCGCAGCGGGCTGCGACGGTTTGAAGCTGATGATTCGGTAATTCCCGGCCGAAAACCCGACGAGACGCCCGGCACGTGCAGAAAAAACGATAATCGGGATAAGCCATGCCGTATTGCCGGAAGGCTGCTTTCAGACAACCTTCATCGAAAGGACTGTTATGGGCTACCAACGGCAAACCCGCCAACTCCGGAGAGATGTCGGCCCAAACCTCCGGAAAGGGAGCCGCGTGCGCCGTATCCCGATACGTCAGACCGTGTATGCGGGTATTCCAGGAGCTGTAATAGTCGGGATAAGGCCGGATCAGGCGATAGATCTTCTCCCTGATGTCCCCGTTCTCCACCCGGACCAGCCCCACGCTGCAAATACTGGTGCGTTCTCTGTTGGCCGTTTCAAAATCGATCGCGACGAAATCCTTCATAAGACGGTGAAAATATCATCACAGGTCCGCTGTGCGACATCTGCAAAAGTACGAAAACAATCCGGAACCGTCAAGCGGGGTCACCCCTTTCGGAAACGGCACGCGGCCCCATATCGGATCGAATTGCATTCGGCTTGGGAGAAATCCGGTTTTATGACTATTTTTGCAACATATCCGGGCAACTCGGCGGTCTGTAAAAAAATCCGCACGTTCCGTTAATGCAATACGGAACGTACGGATGAATAGAACAGGAAGGCCCTCGTGCGATCCGGGACGTTCCACCACAAAATGAGTTCGGGAATGATGAAATTCAGAATCGGCTACGGCTACGACGTACACGCCCTCGGCGAAGGGCTGCCCCTGATCCTCGGCGGGGTAGAAATCGAGCATGCGAAAGGCTGCATCGCCCATTCGGACGGGGATGTGGTACTGCACGCGATCAGCGACGCCCTGTTGGGTGCTGCGGCCCTGGGTGACATCGGCCTGCACTTTCCCGACACCTCGGACGAATTCAAAGGAGCCGACTCCAAGCTCCTGCTGGCACGCTGTGTGGAACTGCTCCGGGAGAAAGGTTACGCTGTGGGCAACGTAGATTGCACGATCTCGATGCAGCGGCCCAAACTGCGCCCCCATATCGACCGGATGCGCGAAACGATCGCCCGCACGATCGGAATCGACACCGACGCGGTTTCCGTCAAAGCGACCACGACTGAGCGGCTCGGTTTCGAAGGGCGCGAAGAGGGCGTTTCCGTCGCGGCGGTCGCCCTGATTTACAGGGAATAGATGCAGCCCCCGACTACCCCGCTTCCGACATGGACGCTTTCCCGGGCTGCTTTTGCAAATCCGTCGTCGGGAAAATGATTTCTACGGGAAGCGGGCCGAATCACCCGACCTGCGTCATTCCCCGATACCGAAGCACCGGCCGGCGGCAGAGTTTCTGCTTCCGACCGATCCGAAATAATCGCCGCAGCCCAAGTTGGGCTGCGGCGATTATCGTTACGACCTTCTGAACCTCCGGTGCGACCCCACAACATCTTCGCCGGATTCGGTCCGTTGATGCGAATACCGACTTTCCGGCAGGCTCTTGCAATGAAGCGGCCGGAACAGAGCGGGTCGGGACAAACAGCCTCGGGGCGGTTCGCAAATCTACTCCTCGACGATCCGAATCGAGAGAATCAGATCGCCGGGACGGATGTCGTCGATCACATCCACCCCTTCGATCACACGACCGAAACAGGTATGTACGCCGTCCAAATGCTGCGTATTTTCACGGTTCATGCAGATAAAGAACTGCGAGCCGCCCGTATCCTTGCCCCGATGGGCCATAGAGAGCACACCCCGGTCGTGGTATTGTCGTCCGGCGGATGTTTCGCAGGGAATGGTATATCCCGGTCCACCCGTACCGTCACCCCGAGGGCAGCCGCCCTGAATGACGAAATCGGGAATGACGCGATGGAACGTCAGTCCGTCATAAAACCGCTTCCCGGCCAAATTCACAAAATTCTCCACCGTGACAGGCGTTTCTTTCTCATAGAGCTCCGCCTTCATGTCGCCTTTTTCAGTCGAAATAATCGCGTATTTCATCGTAAATTCAATAAGTTAATATCCTCTCTCCCGCTCGCTCCGTCAGATTCGCAGCTTCTGCGAAATATCCCGGTTCCGGAATTTCCAGCGCACGACACGGAAGGCGGAACAGAAGTCGTTCATTTTCAAATTATACCGTTATTTACCTTTTCGGCAAATGCAATCGGCCAGATGATCGTCAATAAACCCCGCAGCCTGCAAGTGGGCATAGCAAATCGTGGTTCCGAAAAACTTGAATCCCCGCTTTTTCATATCCCGGCTCATGGCATCGGACTGAGGCGACGAAGCCGGAATTTCGCTCAACGACCGGAAAGAGTTGGTAATCGGCTTACCGTCGGGAAAGAACGACAGGGTGTAGTCGTAAAAACTGCCGAACTCCTCCCGGACAGCCAGGAACAGCCTTGCATTAGTGATCGTCGCTTCGATCTTCAGCCGGTTTTTCACGATACCGTCGAACCGCATCAGCCGCTCCACGTCTTCTCCGGTCATGCGAGCCACCCGCTCGGGGTCGAAATCGCAAAAGGCCTTGCGGTACCCCTCCCGTTTTCGGAGGATCGTGATCCAGCTCAAGCCGGCCTGTGCACTCTCCAGGACGAGAAACTCGAAAAGTTTTCTCTCATCGGTCACCAACCGGCCCCACTCCTCGTCGTGGTATTTCACATACAGCTCGTCGGTTCCGCACCAGCCGCAGCGTCCGTTTATAATATCCTGCATAACATGCACGCGTTAAGATTCACAAAGATACGAATAAGCCGAACGCAAAAGCAAATCCATTTGCATTTTGCCGAGGCGGAGTATCTAAGACGAAGTCAAAGATAGCGAAAGCCGAGAAGAAAACGGGAGCTTGCTCACAGTTTTCCGAGGCGTATCCGATCTTCTGCAAAGATACTATTTTTCGCCTATTTCGAAAGAAAGACACCTTCGACGAACGGAAAAAGGCCGTGGATCGAAATCCACAGCCTTCCTTTCGAATATTTCGGAAAACTCATCCGAAAACCGCCGTTACAGCGAAGTGATCGTACCCGAATACTGCACCGTAATGTTCCAGGAATTGGTGATGGTCAGCGTCGCACCGCCGGTCTTGGCATAAATATCCAGCGTAAAGACATACCTGGTCGCAGAGAAGAGCGAAGTGACGAAAGTGACCTCCCAACCGTTGGGGCTCTGCTCCTTGAGGGTCTCCTCGGGATTGGAAATCGTGTAGTTGAGTACCGTCAGATAATACGGCATCACCGCACCCTTGACGTAAGGCAGGAAAATATCGAATTCTCCGTCCCAATACTGCAATCCGAAATTCGGATTGGTAATCAGGTGCTCCGATCCGGCCGGCATAACACGCATACTGTTGGGTATGAACTGAAAATTGCCCGATGTAACCAGAGAATCGATATAGCGTTCGTATTCAGCCTGACGCTGCGCACGCCGCTGCTCGCGCGCCTCCCGCTTCTCCTGCTTGGGACTCAATTTCTGGTTCTTACTCTGTGTCTGTGCGCTTACCCCGTAACCTGCGAGGCAAAAAACGGCAACGAGTGCCAATGCGAAAATCTTTTTCATAATGCAAAGAGGTTTTGCATCATGAAATTGCAAAATCCTTGCCTAAAGTCCCAATTTCTGTAAAAACCTGCCCGTATAACTCTCCGGACAGCGTGCCACTTCGGCCGGTGTACCGGTAGCGACGATCCGGCCGCCCTCCTCGCCCCCTTCGGGTCCGATGTCGATCAGATGGTCGGCGACCTTGATGACGTCGAGATTGTGCTCGATGACGATCACCGTATTGCCCCGATCGACAAGTTTGGCCAATACGTCGAGCAACTGGCGGATATCCTCGAAATGGAGTCCCGTCGTGGGTTCGTCCAAAATATAAAGCGTGCGACCCGTATCGCGCTTGGAGAGTTCGCTCGAAAGTTTGATCCGCTGGCTCTCGCCGCCCGACAGAGTCGTACAGGGCTGGCCGAGCGTCAGATAACCCAGTCCCACGTCCTGAATAGCCTTGAGTTTCTGATGGATCGAGGGAATGTTGGCAAAAAACTCGACCGCCATATTGACCGTCATGTTCAGCACGTCGTCGATGTTCTTCCCTTTGTATTTGACTTCGAGCGTCTCCCGATTATAACGGTGGCCTCCGCAGGCCTTGCAGGTGACATAGACATCGGGCAGGAAATTCATCTCGATAGTCTGCACTCCGGCACCCCGGCACTCCTCGCAGCGGCCGCCCTTCACGTTGAAGGAGAAGCGCCCCGC
>ENA-OQAB01000622-OQAB01000622.1-human-gut-metagenome-genome-assembly--contig:-NODE-622-length-18590-cov-3.119266_pt1 | contig 18590 bp, 19 predicted proteins | sample MGYA00242490_ERZ504517 | MGnify/ENA primary metagenome ERZ504517 (study PRJEB26092, sample SAMD00036298) | human gut metagenome | host: Homo sapiens | study: EMG produced TPA metagenomics assembly of...
TTTTTATGAATTAGTATATACTGGAAAAAAGAAAACTTTCGAGGTGTTTATGCTGAAATAAGAGAATTCCGAAAACGAAGAAATTTGACTATAAAAGAGCTGTCATCGCTAAAGCGGTATGTCCATCAGCTATATTTCCCAGGTCGAACGGGGTGAAATCGATCCATCCCTTCTTCCCTGAGAAAATCGCGGCTGTATTTCAAGTTCCCCTGTACATGCTTCTGGACGATGCGGAAATGATGGAAGATCTGACTCTCCGAAAATCCTGCCAGAAAATCAGTCATTCGGAAGATGACAGCATCACCTTCCGCTTTCTGTCTCCGCTTCCCTCCCCAGAATATTCTCCTGAAGCGGTTCTGATCCACTTTGAGATTGCTCCACACGCTCAGGATGTTACCGAACCAGTACGTCACCATTCTGAAGAAATCCTGTACGTAACAGAGGGGGAGCTGACTGTGCAGATCGGAGACAGAGATATTGTTCTAATGGAAGGAGACACCACTGTTATCCAAAAAATCTTCCGCATATCTGCAAAAACAACAGCCATGTTCCTGTAAAAGGAATTTCCGTGATTTCCCCACCTGTGTGGGGTAAAATGAATGAGATAGGTGATTAAATAAAAAACATTCGAACGAGTTTGGCCATAAAAAATAATTCTGATTGGAAACTGCTTTAAAAATTCATTAATATCCCCCGCACCCCTTAGGGAAAATACATACGGGCTGATTGGACTGCAACATTGCAGCTCAATCAGCCCGTATACGCTTAATTTCTTTTAATAAAATTCATTATGAAGAAGCTCATGTTCTTTACCTTTAAGGAGAGTATCATACAGCTCCACCACAAGAGGATTTTCATCTGATTTTTTAAGATCATTGTGTTGTCTGCATTGTAAAGGCCTTTGGCTCTTGGCTGCCTTTGTTCTGTCGCCGGCTCTTGTAGGCTGGCCTCCGCCCATAATACAGCCGCGTCTGCAGGCCATAACCTCGATCAGATGATATTCTGCCTCGCCGTTCTTTACTCGTTCCATAACCGTTCTGGCATTGCCAGTCCGCTTGTTACGCAGACCTTGATTTCCATTCCTTTATAAGGAACGCTGAATTCCTTGATTCCCTCATCGCCTCGAACGCCGCACTCGGAAATCTCTCTCATGGCCTCCTTGGTATGTTCCGGAGAGAGACGTCTTAACACAGCCTCTGTTACGCCGCCGGTAACGCCAAAGATCACTCCGCCGCCGGAACCAAAACCAAAGGGCATATCGCAGGCTTCCGGCTCCAGTGCCGCAAAATCAAGTCCGAAGTTGTTGATCATCCGGATCAGTTCTGTTGTTGTGATCACAATATCTGTGTCCTGTTCTCCCTTTGTAAAGCTGTTATGGACGGATTGCCTCTGCCTTCTTGGCTGTACATGGCATAATGGAAACCATTACTGTCTTTTTGCCCTGAGCGTTTTCCGGATCGCGGAAATACTCCTTAATCACTGCAGACATCATCTGCTGCGGAGATCTGCAGGTTGAAATATTCGGAATAAATTCTTTATACTGATCTGTGACAAATTTTACCCAGGCCGGACAGCAGGAGGTAAGAAGCGGAAGGTTCTCACCCTTTTCCACTCTTCTTAAAAACTCTGCGCTTTCTTCCATAATAGTAAGGTCCGCGCTGAAGGTTGTGTCATAAACCTCATCAAAGCCCATTCTGTGAAGCGCATTGACAATTTTGCCCATTACACTGCGTCCCTTGGGCTGTCCGTAATGATCCCCTACTGCCACACGGACTGCCGGAGCAACCTGTGCAACCACACGGACATTGGGATCAGAAAGAGCATCCCACACCTCATCCATATGAGTTTTGATTGAGATGGCTCCTGTTGGACAGAATACACGGCACTGTCCGCAGTTTACGCAGTTGGTCTCTGCAATTTTTTTATTAAAAGCAGGCATTACCATAGCCTCTGTGCCACGGAAGGCAAAGCCAAGGGCTCCGATTCCCTGAAGCTCTTCACAGGCGCGCACACAGTCGCCGCACAGAATACATTTGTTTGGATCACGCACCAGAGACGGTGAACTGGTATCAAGCTCACGCACCTCTCTTGTATTTTCAAAACGGATATCTCTTACGCCCAGACGATGCGCCAACTCCTGAAGGATACACTCACCGCTTTTAATGCAGGTGGTGCAGTCTCTGCAATGGGCTGCAAGAAGCAGCTCCACGATCAGCTTACGATATTTTTTAATCCTTCCGGAGTTGGTGTAGATTACCATTCCATCTCTCGGTTCTTCAGAACAGGAAGCAAAAGTCCTGCCTCTGTCATCCTCTACTGTGCACAGACGGCATGCGCCAAAGGTAGAAACCTCGGAATGGTAGCACAGTGTCGGTATATTAATGCCTGCTTTACGGATTACAGTCAGGACATTTTTTTCATCGGTAAATTCAACTTTTCTACCGTCAATGGTCATTGTACCCATAATCGTTCCTCCCTTCTACGCTTCCACATAAATTGCATCAAAGTTACAGTTATCCTTACATGCACCGCACTTGATGCAGCGGTCATTATCAATATGATACGGATGCTTGATCTTTCCGGTGATCGCTCCGGCCGGACAGTTCTTGGCGCACTTGCCGCATCCGATACAGAACTCTTCATTAATGTGGAACTGGCGAAGGGCTGTACAAACCCTTGCACGACATTTTTTATCCCGGATATGTTCCTCATATTCATCCCGGAAGCGTTTCAGAGTGCTGATAACCGGAAGAGGCGCGCTCTTTCCAAGTCCGCAGAGAGCCATGCTCTGGACCATGGTTGCAAGCTCTTCCAGTTCATCCAGATCTGACATTTTTCCTTTTCCGTCAACAATCCGCTCCAGAATCTCCAGCATACGTTTGGTGCCTTCCCGGCAGGGAACACATTTTCCGCAGCTTTCCCTCTGGGTAAAGCTCATAAAGAAACGGGCAACTTCTACCATACAGGTATTTTCATCCATAACTACCAGACCGCCGGAACCCATAATGGCATCCAGTTTTTTTACGGAATCAAAATCAAGGGGCTGATCAAGCTGTTCATCTACCAGACAGCCGCCGGAAGGGCCGCCGATCTGAACACCTTTAAATGCAGCGCCGCTCTTTAAGCCTCCGCCGATGTCATAGATAATATGACGCAGAGTTGTACCCATAGGAACCTCGATCAGTCCGGTATTTTCAATGGAACCTGTAAGAGAAAACGTCTTTGTTCCCGGGCTTCCCTCTGTTCCGATGGTACGGAACCAGTCAGCTCCCTGAAGAATGATCTTGGGAACATTTGCATAAGTTTCTACATTATTCAGGACCGTTGGTTTTTCCCACAGACCTTTTTCTACTGTACGGGGAGGTTTTACACGTGGCATGCCTCTGTTGCCCTCAATAGAAGCAGTCAGAGCAGATCCCTCGCCGCATACGAATGCGCCTGCGCCCCGGTTAATATGTAAGTGGAAGTTTACGCCGGAACCCAGGATATTGTCTCCCAGAAGTCCGTAAGCCTCTGCCTGTTCAATAGCCATACGCAGTCTTTTTACAGAAAGAGGATATTCTGCACGCACATAGATATATCCGTTTTCAGCGCCTACTGCATAAGCGGCGATCACCATACCTTCGATCATCTTATAGGGATCGCCTTCCATAACGGAGCCGTCCATAAATGCGCCCGGATCTCCCTCGTCACCGTTACATACCACATAGCGGGTAGTTTCTTTCTGGCGGGCAACCTGTCCCCACTTCTTTCCAGCCGGGAAGCCGGCTCCTCCGCGTCCTCTCAGCCCGGATTTTGTTACCTCGTCAATTACTTCCTGTGGCGTCTGTCAAAAAACGCTTTGGTCATGGCCTGGAAGCCGCCTGCTGCAATATATTCGTCTATGGACTCTGCATCGATCCTGCCGCAGTTTTCCAGAACGATACGGGCTGCTGATTTAAAAACGGAATATCGTCCGGATGGGGCAGATATTGTCATGATCTCTGTAAAAAAGCCTCTCTACCGGCTGTCCCTGAAGAACTGTACGGTCCACGATCTCTTTGCAGTCCTCCAACTGTACATGCACATACTGATAATCATACGGCTCGATCCTTACAAGAGGGCCCAGCTCACAAAGACCCTGGCATCCTGTTTTTACCACGCCAAGATGGGGAATATCTTTCTGCATCTCCACCTGCACTCCATCCAGATCAGAGCAGAGCTTTGACATTTCATCATATATTTTCTGTGCTCCGGAAGCCATGCAACCGGTACCGGAACAGACAAGAACACGGCAGGTATAGGTACTGATCGTATTCTGAACTTCTTTCTGCTTATTGAGCAGATCTTCCTTTGAAATTATACTCATGCCTTTTCACCTCTCAGTTCTTCCAACAGCTCCACCGCTTTTTCCGGTGTCATTTTCGGGTGCACTTCATCATTAACAGTCAATGTTGGAGCCAGTCCGCACGCTCCCAGACATGAAACTGTTTCTACGGTAAAAAGCATATCATCTGTGGTATGCTTTTTATGACTTAAGCCAAGTTCCTTCATCATGGCTTCTTTCACAGGCATGGATTTCCGCACATGACAGGCTGTTCCGTCACAAACCTTGATAATATATTTTCCCTTTGGTTCAAAAGAAAAGTTCTCATAAAATGTAGCCACACTGTAGGCCTTGGCCTCAGTCACACCGATCTGTTCCGCCACATAAGTGAGAAGCTCTCCGGGAAGATAGCGATATTCTGCCTGAATATCCTGCATAATAGGAATCAGGGACGCCGCTTTACGTCCATAGTGCTCAATAATCTCGTCCGTCTTTGTGTAATAAGACTGATCTAACATGCATTTCCCTCCTTAACGCTTGTATCCTTACCTTTCATCCATTGCATTGGTCATTTTCGCCAGTTACTCATGTTGTAATTATACATGACACAGGCAGTTTCCACAAGTACTATCTTCTGATTTTTCTGAAATTTTGTGAATTAACCCAAAAGTTTGTTATAGTTTAAACATTGTTGTTATTTTTTCTCCAATTATACAGATATTCTTACCGTAAACCATACATTTATATCCATTTTTTAGCAATCTGGTCCAAATACAGGCCACTTTACCCCAAACGATGACATTTTTCCCCATATGTCTCACTTGTGCTTTTAAAAGTACAGGATAAATATTGATTTTAAAATTTTTTTCATATATGATTAGAAGAACTGGTAGACAAAATACATACAAAGGAGACACTGATTATGAGAAACCTGGATACTCCTGTAAAACAGATACGTCATAAAATTTTTACAGAAGTGGCAAAAGTCGGATTTGAATCCAAAGATGAAACTCTCATTCATGACATTGAGGCAATTCCCTATAACATTGTGGAAGAACGGGCACAGTACAGAGAGAGCATTTACCGTGAGCGTGCTGTGGCAAGTGAGCGTGTACGTCTTGCAATGGGACTTTCTCTCCGTCCGGAAAACAGAGCGGTTCATCTGACTTCAGGACTGGAAGCCAGCAATATTGATGAAAAATATTATGAACCGCCCCTTATGCAGGTAATTCCTTCTGCCTGTGCGGCCTGCCCTCCCAACAAATATATTGTCAGCGACATGTGCAGAGGCTGTGTGGCTCACCCATGTATGCAGGCCTGTCCCAAGGGCGCCATTTCCATGATCAATGGCAAATCCTGTATTGATCAGGATAAATGTATCAAATGCGGAAAATGTAAAGCCGTATGTCCTTATGATGCCATCTCTCACAATATCCGTCCATGCGAACAGGCCTGCGGCGTAAAGGCCATCGGAAGCGACGAACAGGGACGTGCAGAAATCCTGGATGACAAATGTGTTTCCTGCGGTATGTGTATGGTAAGCTGTCCTTTTGGAGCCATTTCTGACAAATCTCAGATTTTCCAGCTTGCCCACTCTCTGCGTGAAGGAAATAAGATCATTGCCATTGTGGCTCCTGCTTATATCAGTCAGTTCGGAGAATACGTAACACCACGTAAATTTAAAACTGCCCTTGAGATCCTTGGTTTTTCCGATGTGTACGAGGTTGCTCTGGGAGCAGATATCGGAGCTATTTCCGAGGCGCACCACTATGCAAAGGAAGTTGCTACCGGAAACCTTCCGTTTCTTCTGACCTCCTGCTGTCCTTCCTGGTCCATGATGGCAAAGAAATTTTTCCCGGACATGATCGACAATATTTCTCAGGAACTTACTCCTATGGTTGCCACTGCCCGTAAGGTAAAACAGGAGCATCCGGATGCCAAGGTTGTTTTCGTAGGTCCCTGTGCCTCAAAAAAACTGGAGGCTATGCGTACCTCTGTACGAAGCGATGTGGATTTTGTCGTGACCTTTGAAGAGCTTTCTGCCATGTTTGATGCCAGAGAGATCGATCCGGCTTCTTTTGAGGGCGATGAATCTCTCCACAATGCCACTGCTGCCGGACGCGGCTATGCAGTTGCAGGCGGTGTGGCCGGCGCCATCGAAGCCTGTCTGAAAGAATATTATCCGGAAGTTCCGGTTCATATCGAACATGCGGAAACTCTTGCTGACTGCAAAAAAATGCTGACTCTTGCAAAGGCAGGCAAGCTGAAAGGATGTATGATTGAGGGTATGGCCTGTCCGGGCGGCTGCATGGGCGGCGCGGGAACCAACGTTCCCTTTGCAACATCCTCCAAAGCATTGAAGCAGTATCTTAAGGATTCTTCCAAAAAACTGCCGGAAAAAGAGCTGGAAGAGATCAAACTGGATTAAAGTAAATTACGCAGAGGGGGGTTCTCTGACAGAACCCCCCTCTGCACTCCCCCGGCCGTGTCTGACGGGCGGAATGGATATAAGAAAGGTACAGTAGCTTCAGATAGTAGAAGGCGGAAGGTCTTTTAACACCTGTAACTATTGTACCTATTTGTATGAAATATTTTTAATTTATCAATGCAAAAATCAAGCAAAAACGTCGAATGAGACAAGGTTATTTGCTGTAAAATATATTTATTTCCGGATTATTCTTCCTTCATATCTTCAAGCAGCTTTGTCAGCTTCTCCCCGTATCCGGCTCCGGCAGCCCAGCCACCTCCGTTAGGGTTCTCCTGGATTCCCAGCCACTCCACATAGGGAGCGGAACCTCTTGTAACCATATCAAATCTGGAATCCACGCAGTTTTCATTTAATTCCTCTGTGCTGGCATAAGCCTTCAGATGCTGGACCTGAGCCCGGATCCCGGTTCGCACATCCGGATAGGAATTTCCCTGTACGCCTCCGCCTGTTGTTCCAAGACCGGAAAAGTTGTACTGACTTTCCACTGCGTCTCCGCCAAACTGAAGCCACCCGGTTTCCAGCATGGCCTGCACATAAACCACCTCTCCACGAACACCTTCCAGTTCCGCTTCTTCCAGAATAATGCTGCAGAAATCCTCAATGGTTTCTGCACCGCCCTCCTTTTAAAGAAGAAGGATACTCTGCCCCGTTTTCCTCATAAAGGGAGGTCATTTCTTCCAGAGTAACAGTGGTTGTTCCCATAATCGTATAATAGCCATAGGTATTATCTGTAGAATCATCCACAAAGCCCTCTGTCCCGGGACCACTTTCATAAGAATAGGAAGGCTTGCTGATCTGGCCTTCTTCTGAATAGTCTGTTTCCCTGTCTTTGTTGTTTCCGTCAGTCTTTCCTGACAGGTTATCTGAGTCTCCGTTTTTCTGTACAGCTTTATTTTCTTCCTGAGGTTTCCTTACAGGGCCCTGTATTTCTGACGGATCAGGCGCTTTGTCTGCCAATGCAAAAACAGGCGCCCCGAAAATCAGAGCGCCCGTCAGGGTCAGATTCCCCCAGAAGAGCTTATTCTTCCGAGAAAAAATCATCCATTTACCTTTCTCATTGCCGCTTCTACCACATGACCAACCAGAACAGATGTTGTAACACTTCCAACTCCGCCCGGTACCGGTGTGATGGCGTCTACGATCGGCTCAACTGCTGCATAGTCAACATCTCCGCAGAGCTTGCCTTCTGCATTTACATTGATACCTACGTCAATGATAGTCTGTCCTTCTCTTACATAATCAGCGCCTACAACGCCTGCGCGTCCTGCTGCTACGATCACAATATCAGCCTCTCTTGCAACAGACGGCATATCAACGGTTCTTGTGTGGCAGATAGTAACAGTTGCGTTTTTCTTAACCAGCATCATAGCTGCCGGTTTTCCCACTACAAGGCTTCTTCCGATCACAACTGCTTTTTTACCTGTGCAGTCAATTCCGTAATGATCAAGAATTTCCATGCATGCCTGTGGTGTACATGGCGGGAAACCGATCTTTTTGCCTGTGAATACGCCGGACATGGAAAGATCTGTCATACAGTCAACGTCTTTTTCTGCAGCAAGAGCATTTTCGATCACTGCCTGATCCAGATGCTTCGGAAGGGGACGGAACAGAAGAACGCCATGGATATGGTCGTCTTTGTTTACTTTATCAATTGTTGCAAGAAGCTCATCCTGGGAAACGTCTCCCGGAAGAAGGATTTTTTCACATGCTACGCCAAGTGTCTCGCAGCGTTTGGTAGCGCCTTTCTCATAGGAAAGTAATCGCTTTGGATTCTCGCCAACACGGATAATGCACAGTGTAGGATTTACACCCTTTGCCTGAAGCTCTGCTACATTTGCTTTAATTTTCTCGTTCAGCGCTGCTGTTACTTCTTTTCCCAATAACTGTTTTGCCATTTTATTATTCCTCCTAAAATAAAACTGCTGTTTTTATAAAATACTGCTGTTATTTCAGTCTTCCAAGAACACTGTCAAAGGTTTCAGTCAGCAATCTTTGTATATTTCTCAAGCATTGCATCAGCTTTTCTGTTCAACTCTTCTGCATACTCTCTGTCTGCCATGGATTTTGTGTTTATGTACACATTCAGGCTGGCGCCTTTTAAAGCTGCCTTGCAGAAAGCAGCGCCTACGCCTGCATCACTGATGGCAAGCTTGGAGCCCTTTGCGCCAAATTCCACGATCAGCTCAATAGCCTCGCAGCATTTTTCCATGATTTCCATCGGTACGGAGCAGGCATCCTTGAGAACGATCTCCATGACTCTTGCCTTTTCAGCCTTTTCTTCTTCCGTTTCTCTCGGCATTCCATATGCTTTGGAAAGAGGCTCAAATACTTCCGCATCTCTTTCGATGAGACGGAGGAAATCTTTCTGAAGCTGATCACATTTTGCTTTCAGCTCCCACATTTCATCTTCTACATCCGCATATTTCTTTTTTCCTACTGTCAGGCTTCCTACCATATTTCCAAGTGCAGTTCCCACTGCCGCAACAAGTGCGGAAGCGCCGCCGCCGCCCGGTACCGGTGCTTTGGAAGCCAGTACTTCAACAAACTCTGTACATGTACTTGTTGAAAATCCCATAGTTTTACCCTCCTGATGATGATACACAGCTGATCCCTTTTGTCACAACTGTATTTTTTATCTTAACCTGTTACTTTTCCAAATGCTTTCAGAGCCCCGATGATCACATCTCCCATCACAGCCATATCCTCTGCCTGAAAGGATACCGGAAAGTTATCTGAAAACAGAATCTGAGACGAAGGCGGAAACTCATCATCCCCCTCCCAGAGAATCATCTGTACCTGATAATCCGGGTAAATTTCAATTTCATAGGCAAGATCCCCGTGGTTTACAGGAACTGCCTGAATATGCTCCATAACAGCTTTAAAATCCTTCAGACGATTTCCATAGGAAAAGGCAAGACGTTTGATGCAGCGTCCGTCAAACTGCCGCAAATACACTTCTCCCCAGGGCATTTCCCTGTAGGTTTTCATTTTTCCGGTTCCATGGGATTTCATTCCTCCCAGAAGAAAACGAATAGTCAGGATCCTAGCATATACCATTTCCTCAAGAGGATAAAAGCCTTTTTTATCCTCTTTGTGAGTCACATGAAAATCAGGCCAGGAAATGTAATAGACACTTCCCAGAAACGGAAGCTCAAAGCTTTTTTCCGCTTCATCATAAGGAATGGAAAGACGACTGGAAATCTCCTTTGGATCTGCTTTCCGGAACTCCTCCAGATAATGCTCCCAGGGCATTCTCTCCTTGCTGTCTTTTTCATATCCCAGTCTGTCGCCTACGGACCCTTCCTCTGACAGACTGACGGATTTTACTTCATTTAAGTCAGAACTCATAGCACACCTCTGTAAAATCTGATTCTTTTCCTGTTCTTATACATCCGGCAGGATACAGGATTTTTCTCTGTTTCTGTACCGGACATTCTTTTATTGTTTTATTCTGCAGACGGAAACAGAGAACTGTCCGTATGAGGAATAAGCAGGCTCCCACAAACTCATCCATATAGGTGGGCACTGTGGAAAGCTCCATATATGTCATATTTGCTGCCAGCTCATATGTCTTTTTCTCCGCAGGAGTGGACAAAAGCATCAGGTATGCGCCTGACAGCGAAGAATTTCCGATATAATGGAATTTTTCAAGAGGAATATCCGGAAACATTCCGATTCTTACTGCATTACGCATATTGATACCGCTTCCGATTCCGCCGGCCACATACACGTCATCAATCATGGAAACATCAAAATCCAGTGATGAAAGCATGGTACGTATTGCTGAGAAAATTGCTCCCTTGGCACGGATAAAGTTATCAATATCCACCTCTGTGATCTCCACATCCTTGGAAGAACCTGCTTCCTCCTCGAAGGCGATCACATAACTTCCCATACCGTATTTATCATGACGGATTCTTCTTCCCTCACGGATAAATTTACCTTTCGGATTAATGATCCCGGCTGAAAACAGCTCGCTGATCACATCAATGATACCGGAACCGCAAAGTCCCACCGGTTTTGTTCCCGGCTCACCGACTATCTTATAAGAAGGCTCCATAGTCTCCTTATCAATGGTACAGGCCTCTATGGCCCCATCTGTTGCGCGCATACCGCAGCTGATATCTCCGCCCTCAAAAGCCGGTCCGGCTGAACATGCACAGCTCATCATAAAGTCAGAATTGCCGAAAACAAGTTCTCCATTGGTTCCAAGGTCAATAAACAGAGAAAACTCCGGTCTGTTCCAGATCATGCTGACAAGGGTACCTGCTGTAATATCTCCGCCTACATAGCTTCCGATGTTAGGAGCTATGATGATATGGGCATCCTGATTGATATCAATGCCAATATCTGAAGCAAACATAGAATTTGTTTTAAAAAATGCCGGAATATATGGCTCCATACGAAGAGGATCGGCATTGATTCCTGCAAAGAGATGATTCATTGTGGTATTGGATGCCACGCACATACGGTAGATCTGTTTTTCCGGAAAATGAGCGCTCCGGCACATCTCATGGATCATTGGATTGATCGTTTCTTTGATCACTGCATCCTGAAGTCTTTCTCTTCCTCCCGGCTTCTCTGCCTCAATAATACGGTTGATCACATCAGCACCAAAGCGGATCTGTCCGTTTCCTGCAGAACTTTTTGCAAGGATTTCTCCTGTTTCCATATTGATCAGAACTGCAGATACGGTTGTTGTACCAATATCCACTGCAAGTCCGCCGATGACAACCTCTTCTCTGCTGTCAAAAACATCATAAACAAACATGTCGTCCGGAGTTGTACGAAGGACACATTTTACTGTAAAATTGCTTTCTCTCAAAACATCCGGCAGTTTTCTGAGAACTGCGTAAGGAATCCTTACACGCTTCAGGTTCATAAATTTACGGAGAGCCCGGGTAAGCCTTTCCACATCCGGCATGGTGTCGTCCAGAGTTGGAGGTTCCATCTTTACTTCCACGATGTCCAGACTGTTCTTTAATTCAATTCCTGCCAGCTCCACTTCCCGCTTGGCATTTTCAAAAATAGCAAGCTCTTCTTTCGAACTCAGGTCCGCGACCTTCATTCTGCTTTTATAGGCAGAGGCGATATCCGGTACAAGCACTTCCACGTCCGCAGTAATTTTGCTCATACAGGCAAGACGCCAGCCATTCTGAAATTCTTCGTCACTTATGTGAAGTGTTTTTTTTGGTGTTCAGCTCTCCGCATTTGAGCTGCACGCGGCATTTCCCACAAGCTCCGTTACCGGAACAGGGGGGCATCGATCGCCACATTTGCCTCACGTGCGATTTCAAGCAGATTATCTCCCTCATTGGCATACGTCTCTACCACACTGCCATCTTCAAATGCAAATGTTACCTTAAACAAAAAGCAACCACCTTTCTTCTGATATAAAGAAAGGGCCGAAGACCGAAGTCTCCAGCCCTCTCTGTGATCCACATGTAAAAATCAGATATCCAGATAAGAATCTGCGTACAGATTATTATTCTTGATGATATCACAAGACTTAATAGTCTCCATCAGACGAAGATCGTTCGGGTTTACGATTGCGGAGGTAAGTCCCTGCATCATAGCCATAGCTACCATAGCAGAATCCATGATCGGACGGATGTGCTTCGGCATACCATTGGAGTTGTTGGAAAGACCGCCAGTACTCTTCATGCCCATGTCAGAGATCATTTTAATGAACTCAAGAACTTCCATCTGTTTGTCCTGCATTCCTTTGATAACCAGGAACAGCGGGTCAAACCACATATCGTTCTCAACATCCATGCCGTGCTCCATACCACGCTCCATCAGTGTCTGCATGAACATCATACGCTCATCATTGTCTTTTGCAATACCTTCACCGTTGCAGAGAGCAATAACGATCGCATCGTTAGCTGCTGCAAGATCAACGTATTCGATTCTTCCTGCTGCGTCAGCAGAGTTTACGATCGGTTTTCCTTTGGAACGGTTGTATACGGAAATACCAGCTTCAATAGCTGCTACGTTGGAAGTATCCAGTGCCAGCGGAACATTGTCAAAGTTGCCCTGAAGAAGCTGAACTGCCCATTTCATAAGTTCAGGACCATCGTTCTCAGCAGGTCCGATATTTACATCCAGATAAGTAGCGCCTGCATCAAGCTGCTGTTTTGCTCTTTTAAGGATCGGCTCCGGATCTCTTTCTGTAAACGCTTTGTTTACTGCCGGTGCTGTTGTTGAAAGTCTTTCACCAATTGTGATAAATTTTGACATACCTGTGTTCTCCTTTACGTGGTTTAATACGGACCTGGAAAGGAAAGATCCTTTCCTGTCCGAAGTATATTTATGTGGCTTATGCCTGCATATCTTTTAAGAACTTCACAAGCTGTACTGCTTCTCTTGGACCTACGATGATCTCCCATCCCGGAAGTTTTGCTTCCAGGTCGCCCTTCAGAACTGCAACCTTACCCGGGATCACAAGCTTATGGCATTTAACCTTCGGCTCAACCTCTTCTTTGATAAAGGTAGAGATGCTGGTGCTGGAAAACTTGCCGGCAGCCCAGGAAGTAAGTACGGAAAGTCCGCCTGCATCGTTGATCACAAGATTAAGCGGAACACCGGAACGCTCCAGCTCGCCGGATACAACGAAATATGTAAGAGCAAAGTCTACAGTGGTAACTACCAGAGAGTTCTCATCTGCTCCGTTCAGCGGGTAAATACCCGGCTCTACTTTCATTGGCTTCTGCGGGTCAGTAAATACGTTCTGACGCAGGCCATAAAGCGGAAGTGCCTCTGCATAAGTCATCTGCTCCATAACAACGATGGAACCATATTTCATAGTAAACAGGGAAGCAAGTGCTGCCTGTAAATGTTTGTCGCCTTTAGCAATCTTAACAAGATTTACAAGAGACGGATAACCAAAAGTTCTGTCCTGATCTTTAAGAGCTGCACGACGAACCAGTACAGTGTTCTTAAATGTCTCTTTTACGTCAGCGCCTGTTGTGTCAAGAACAAGGTTCTTGTTTCCAAGCTTCTCAAGAGCTGCTACTGTATCATAAAGCTCGTTGATGTCGCTTCCTGATACACCGAGAACAACGCCTGCCTCAGTTGCAACAGCGTTCATTGCCTCATAGTTGGAAGCATTTGCACCATTGAGAACCGGCTTGGAGTCCTTGCATACTTCAAGAGCAGCCTTAGCGATCTCAGGATCTGTACATCCCAGAACCAGAGTTCTTCCAAGACCTTTTGCTTTTTCTACCAGTGCTGTGTAAGCTGCTGCATCTGCGCCTTCTCCGCAGTTTACATATACAAGCTCAACATGCATTCTCTCTCCGATACGGTCATAATCTACAACCGGGATCTCAGCAAGCTTGGCTTCTACTTCTGCGTCAGTCATATCTGTGCAGAGTGCAACTGCATATCTTGTTTTGCTTACAAATGTTTTTTCATGTCTGAAAAGTACAGTCTCTCCTCCAAGAGTAAACTCACCGTCGCCTGTACCAATCTTGATTGTTTTCATCGGCGGAGCAGTTGCCTCAGAAAGAGATGCCAGTGCCTCGTCAGACATATGCGGACACTGCTCAATCTGCATAGCGCCCTGTGCAACTTTCATAGCGAAAGCCATACATGTCGGGCATCCACATTCCTTACAGTTTTTCTTTGGTGTTAATTTAAAGATCTGAATACCATTCAGTGCCATAGCTCTATTTTCCTCCTATTCGTTACGCAAGTGCTTTGATCATCTTGGAAATTGCTTTTACAGATTCCGGATGTCTTAAAATAACAGCATCGGAACCGGCTGCAAGGTCTGCAGCAGCTGTCATAACTTCCATGTCAATTCCACGCTCATCCTGCGGTCCCCACTCCGGCATGTCAGCTTCAGAAGCTGTAGCTTCCTTTACTCCCCATGTCTCTGCGGATACAGGTGTAATAATAGGCATCTGCAGCATATTGTCATTCTGACCCAGGGCAGCGCCTTTGATACGGTCCATAGTGGAAACTACGTACTCATAGCCATAGCCTGCTGCTGCACTTCCGATATTCATAACGATCTTCTTTGCATCCACACCAAGCTGTGTGGTAACAACGTTAAGCTGTTTTGCAAGGTTGATATCAACGGCTGACTCTGCGCCTACGATCTGATTGTATGCAAGACCTGCAGCAGCGCCGATTGCTTTGTAGTTTTCTTCTTTTTCGGAAAGAATCAGTGCATTTCTTCCCTCAAGAGCCTCAGCAACCTTAGGGAGAAGTTCCGCATCCTTCTCTACGTTTTTGCAGCCCTCAACAACCAGAGGACAATCTACAGCCTCAGCAACCTCTTTTACAACTGCGATTAATTCATCAATGGATCTGTTCTCACCATTAGGATCTCCGCCTTCCAGATTCAGTGCAACGAAATCTGCGCCTTCCATAGCTGCAGCTTTCTTTGCGATCTCTCCCATGGTAGTTGCTCCATCATAGTATGCTTTGATTCCCTCGGACATTCCCTCAAGACCCATATCAGAAATCTCTACGCCGATTTTAGCGCAGTTCTCTGAAGGAGCGTCAAAGGTATAGAATGGAAATGTGCTGTCTCCGCCAATAGTTACAGTCTTATCTCCGCTTCCGATTGTCACTGGGTTAATCTTTGCATTAAACTTTTGTGGTTTCTGATTAAACGGCATTTTACATTAGCCTCCTCTTAAAAATTTAAATACATGTTAATTCATGATCTGCTTATTATTATACAACACGATAAAGGCCATTGACAAGACAGACAACCCCTTTTTTCCGTGTTTTAACTTTTTGTGCTCATCCACAGCCCTTACAATTCCCTTATGCCGGCATATGGAATCTTCCGGACTCTTAACAGGGTCCGGAAGAAAATTTCACAGTGTTGTTCTTCTGACAGAACAGATTACATCATCGGATCCATAGAAAGTGCCGGATGTCCTTTTTCTGTAAGGAATGCAACCAGTGTTTCCGGATCTTCTGCTACTGTCTCATCACCGATCATATCAGTGAAGTTGTCAATTCCGTAAAGCTCTTTTGCTGTTGCATTCAGTCTTTCAGCAACAAATTCTTTCAGCTCTTTCGGCATCCATACGATACGCTCGATACCGCCCTCTGCCTTCATGAACTTCTTGGAAGAAATGAAGTGTTTTCCGTGTCCCATAAATCCTGGTGTCTGAACACCGCCGCCTGTCATGGAAGCCATCTCCGGGAAGGTCATTCCAAGAGGTGTCATGCCTGCATACTCACGGTTTGCAATAACAACACCGTTGGAGAACGGCTCGATACCGCAGATACACTCGAAGCATCCGCAGGATGTCATCGGATCCTGCATGATGGAGTACAGGGTTACGTGCTCAAGAGCACCCTGTGAGAATTTCTGTACAGCTTCATCAACATCTTCATATGCGCCAAGATTTTCGTCGATCGGTCTTTCTTTTGTGATCACCTGACACGGACCTGCCGGATCAAGCTCGTTGGTAGCTTTTGCATCCAGCCATGAAACCGCACCGCAAAGGCCAAGTCTCTCCGGTGTAACCACGCATACATGGCTTGGAGAGAATGCCTGGCAGAGGATACAGCTGTAGTATACATCTACAGATTCATCTGTAAGGTTTGCAAGACGGTCATCACGTTTTTCAAAAATCGGAATTGCAACTTCGTGACGGATTCTTGTACATTCTGCCGGATCTGTATAGATCACAACTTCACATTTATCTACAACTGCATCAAATTCATTTTTAACCTGGCTGTAAAGAACTTCACCAAGGTGTTTGATACGGAATCCTGCATTAAACGCATCAATGCTGATACGAATACGCTGCATATCTCTCTGTCCTGTGTGGTAAACACCTTCGATGCAGTTGATGTAATTGTGGAATTTACGCTCGATAACCGGCTCAAAATCAGACTGCATGTTCTTTCCTGCAACTTTTACAACGTATGCAATGCTGTTTTTGCTTCCGAGTTCCATCTCGTCTGCTTCCGGTCCAACTACTGTGATCTTATGATCTTCTACTTCAGAAGCGTCACATGTCTGTACAAGCTCTGCACAGTCTACACGGGAACCGTCAAACTCAACCTGCATGTCTTTACGACGGATAATTTCTCCCTCAAATGCAGATGCGAAAGCAACCGGAATATCAATGTTAGTAATTTTAATCTTAATATCACGTGCCTCAAGAGATGTTGCATTGAATTTGCTTACATCTTCCTGAACGATTAAGCTCTTTGGTACACGGAAAATATTCTCTGTCTCGTTTGTTACAACCGGGAAACCAAGTGCGATTGCACCTGCACCACATGCTACAACAACATCATCAAGCGGAGCAAAGGCATTTACAAATGCAGGAACACGTTTGAATGTATACTCCATAAGAGCAGCTGCATCGCCCGGTTTGATGTTACCGAAGATAAGAGCCGCACGAAGAGCTACAGATACAACATGGATTACAGATGTTACGTCTTTTCCAAGCGGAATAACACGTACGTTTGCACCTGTTGTCATGCCTGCTTCTGCTACCTGATCACAAATGTCACCTACAAGTGTTACGAGGATACCCTGTGCCTGGTAGGATTTTACAAGTGCTACTGCATCTTCTTTTGTTGGAGCTGCATTTAAAAGAACAGCTACACCTGGAATATCGCCTGTTACAAGCGGAACACCAAGTTCACGGATTACAGCATCCGGAAGATGTCCGTACAGAGGCTGCTCGTATGGTGTTGCTCCGTCAATATATTTTAAAACTTCAATAAACTCTGCACAAAGAGCTGTTGCAACACCGGACATGAAAGCGTCATTCAGACGTGGTGCTCTTGTCATCAGTGTTTTTACAACACCAAGTGCTTCTTTTAATTCTTTTAAGGTTGTTACCTTAACACCTGTTACAGAATAGTAACAAGGTAAGCTGTATGCGGTGTCAGGGAAGCTTACCGCTTTGTCTTCGCCATGCTGCGCGATTGCTGCATCAATTGCCTGCTCTGTAAGACCATATACAGCATCATTACCATTAAATACTCTCTCAAATAATGTCAATGCTATTTCCTCCTATTTATCGCACTCATCGATCTTGTCAATGGTTTCTTTAATTTTACGGATTTCATCCGTTGCAGACTTGCTGTAATCGTAAGGAGAACAGCCCTGTCTGTCTGCGTCCATAATTTCCGTATTATAGTGGATAAAGCCCAGCAAATCTTCCGCCGGAATATGATTTTTTAACAAATTCCTCATCTTTTTCATCACGAACCTTATTTGCTACCACATGAACCTGTTTCACTCCAAGGTCTTTTGCAAGACGCTTTACGTTCTTATAAGTCTGCACACTTCTGGAACCGGGCTCAATCACTACAATAAACTGATCCATTCCCTCGGTCGTTCCTCTTCCCATATGCTCAAGGCCAGCTTCCATATCAAGAACTACCACATCTCCTCTGTGAAGAACCAGATTATTGATAATTCTCCGAAGCATCACATGCTCCGGGCAGACACAGCCTGCACCGCCTGTTTCCACAGTTCCCAGCACAAGAAGTTTTACTCCATTGCATACCTTTCCATATAAATCAGGAATATCGTCTACCTTTGGATTGATTTTATAATACTGATTATCCGGACCTGCACCTGTACGCTCTTCCACAAGCCTGCGCATTTTACTGATAGGGACGATGCTGTCCAGTTCTTCTTCAGAAAAGCCAAGCGCCAGTCCCAGATTCGCATCTGGATCCACATCTGCAGCCAGCACATTGCGGCCTTCCTCTGCATAAAGTCTGGCAAGCGTTGCTGCAAATGTTGTCTTTCCTACGCCGCCCTTACCTGTAATTGCAATTTTCATATTTCTTCAT
>ENA-OQAB01000624-OQAB01000624.1-human-gut-metagenome-genome-assembly--contig:-NODE-624-length-18567-cov-5.657972_pt1 | contig 18567 bp, 21 predicted proteins | sample MGYA00242490_ERZ504517 | MGnify/ENA primary metagenome ERZ504517 (study PRJEB26092, sample SAMD00036298) | human gut metagenome | host: Homo sapiens | study: EMG produced TPA metagenomics assembly of...
ATCCTGGGCTATGATACGCAGCATCTCACACTGGCCTATGCCTATGGGGATGGAAGAGAAAAAAGCTGCCAGTTTATGTGCCGGGCGGTGACAGAGCTTCTGGACGGCCTTCAGATCGACGGATACATGGCTGTAAGCATGGGAGCGCTGAAACCTCTTAATGACGCGGTAGACGGCGTAACCGTAACCATTGACGATCCGGAGCTGGAACAAAGAGATCCGGCCTTTAAACCTGGAGCCTCCGTAACCCTGATGGGCGATCAGGCCGAAGCTTTCCTGCGCTACAGGGATACAGGAAAAAGCCAGAGCGCCGTAGCCCGTCTGGAGCGCCAGAAGGGATATATCGCCGGTTATGCGGAGGCTGTGAAGAAAAAGGCCTCACGGGAAGAGGGAGTTGCATTAAAGCTTCTGGAAACGGCAGCTCCCTATATGGTAACAAATCTTTCCAAGGATCAGTATCTGGATATGGTGATGGCATTTATTGGAAGCAGCCAGCAGCTGGGGGGAGATGATATCCGCACACTTCCGGGAGAAGGAGCAGAGACAAGGATCTATGACGAATACCATCCGGATCCGGATGGAGTAACACAAATGGTTCTAGACCTGTTTTACAGGGTTGAAGAATAGAACAAATTTATCAGGAAAGGAAAGGTGAACGATCATGAAGAAAAAGGCAGTAGTTATTGCAATGGCAGCAGCTCTTGCGGTTTCACAGTATGCAGCCGTATTTGCGGCAAACAGTCCGGGAACCGGAGTTGTGATCCCCAATGAGGACAGCGACGGCGATTATGACATCGGAGAGCGCGTGGATCAGGTAACAGGCGGATCTTCCTCAGCGTCAGGCACAGGAAATTCCTCAGCCGCCACGCCGGGAGGACAGACCGCAGCCCAGATTACGGTTCCCACTGAAAGCGGAACAGCCAGCCAGAGCGGCGGCCAGGCCGTAGTAGGAGATACAGGCATCGAGTTTGTACAGGGAAGCGAAAGCGCGGTAAGCGGACTTCCGGAAACCGTTGTATCCACCATTAATGCCATTAATACCGGAACCGGTCTGGCAGAGGCCGGAACCGGTCTGGACTTAAGCGGCTACAATGCCCTGGTAGGAACCACCGCAGTTATGACCTATCAGGCCGGAACCAGAGTGGAAAAAACAGGAGCTACCAATATGCCTGTGTATGTCCCAAATCTGGTAGAGGGTCTGGGAACCGTACAGGTGCTCTTCTACAACAACATGACTTCCAAGTGGGAGCTGATCACGCCTACATCTGTGGATGTGGCAAAGAAGATGATCCATGTGACCATCCCGAACTCGGGAACATTTTCGGTTATCTATAAGCGCTGACAGAGCGTGTAAGGATAATATGCGCCGGTCTCCATGATCGTGAGGCCGGCGCAGTCACAAAACGCTGTTTTGAAAACACACAAAGGAAAAGGGGGACATATTAATGAAATCTGCAAGTATGAGAAAAATGATGGAATGTTTGATGGTTGTACTGATGGTATGGTCTGTATTTCAGATCAGAAACTGTATTACATTACAGGACGTCCAGTATGCTCAGGACAGGATCCACTGGGACATACTGGCATATGAACTGCTCTTTCTGGCGTCCTGTTTTGGTTTTGTGACAGCTATGGGGACAGGAATTTTAAAAAAGAACCACAGTGAGGAGTAATTGATTATGCTGATCCGGAACAAATCATTTTATATGTTTGCAGACGCCATTGCTGTGGTTGTATCATTTATACTTGCCCTGCTGGGCAGATTTGCTTCTCTGGATGCAGGGGACTTCCAGCTGGGAAACTGGTACGGCTGTATTTTGATGCTTTTTATTTACATTGTGGTTATTTTATTCTATCAGCCGGACCAGCCTATAATGAAGCGAAACCGATGGAATGAACTGAGAGTAGTCATCACGGATAACTTTTATATGGTTATGGTGCTGACACTTATTCTTTTTGCATTTAAACTTGGAGACAATTCGTCCCGCAAGTTTTACATATTATTTTTTCTTTTCAATATATTGACCATGTATCTGGGACGGATCACGATTAAGACGGCGCTGTTTCGGTATTATGGAAAACAGGAAAACAGAAAGCGTCTGTTGATCTGCGCATCAGATACAAATGTATTGAAGGTAATGAATCAGGTAGTTAACGCAAGACTATACGACTATGATGTGTCTGCCATTGCGGTTATGCACATTCACGGAAAGATAGAGTTGAACCAGGTAGGGAGAAATGAAAACGGAAGCTATCTCTGGTCTGATTCAGACGGATTGACGGAATATCTGAAAAAACAGGTGGTAGACGAGGCTCTTTTAAGCCTTCCCACCATGCGACGTGAAAAACTGAATGACTTAATCCGCCGGTTGGAGGCATTGGGAATTGTTGTCCACGTTACGGTTAATACGTTTGGAATGGCAGAAAAAGAGAAAGCGATCGAAAATTTCGGGTCTTACCGTGTGCTTACATACAGTCCAAGAATTTTTGAACCCGCAGAATTGTTTTTAAAGCGCCTGATGGATATAGCAGGCGGTCTGGTGGGAATCATTTTCACCTGTATTTTATCCATTTTCGTTGTACCTGCCATATATCTGGAATCTCCCGGTCCCGTTATTTTTAAACAGACCAGGATCGGAAGGAATGGAAGACGTTTTTCCATTTACAAATTCCGTTCCATGTATATGGATGCGGAAGAACGTAAAAAAGAGCTTATGGCACAGAATCAGATGGACGGCCTTATGTTTAAAATGAAGGACGACCCCAGAATTACAAAAGTAGGAAAATTTATAAGAAAAACCAGTATCGACGAATTTCCACAGTTCTTTAACGTATTGAAGGGGGATATGAGTCTGGTGGGAACAAGACCGCCGACGCTGGATGAATTTATGCAGTATGAAGAACATCACAAGAGACGTTTAAGCTTAAAGCCAGGAATCACGGGAATGTGGCAGGTCAGCGGACGGAGTGAGATCCAGAATTTTGAGGATGTAGTGAAGTTGGATCTGGAATATATTGACAACTGGTCCATCTGGCTGGATATTAAAATCCTGCTTCAGACGGTTCTGGTTGTGTTAATGCATAGAGGGGCTGAGTAAAGAGAGTATGGAACGCTTTATGAAAAGTAATTTAGATATAGCAATGTTTGGGCATAAGCGAATTCCTTCGAGAGAAGGAGGTATTGAAATTGTTGTAGAAGAATTGTGTACCAGGATGGTTAATAAAGGAAACCGGGTTACCTGTTATAACAGAGCCGGACACCATGTAAGCGGCGCTGAGTATGATACAAAAGCAGCAAAAGAGTATAAAGAGATTCGGCTGAAAAAGGTTCCGACAATTGAAAAAAAGGGACTCGCAGCAGTATCCTCCTCCTTTTTTGCAGCGATTTTTACTGCTTTAGGGCATTATAATGTGGTACATATTCATGCAGAGGGACCAGCCTTTTTTTGCTGGATCCCTAAATTGTTTCGGAAAAAAGTGATAGTGACAGTTCATGGACTTGACTGGTCACGTGAAAAGTGGAAAAGTGGATTTGGCTCTAAATTTATTCGTCAAGGAGAACGAAATGCGGTAAAGTATGCAGATGAAATCATCGTTCTCAGTAAAGGTGTGCAGGATTATTTTGAAAAAACGTACGAACGTAAAACCTGTTTTATTCCGAATGGGATAGAACGTGCAGCTGTACGTCAGCCGAAATTGATTACCGAAAAATTTGGTTTGAAAAAGAATTCGTATATTCTTTTTTTGGGACGTCTTGTCCCTGAAAAAGGGATTCGTTATCTGATTGAGGCATTTAAGGCAGTTGAAACAGATAAAAAACTGGTAATCGCAGGAGGTGCTAGTGATACAGCTGATTTTGAACAGGAATTGAAAAATCTTGCAGGAACTGATAAAAGAATCATATTTACTGGTTTTGTACAGGGAGGAGTATTGGAGGAATTGTATAGCAATGCCTATTTATATACACTCCCGTCTGATTTGGAAGGAATGCCGCTTAGTTTGTTAGAAGCTATGAGTTATGGAAATTGCTGCCTGACATCGGATATTCCGGAATGCGCAGAAGTAGTTGAGGATAAAGCGTTTCTTTTCAAAAAATCGGACAAGAATGATTTGAGAAAAAAATTGCAGGATGCTTGTGATCATCCAGAAAAGGTAAAAAAGATGAAATTAGAAGCGGCTGATTTTATTTGCCAAAAATATAACTGGGATGATACTGTGAAACAGACACTGCAAATCTATATGAAATAGATTTTGTGAAGGAAAAAGTATATGAGAACGTTGATTATCAATAATCTCCTCTAACCGAACGCAGGTAGTGAGATGTACATAGTGAAAACGCCTGAAAAATAGCGTATTTACGTCACTTTTCGAGAGATGAGTGGAGCTGCGAGAGCGGTTTTTATCTCGCTACCCAGGTTCAGTAACAGCAGATGATTTTATCATAAGAACTTTCAGTATCACTACCTGCGTTTGTATGGAGCACTCTGGTTTATGAATAACACATTGGAAGTGCTTCACCTGAACAGAGGTAGTGAAATAGAACATAGAATAAGGAGAAATACAACGTGAGGACGCTGATTTTGAATAAATTTCTGCACCGAAACGGCGGAAGTGAGACGTATATATTCAAATTGGGTGAGGCACTGGAGCAGCATGGACACGAGGTTCAGTACTTTGGTATGGAACACGAAGGCCGCTGCGTGGGCAACCGTGTCAATGCTTACACATCTGATATGGACTTCCACGGCGGCAGCAAACTGAGCAAGCTGACTTACCCCATCAAGACCATCTACAGCAAGGAAGCAAGAGTGCAGCTGCGGAAAGTTCTGGACGACTTCAAGCCGGATGTCTGTCACCTGAACAACTTCAACTACCAGCTGACACCTTCCATCATTCTGGAAATCGTGAAGTGGCGCAAGGAGACCGGAAGGAATTGCAAGATCATCTTCACGGCACATGACTACCAGCTGGTTTGCCCGAACCACATGCTGAACAATCCGAACACGCACCAGAACTGTGAGAAGTGCCTCGGCGGCCATTTCGTGAACTGCATGAAAGGCAAGTGCATCCACGGCTCCACGGCAAAATCTGCCATTGGCATGATGGAAGCCGAGTTCTGGAAGTGGAAGGGAACCTACAAGTACATTGACACCATGATCTGCTGCTCGGAGTTCATGAAGACCAAGATGGATAGCAACCCGCTGTTTGCAACGAAGACCGTTGCAATGCACAACTTCATCGATAAGGTGGAGTGGAAAGAGACTCCGAAGAAGGATTACGTCCTCTACTTCGGCCGCTTCTCGGAGGAGAAGGGTATCGGCACGCTAATCAAGGTCTGTAAAGAACTGCCGGATGTTCAGTTCATCTTCGCCGGAACTGGCCCGCTGGAAGAGACGGTAAATGGTATTAAGAATATCAAGAACGTTGGCTTCCAGAAAGGTGAGGCGCTGGAGAAGCTGATCCGTGAGGCACGGTTCTCCATTTACCCTTCTGAGTGGTATGAGAACTGCCCGTTCTCTGTGATGGAATCCCAGATGTATGGCACACCGGTGCTGGGTGCGAACATCGGCGGCATCCCGGAACTGATTCAGGTCGGTAAGACTGGCGAACTGTTTGGAAGTGGTAATGCGGAGGAGCTGAGGAAAAAGATTCAGAAGCTCTGGGGCGATAAGGAACTGTGCGCTGAGTACAGTGCAAACTGCAAGAGCATTAGCTTCGATACCATTGATGAGTATTACGAGAAAATAAAATTAGTCTATGAGGTCGGGAAATGAATACGAAGCGGATGATAACTATAGCGAAATTATATCTAATGTCTTTGTTTGGAAAAAATCATAAAAAGGCAGATAGTTGAGAAAATCAGGATTATTCATTGAATACGGATGGGGGGGGGTATTGGCATCCAAACTGGATTCCGTCCTATCCAGAGCTTGTATCGATTGGTAACAATGTTACAGTTGCTGCAGATGTACGATTTTATGAGCATGACGAAATAAATAGACTATGGAATGGAGACAGTTCATATTCTGGCGAGCTTGTACCATACAAAAAAGGAAGAATTGTTATTGAAGATAATGTTGTGATAGGTGCGCGAAGCATTATATTGTACGATGTGACAGTTGGACATCATTCGATTGTGGCAGCAGGAAGTGTTGTTACAAAAGACGTTATGCCATATACAATTGTTGGAGGAAATCCAGCGCGAGTTATCGGAAGTACAAGAGAATTATTAAAAAGGAGATTGAAAGATCTTTTATGAAAAATGCGAGGATGTTTGCAAAATGAAAGAGAGATATGAAGGAATAGATGGGTTGAAGGCATTTGCCATTATTGGAATTGCTCTGATACACATGTTATCGAATGGGAAATGTGAAATTGAAGGATTTGTATTTAGCCAGCTTATCCCGTCTTCCACGAACCTCGTTTTCCTTTTTATGATGGTCAGCGGCTTTGGTATGTGCTGCGGTTACTACCAGAAAATTGTAGACCGCAGGATCAGCATAGAGGAGTTCTACAGTAAGAGATATATCAAAATCTGACAGTACTTTGCATTGCTCTGTTCGTTGGATTTTGTCATTTCACCGAGCAAGAACTCGTTGTATGAAGTCTTTGCAAACTTGACCTTGCGCCAAAGGCTATTACCGGATGCAAACATCTCTGTCATCGGTGTGTGTTGGACACTGGCAGTCATTTTTGTGTTTTATATGCTGTTCCCGTTGTCCATCTGTTTGGTAATGGCTTACTTGCATATATCTTCACAGCAGTTGCGGTCATCTGCGGCTCGGTTGTGTTCTCGATATGTGCCAAGTGGTTCTTAAATAAAATCGAATCTATCGTAAGAGAGAGAATAAACAATAGGAGAGTTAATCATGTCTGAAGAAAAGAAATTAAATGGTACGGTCATCGTCACTTATCGTTGCAACGCTCGTTGTTCGATGTGCAACCGCTATAAAGCACCTTCCAAGCCGGAAGAGGAAATCAGCATCGAGACCATCAAGAAGCTGCCGAAGATGTATTTCACCAACATTACCGGTGGTGAGCCGTTCATCCGCACTGACCTGAAGGATATCGTGCGTGAGCTGTACAAGAAGTCCGACCGTATCGTTATTTCGACTAACGGCTTCTTCACAGACCGTATTGTTGATCTGTGCAAGGAGTTCCCTCAGATCGGTATCCGTATTTCCATCGAAGGTCTGGAGCAGACCAACAATGAAATCCGCGGCCTGCAGAACGGCTACCAGCGTGGTTACGGCACGCTGAAAAAACTGCGTGAGATGGGTATGAAGGATGTCGGTTTTGGCATGACCGTTCAGGACAAGAATGCTCCTGACCTGGTTCCTCTGTACAAGATCTCCGATGAGATGGGCATGGAGTTTGCTACCGCCTCTCTGCATAACAGCTTCTACTTTGTTGAGGCCAAGAACATTATCCATGATCGTCCGATGGTTGCAAAGAACTTTGAGAATCTGGTCAATGAACTGCTCCGCAGCAATAGCCCGAAGAAGTGGTTTCGTGCTTACTTTAACCACGGCTTGATCAACTATATCTACGGTCAGAAGCGTCTGCTGCCTTGCGATATGAGCTTCGATACCTTCTTCATCGACCCGTATGGCGATGTTATGCCTTGCAATGGTACCAAGGATAAGGAAGTCATGGGCAACCTGAACAATCAGACCTGGGACGAGTTGTGGAACAGCCCGGAAGCAGAGAAGGTTCGTGCGAAGGTTCGTTGCTGCGACCGTGACTGCTGGATGATCGGTTCTGTATCTCCGGCTATGCACAAGTATATCTGGAAGCCTGCTACTTGGGTTCTGGTTCACAAATTTAAGGCACTGTTCACCAAGCATCCGTACTCTATGTACGAACTGAAAATCTGCCGTGACTACCGTGATGGGAAAGTCACTAAAGAGGATCTGGATAAGTGCAGCACTTGCGATATGAACTGCGTGATCAATAACGGTCTGAGTGAAGCATCTAAGGAGCAGCTGAAGCATAAGACTGGCGAGGAAATCGTGGATGCTGATATCGCACAGCAGATGGAGACGAAGTAATGAGTGAACAGACAGCGGTAAGAACAAGAGAAAAATGGGTCGATGATGTGAAAGTCATCGCCTGCATACTGGTCGTACTGGGACATTTCTTTCAGAGTATGACGAAAGCGAATATTCTGCCTGAGAATGACTTGTATAAGTGGTTCAATACGACAATCTATTACTTCCATGTGCCGCTGTTCTTTATTTGTAGTGGATACCTTTATCAGAAGTACAGCAAGGTGAATGACCTTAAAAGCTGGAAAAGAAATGTGGCGAAGAAGGTACTGGTGCTTGGTGTGCCATATGTGACTTTTTCGACAGCTACATGGATATTGAAAACAGTATTCTCCGGCAATGTGAATGACCAGATTGGTGGTCTTGGTGATACATTATTGCTTCATCCGACTGCACCGTATTGGTACTTGTACGCGTTATTCTTTATCTTCCTTGTTACCCCGACATTCGCCAATATAAAGATGGCTATGGTAGGCTTAATTGTTGCATTTGCGGCAAAGCTCCTCATTTTAGTGGGGGGGGGTACAGGGGTATATGCCGTGTCGACAGTTCTGGCAAACGAGATATGGTTTGTGCTCGGCATGAGTGTCTGTGTATTTGATTTGCAGTTGAAAGGAAAAAAGCGACAGGGGACAATAATCGGTATTCTGTTTTTAGGATTGAGCGTTGCTGTGTATAGGGCTGATATCCAGAATTCGGATGTATCATTTGTACTTGGTTTGATTGCTTGTGTGGCGGTGATTCTTATGGTTGCTAATTTTGAAGGAAAATCCGGGAAAGCGGTGAGCTTCCTTGCAAAATACACAATGCCGATTTTCCTGATGCACACGCTGTTTGCAGCACCAATGAGATCAGTTTTGCTGAAGTTGGGTATCGGAAGTTCTGTGATTCATGTGGTGCTGGGACTAGGAATTAGCTTTATAGGCCCGATTATTGCGGCTTGGATTATGAAGAAAACAAAGTGGTTGGAGTTTTTCCTGTATCCAAATAAGTTTTTTGGAAAGGCGAAATTGAGATGAGCGTTAAAATCAAAGTAAAAGGAATATTTGGATGGCTACAAGCGAAAAGATTTTGCGTAGCGGCAGGACAAGGCGTTTATATTGGAAAGCATTGTGTTTTAAAGGGAAAACATAATATTACTTTGGAAGATTCTGTAACACTACGCCCTTATGCCCCAATTTGGTCGGGGGGACAGTAAGGATCGGACAAGGCTCTGAAATTGGAGAACGTTGTAGGATCTCTATTGCAAATCCCCTAAATATGGGGGAAAAGGTGTTGCAGTCACCTAATGCTTATATAACGGACTGCGACCATGAGTATCGCAATCTTGAAGTTCTAGTGATCGACCAGGGAGTTGTTCAAAAAGGTCAGACGGTATCTATCGGCGATGGTTCTTATATTGGCATCAATGCAGTGATTGTGGGTAATGTCAAAATCAGAAAGCATTGTGTGAATGGAGCTAATTCGGTGGTCACTAAGGATGTTCCCGATTACCGTGTGGCAGTGGAAAGCCCGGCAAAGATCTTGAAAAGATATGATGTGGAAACTCAGCAATGGGTACTAATGAAATAAAAAGAAGATGCCGTGCTTTTGTGCGGCTCAACAGAGGAGAGTAAAATGGAAAACACAAAGAAAGCACGAGTAATTGCATTGTATTTGCCGCAATATCATCCGGTGGCAGAGAATGATAAATACTGGGGGAAAGGATTTACTGAATGGACAAATGTGGCAAAGGCAAAGCCTTTGTTTAAGGGACACGATCAACCTAGGATTCCGGCTGATTTAGGATTCTATGACTTGAGATTGCCACAAGTTAGAAAAGAACAGGCAGAACTTGCAAAAGAAGCAGGAATTGAGGGATTTTGCTATTGGCATTATTGGTTTGGAAATGGAAAAGAAGTGCTCCAGATGCCGTTTGATGAAGTGGTAAAAAGTGGAGAACCTGATTTCCCGTTTTGCTTGGGATGGGCAAACCACGATTGGACTACAAAAACGTGGGAAAAGGGAAAAGTAACCGTAAAGGATACTATGATATTTAAACAAGAGTATCCAGGAGATGAAGATTACATTCTTCATTTTAATCGGTTCTTAAAAGCATTTAAGGACGATCGTTATATTAAAGTTGATGGAAAGCTGCTCTTCTTGATTTTTAATCCGTTTGGTTTACCAGACACAAAACATTTTATTGATCTCTGGAATAAACTGGCAAAAGAAAATGGACTGTCGGGTTTCCACTTTGTGGGCATAGTTGATTCTATGCCGACAATTACAAAGGAAAATATCAAGAATATTGATAAGGCAGTTGATGACAATGTTTCAGAAACCAAGGCATTAGGATTTGATGCGGTTGGTACTACAGATCAGAAGTATGCAGAGTTAAAAACAGGCGGTAAACTGAGAAAAATTTGCTATGCAGCTGTAAGAAGAGTGCTTCCTGGTGCATTGCTGGATAAATTCGATTACAGCAAAATTATTGATAACTTTTATTCGCCGTCTGATAAGCGTGATGATGTCTATCCACAGCTTCTTGCTGGCTGGGATCGTTCGCCGCGCTCTGGACGAAAAGCGATTATATATTATAACAATACGCCAGATACATTCAAAAAAGCAGCTAATAGGGCTGTTGAGTGTGTGAAGGATAAAAATCCAGAACATCGTATTGTGTTCCTTAATTCATGGAATGAATGGGGCGAAGGTGCTTATATGGAGCCGGATTTGAAGTATGGAAAGGGGAAAATTGAGGCGTTGAGAAAGGTGTTAGAGATTTAAGAGGAGTACAAAATGAAAAAAATTTTATGGATTTCATCTTGTGCGCCTTCACGTAAAGCAAAAGAAGCTGGAGGCCAAACATTTCAATACTACTTTAATGGAATGTTACAAGACAATAGATTTGAAATTAGACTTATTTCTTTGGGTGATGTTAATAGAAGATCAGAACTTGAATCGGAATTTAAACAAATTAAATCAAAATTTATTTATTCGGAAAAAAGTGCGTTTTCTAAAATAAAGAAAATAAGTAATATTGAATCGACTTTTAATCCCTGGAATAAATATGCGAATTTGATTTCAAATTACTCTGCATCGGCGATGGTAAGTACTGCGAAGAAGTATAGGGATGAAGGGTATACACCGGATATTATCATACTCGAATGGACAAATATAGTTGTGCTGGAAAAACAAATACATAAAATATTTCCGGATAGATAATGATTGTGGCTTCAGAAACATGATGTAACTTTTGTAGGTTACGAGAGAAAAAAAGAATATTATACAGGATTGAAGAGGTTACTTTGGAAAATCAAATATAATAATGAAAAGAGAATTGAACTGGAGGCTTTAAGGGGATGCGAGCTTGTTCTCCCGCATAATGCAGATAATAAGAAAGTTTTAGTCGATGAGGGGATAAATCCAGATAAAATAATGGGGTTGGTACCTTATTATAATGATATGTCAAGATATACCAGAAAGAGCAATCAAAGAGATATTCTGTTTTTTGGTGCGATGGCTAGAATGGAAAACTCATTAAGTGCGTTGTGGTTTATAGACAATGTATTACCACTTTTAACGGATATAAATATTAGGTTTGTAATTTTGGGAAGCAATCCTACCGCGGAATTAAAAGAGAAGGAAAGTTCAAGAATCCATGTAACAGGATTTGTAGACTCAGTTGAGCCATATTTTGAGGAGTCAATGTGCTTAGTTGCTCCACTTGTATTAGGGGCGGGTATAAAAGTGAAAATATTGGAAGCAATGTCATCTGGCATACCGGTAATAACGAACGATATTGGCATTGAAGGAATACCGGCAGTGGATGGAAAACATTACTACCATTGCACTACACCACAGGAATATGCAAATATGATAAGAAAAATATACAATAATGAGTTGGACATAGTATGCCTTGAAGAAAATGCTAAAAAGCTGCTGAGAAAACATTTTTCAAAAGAAGACTCTTTGCGTTTGTATAAAGAAAGGCTAGCTAATATTGGAGAAAATATATGATCATCACTAAAACACCGTTCCGAATGTCCTTCTTTGGCGGCGGAACAGATATGGAAAGTTTTTTTAAGGAATATGGTGGCGCAGTTCTATCTACTACATTTGATAAGTATTGCTATGTTAATGTGCGCCACCTGCCAAGATTTTTTGATTATTCCACGGAGTTATCGTATTCCAAGACAGAGCGCGTAACTAATATCAATGATATTCAGCATCCTGCAATCCGTAATGCGATGAAAATGCTCGATATGCATGAAATTCGACTGACGTACGAGGCTGATCTTCCTGCAAGATCAGGTCTTGGAACGTCAAGCTCCTTTGCAGTTGGAATGCTGAATGCTTTTTATGCGCTGAAAGGCAAGTATGCGGATAAAAAGAAATTGGCAGATGAGGCCATTTATTTGGAAAGAAATCTGTGCCAGGAGGCTGGTGGATGGCAGGATCAGATTGCAGCTTCGTTTGGAGGATTCAATCGTATTAACTTTAATGCTGAAGGCTATGAAGTCTTGCCGGTTATTATTTCACCGGAAAGAAAAAAACAGCTCAATCAAAATCTGATGATGTTTTTCACTGGATTTACTCGTTTCTCTTCGGACGTGCAGAAAGCAAATGCTGCTGGGAAGCAAGATAAAACTGCACAGCTGAAAGAAATGCTGGCATTGGTTAATGACGCAGAGCGTGTTTTAACAGACAAGAATGCAGACCTTGATGATTTTGGCCGGATGCTTGATCATACATGGAGACTTAAACGCCAAACTGGATCTGCGGTTTCTACAAATAGCATTGATGTGTTGTACGAAAAAGGAATGGCTGCAGGTGCATTAGGTGGAAAGCTGCTGGGTGCTGGTGGTGGCGGATTCCTGGTGTTTTATGTTCAGCATGAACGACAGGACTCTGTACGATGGGCAATGCGTGATCTGATGCATATTCCATTTGCGTTTGAAGATGGCGGTACGAGAGTTATCCATTATACACCTGAAACTTATGAACCAAAGAATGAATACTAAGTGAGGAAAAAGATGAAAGTAGTAATAATGGCAGGGGGTAAAGGAACACGCGTTTCTTCGGTTGCCAGTGATATCCCAAAGCCGATGATTAAAATTGAAGGAAAACCTGTGCTGGAGCATGAAGTGGAGTGTCTGAGAGATCAAGGCTTTACTGACATTATTATTACAGTAAGTCATCTAGGCGATGTTATTATAGATTATTTTGGGGATGGCTCAGGTATTTCTCCAATAACAAAGAGGCCATTTGGAGTTCATATTGAGTATTATTTTGAAAATGAACCGCTTGGCAATGCTGGAGCACTTTTCAAAATTAAGGACAAATTGACATCGGATTTTTTACTGCTGAATGCTGATGCAGTGTTTGATGTTGACTTTAATCGCTTCGTTGCATTTCATAGAAAACACGGTGGACTTGTAACACTTTTTACGCATCCGAATAGTCATCCTTATGATAGCGGTTTGATTATTGCGGATAAGAGTGGTGTTGTTAATCAATGGCTGGCGAAAGAGGATGTTCGTCCGAAGTACTATCAAAACCGTGTAAATGCTGGACTGCATGTTATTGCCCCGGCTGTTTTAGAACAATCGGATATTGTTGCAGAAAAAGTTGGAGTAATGGACGAAAATGGAAAACCAGTTAAGGTTGATTTGGATCGTCAGTTGCTTAAGCCGCTGGCTGGAACGGGCAAGATGTTCTGCTACGACAGCCCAGAATATGTAAAAGACATGGGAACACCAGAACGCTATTATTCTGTTTGCGATGATTACAAGGCAGGACGTGTTTCAGGAAAAAATTTGAAAAATAAACAGAAAGCTATATTTCTCGATAGGGATGGAACGATTAACAAATACGTTGGATTTCTTCGAAATATCAATCAGTTTGAGTTGATAGATGGAGTATCTGAGGCAATAAAAAAAATTAACGCATCAGGATATTTGGCGATTGTTGTGACTAATCAGCCGGTGATTGCACGTGGCGAGGTGTCCTTTGAAGAACTGGAGGAAATTCATAGAAAAATGGAAACGCTTCTAGGGGAGAAAGGTGCCTACTTGGATTCCATTTACTATTGTCCCCATCATCCGCACAAGGGATATGAAGGTGAACGACCAGAGTTGAAGATTGATTGTAAATGTCGCAAACCAAAACCTGGAATGTTAGTGAAAGCTGCGCAAGACTTTAATATCGATCTATCACAGTCCTGGATGGTAGGTGATGGTGAAAATGATATTAAAGCAGGGCAAAATGCAGGATGTCGGACTGCATTGATAGGTATTGAATCTTATGGTCAAACAGCAACGGTAGCAACGCTGAATGATTTTGTAAATCAGTATTTGAAATAAGAGGAGGAGTGTAAAGAACGATGGATAAATTAGAAAAGAGGTTAAAAAAGCATATTGACTTGCTGGTTGAACGTTATCCTTCTCTTGAGCATGAAAAGAATAGTATTATTTCGGCATATTTGTTGTTAGAAGAGTGTTATGAGAACGGTGGAAAACTGCTTGTGGCTGGAAATGGTGGATCGGCAGCAGATGCAGAACATATTGTTGGGGAATTAATGAAAGGCTTTAAGATGCCTCGTAAGCCGAAAACTGAATTTGCAGAAAGGCTTATTGCTGAAAATCAAGATCTTGGTAAGGTTTTAGCTGAGAATTTGCAGGGGGCTCTCTCGGCAATTGCGTTGGACGGGCATCCGGCATTATCTACAGCATATATGAATGACTGCGAACCGCTGCTTTGCTTTGCACAGCAGGTAAATGGATATGGTAAAGTAGGGGATGTATTCCTCGGTATATCCACAAGCGGTAATAGTAAGAATGTTTTGTATGCAGCAACGACAGCACATGCCAAAGGCCTAAAAGTTATTGGACTTACTGGTGCAAAGGATAGCAAGCTGGAACAGATGAGTGATGTGTGCATCAAGGTACCACAGACAGAAACTTATATGATTCAAGAGCTGCACCTACCGGTGTACCATTGCCTGTGCTTGATGCTGGAAGATCATTTTTTCGGAAGGGAATAAACGATGAATGTAGCAATAAAAATCAAATACTACTTGACGTATATAAGACTTTTGCCAAGCTTGATTCTATTATACTCGAGTAGCGAATGCAAAAATATAGTATTTAGAGATGTTCAGCGATGGGTTCATATGGAGCACATGGAATCACATGGGGATTTGCAAGATTTAGTTTGGATTTTGGCTATAAAAAAAGAGACAAGAAATATATATTACTGCAGATTGAAAAAATGGTATCCTATTGCAGGAAGAATAGTTAAAGTATTTTTGCCGGAATTGGACTCGTTTTATATTAACGAGAGCGTTGATTTCAAAGCAGGATTGTGGCCGGCACACGCATTTTCTACAATTGTTTGGGCAAAATGTATAGAGGAAAATGTTTCAATATATCAGCAGGTTACAATTGCGATGCGGGGGGGGGGGCTCCAACATTGCATAAGGGCGTTACCGTTTGCTGTGGGGCAAAGGTGCTCGGACCAATAGAAATTTGGCGAAAATTCGACAATAGGAGCAGGTGCGGTTGTTACTAAGTCTGTTCCGAAAAATTGCGTTGTTGTAGGGAATCCTGCTATGATAATCAGAAGAGATGGAGTAAAGGTTAAGGAAAAACTATAAGAGGTAATGATGGCTATGGGCAGATATGCAGACATAAAAAGTAATTTTATAAGTTTAAAAAAAGCAACAGATATTTTTCATGCAAGTTATGGAAATGGATTATTTATATTTGATGTCTTAACGAATCATCAAACAAGATTTTATATAGACTATATTCAAAAATGCGTGAGAAAAGAAGTTGATAGTACAGTTCGTGCATATCTAGATGAGCCACTAAAGCTGAAACAATATTATGAAGCAAAAAAAACGTGTGAAATTTGGTTCAAAAATTCCAATATGGGTTTGCTGGTTTCAAGGGTTTGAAAAAATGCCAGAGCTAGTTAAGGTGTGCTATAAAAATCTTTATAAAATGGTGGATTCGGATATTGGAGAAATTATTTTAATTACTGAGAATAATTTCAGCGATTACGTGCAAATAGAGCCGTCAATCATAAAAAAGGTAAAAGATGGAAGGCTATCTTATACAAATCTGTCGGATTTATTGCGAGTAAACCTACTGGCAATCTATGGTGGAATGTGGATTGATGCAACGGTTTATGTGACACGTCCAATTGATAGCAGACTTTTAGAAAAAACGTTTTATTCGCAAAAGAGTACCAACGACTTTTATGTGAAAAGATATGTTACAAAAAGTAGGTGGGCTAGTTGGATGATGATTTCATCGGCTAAAGAAGAACTCTTTAAATTTGTGGCATTTATTATGAATGAATACTATTTAAAGCATAATTCTTTAATTGATTATTATTTAATAGATTATGTGATCGAGATAGCATACAATGAATTGAAATCAGTACAAACTGCTATAGATTCTGTCGAAGTCAACAATACGAGAGCGTTTGAAATGTTTAATTCATTTAATGAAGTATACAATTCAGAAAAATTTGAAGATATAATTAGAACAACACAATTTTTGAAATTTACATATAAAAGCGAATTGGTTGAAACAACTGAATCAGGAAAAATGACAAATTATGGGTTTTTTAAGAAAAAGTATATAGAAGGAGCATACGGAGATGGAACCATTAGTTTGCATAATTCTAATTAATTATAACTCATACGATGATACGGTTGAGTGTGTTCGAAGCTTGGAAAAACAAAAATATACAAATTACAAAATTATTCTTGTAGATAATAATTCAGAGGATCGCAATAAATTGAAGACAGATTTGTTTCTGAATCAATCTTGTGATGTGATATTATCTGAAGCTAATAATGGATTTGCTGCTGGAAACAACATTGGAATTAAATATGCAGAGGAAAAGTATAGTCCGGACTATTATTGGGTATTGAACAATGATACTATTGTGAATCCGGATTGCTTAAAGAAGTTAGTTGAGAAGGATTTACACACTAAAGAAAAGGTAGGTCTAATTACAGGACGAATAATGCACTACTATGATCGTAATAAAATCGACTATCGAGGTGGATTCTTCGATAAAACAACTGGAACAGCAGGATATTATTCAGTAGAAAATGTACACGGAGAAAGAGTGTCCTTTGCAACAGGTTGCTTTTGGTTACTTCCGCGTGAGACAATCGAAACGGTTGGATTGCTTTCAGAAGAGTATTTTATGTATGCAGAAGATACGGACTATTGTTGTAGGATTTTACAGGCTGGATACATAATGTTGTATTGTGATGAGTGCATTATTTACCATAAAATTTCAGCATCAAATGGAGTGAATAGTCCGTTTAATCAGTATTATATGACTCGTAATGGTTTGTATATTATTGAAAAATATAGTGATTTTAAATTTAAGGCATATTTAAAGTATGCCAAAAGAACAGTAGTAGAACTAATAAAAGGACAGAAAACCATCAAGCCAACAGTTGATGCATTTTTTTCTTTTGTGCATCATGAGTTTGGTAGAAATAAGGAGTATTAATTTGCAGATAAAAAAACGAGGCGTAATAACTGCAATTATAATGATGCTATGTGTATTACTTGAGTATCATTTCTTTTATTTGTTCTCGTATTCGCAATCGATGTCGAGAATGTTGTATGATACAAGATATGCGTTGTTTTCTATAATTGCATCATTTTTACTTGTGTGGACTTGTTTAGCTAGAAAAGGGGCATTGCAATTTTACACGAGCTGGGCGCTAAAATATTCAATTGGAGCACTCTTGTCATTTTGTATATTACTTATTTATTCACATAAAGCATATCCGGCACAAAAAATGATTGATACATTGGCAATTGGTGGCCGATATGCATGTGTGATGTTTGTTATTCCGATTATGTTCTTATTTATTAGAGATAATGGGACAAAGCGGCTTTTAACATATCTTAATATGTTAGTATTTATTTGGTATGCGCTTACAGTAGTGCAGAGTATAGTATATGCCAAAACGGGTAGCTTTTTGTTTGCGTTTAAGGATTATTACTACTATGGGGGAGTAATTATTAGAAACTCCAGTATTAGAGTCACGCAAGGTACTTTTGGTACAATAATGTTTTTGTATAACGCATGTGTTGTGTTTTTTGAAAATAAAAAACGTAAATTATTCAATATTATCATGGTGGCCTTGAGTCTATATCATGTTGTGTTTGTTCAGCAAACAAGAGTGATGATAATTATTTCAGCAGCATGTTTGGCATTTATTGTGTTATTTTACGGAAAAAACGTTAAACAACAGGTATTTCGTGCAATTGCAATTTTAGCGGCAGGAATTGTACTTGGAACATCATCAGCTGTTTCAGAGTTTATAGCAACTTTTACATCTACATCATTGGAGTATTCAGGTAGTAGTATTGCACTGAGAATATGCTGTATCTTATTTTATGGGAGTATTTGCCAAGAATCCGTATGGGTATGGATGGCCGTCAGATGCTGGATATAGTCAAGTTGCACATGGATTATTAGGAACGGCGTATAC
>ENA-OQAB01000625-OQAB01000625.1-human-gut-metagenome-genome-assembly--contig:-NODE-625-length-18533-cov-3.152342_pt1 | contig 18533 bp, 19 predicted proteins | sample MGYA00242490_ERZ504517 | MGnify/ENA primary metagenome ERZ504517 (study PRJEB26092, sample SAMD00036298) | human gut metagenome | host: Homo sapiens | study: EMG produced TPA metagenomics assembly of...
CATATGTAGTTGAGACCATCGAAAAGCTCCGTGCTCTTGGCATCAAAATCGGATCCACTACCGGATATACAGACATTATGATGGAGATTGTCGCTCCCCAGGCTGCCAAAGCCGGTTATGCACCGGACTGCTGGTTCAGCCCGGACTCCTGCAATAAGAAAGGAAGACCTTATCCGTATATGATCTTTAAAAATATGGAAGCACTTCAGATCGATTCCGTATCGAAAGTGATCAAAGCCGGAGATACCGTCGCAGACATTCTGGAGGGAAAGAATGCCGGCGTATTCACGATCGGTATTCTCGACGGAAGTTCGGTCATCGGTCTGTCCGAGGCTGAATTTGAAGCATTGAGCGAAGATGAAAAAAATGCGCTCCGAAAAACATGCAGAACAGAAATATCTGGATGCCGGAGCCGATGTGGTTGTCCAAGATATCCGCGGAATCCTGGAATATCTGTAATCACAAAAGAACAATCACCGGCGTCAGTGTACAAGAGGAAATGCGCTTTGTACGCTGACGCTAAAAATCTTATTTGCCAAAGGGATGTCGGTTCCGGTTCCGTCATCCCATTTTGCTGCTTTGCCCGAAAGAGGATTCCCTGATCATGCAATCTCACAGACCAGTCTGGTAACGGCATCCCGCTCCTCCTGTACGACCAACCCGTCAAACAGCGTATCTTCATAGCAATGCGCTCCCAGTACGATTTCCTGTGCCGATGCATACTGTACGAGCTGACGATACGTTTCCCCCAGATCTTTCCAATGTCCTTTATGGCACACAGTCAGATACTTTCCTTGCGGGCGTACTGTATACACACCACTTCTCGGCTTCTGATCCAACAATTGATAGCAGACGGAATACCGCTCATATTCTTCCTCTAAATGTTCGCCGTCTCCTGCCGGTATCCGATGGAATATGCGCTTCGGATCTTATGTTCCTCACAGTAATCCCATAATTTTCCGACGGCTTCCGCCCATCCCCGCTCATCGGATTTCTCCGCCCGGATCATGACCATATACCGCTCCGGCTCCTCGGTCACCCGGATTACTCCCGTCTCTTCCGTAAGCGTTCTCCGGATGATACCGCTTTTCTTTTTGATCCACTCTTTCATATGCTTCAGACGTTTCATCTGCTGATCGATCAGCTTTTCTTCCTCTCCGAAAAGCAGAAGCAAATGCCTGGGGCTTCTCTTACTCATATAACTGCGTATCTCCTCCAGCGGCATGTCCAATTCCCGCAAAATCTGGATCACCTCAAACACTTCCAACTGGTCGAACGAATAAAACCGGTATCCGTTTTCCCTCTTGATCTCCGGGGAAAACAATCCGATCTTATCATAATAAAATAAAGTATGTTTTGTCACTCCGGACAATTTTGCAAACTCTCCGGTTGTAATGTACCGTTCCTGATTCACTTTTTTCAACTCCCTCTTGACTATCGAGTTACCCTATACTTTATGATAGCAGTTATGTAGAAAAATAGCAACAAATCAGGAGGCTCACAATGTCATATTCCATAGCAAAAGACTTCGATTTTTTTCATTACTGAGTTCGCACTGCGACTATGATCATGATGGTATTCATGTTCGCTCTACACGATCGTGGACGGAATCTTCATTTCCCGCCTTGTAGAACCGACGCACTTTTCCTGCCAACCTAATATTGTACTATCCGGTGCTGAACCTCTGATCGCCATCGGCGTCATGCTCGCAACCGGAGGAAGCGCCGTCGTCGCAAAGAAAATGGGCGAAGGGAAAGACGATGAAGCAAAAGAAAACTTTTCCATGCTCGTGTTTACCGGTGTTGTGGCAAGTGTTGTCATCCTGATACTGACGATTTTATTTTTAGAGCCAATCTGCCGCGCTCTCGGTGCAAATGATTCGTTACTTGCAAACTGCAAGGCATATCTTTTTACCGTTGTTTTATTTGCCCCGGCGTGCATGCTGCAGAGCCTGTTCCAGACGTTCTTCGTGACAGCGGGAAAACCACACATTGGCATGACGTTAGTCATCAGTGCCGGTATCGCAAATGCCGTGTTGGACTATGTATTTTTATCTCCTCTTGGATTTGGCATTGAAGGAGCCGCCTTAGCTACCGGTATCGGTCAGCTCATCCCGGCAGTCGTGGGACTCTTCTACTTTTTCTTTGTCAAGGGAGATCTTTATTTTACAAAATTTCATTTTCATGGAAGTGTCCTTTCCGCTGCAAGTTTTAACGGTGCATCCGAGATGGTAACGAATATTGCAAACGCTGTGATTACTTATGCATTTAACAAAATCATGCTGCGCCTTGCCGGCGAAAACGGTGTTGCCGCAATCACGATACTGCTTTATTCCCAATTTTATTTAATGCGCTTTTTCTTGGATTTTCCATGGGTGTTGCACCTGTGATCAGTTACAATTACGGTGCAAAAAATACAGGCGGACTGAAAAGCGTCTGCAAAATCTGCAGACGCTTCGTGATCGTTTCTTCTATTATAATTACTATTTGCTGTAGCCTGCTCTCCGAGCCGATCGTGCTCTTGTTTGTCGGTGGAAAAACATGCGACTTATGACCTTGCCGTCAGCGGTTTTTCGGTATTCTGTGTGACCTTTTTGTTCAGCGGATATAACATTTTTTCATCCGCTCTCTTTACGGCACTCTCAGACGGAAAAACCTCAGCGGTCATATCCTTTACAAGAACCTTTGTTTTATCCTGCTGTCACTCCTCACACTGCCAGCTATTTGGGGGGTGACCGGTGTGTGGCTTGCAATTCCCGGTGGCAGAGTTTGTGACACTGTTTTATCGGTTTTTTTTCAGCGCCGCAAACGGACGGTTTATCATTACGCCTGAGCAGCCGCTTTCTTTCCAAGGTATGCCAGAACATCTTTTCTGGTTACGATTCCGATAAATACCCTTTTATCATCTACAACAGGAACGAAGTTCTGGTTCATTACCTTGTCAAACAGATTCTCCATGGATTCATCGATCTTTACCGCCTGATTATCCCTTCTACGCTCGATCGACGTGATCGGCATATCCTCAAGCAGTTTCAGATCCGGGAAATTGCGGTCCTTTAAAAACCATAGTAAATCTCCTTCTGTGATCGTACCGATATATTTTCCTTCCACGCTAAGCAGCGGAATAGCTGTATAACCATGATGTTCCATTTTCTCAAGCACCTGACGCATGGTGTCCGTTTCTTCCACATGTGCTACGTCTTCCTTCGGTGTCAGAAAAAATAAAATGTTCATATATCTGTCCTCTCTTTAGCTGTTAAATCTGCGTTTTTACAAAGATATCATAAATTGCCTGGATGGCAGTTTCAAACTCCTCATTTTTCACTCCGATAATAATATTTAACTCACTGGAGCCAAGATCGATCATTTTGACATTGACATTTGCATGTGCTAAAGCAGAGAAAATGCGCCCGGCTGTTCCTCTCGCACGCGCCATCCCTCGTCCAACAACGGCAAGCAAGGCAAAGTCTGATTCCAGCTGAATATGATCCGGTTGTACTGCCCGCTGAATTCCGGAAATTACAGCCTGCTCTTTCTCCTCAAACACAGACTGATCCACAAGCACTGTCATCGTATCAATACTTGACGGCATATGTTCAAACGGAATCTCATTGTCTTCAAAAATCTGAAGAACTTTTCGTCCAAAACCGATCTCTGCATTCATCATTTCTTTTTCAATATGAACCGAAGCAAATCCTTTTTTCCTGCAATCCCGGTGATCGTATACTTCGACTGACGGCAGGTACTTTCCACGATCATCGTACCAGGATCTTGCGGTGCATTGGTATTGCGGATATTGATCGGAATTCCGTCTTTTCTCACCGGAAAGATAGCATCCTCGTGCAGGACTGTGGCCCCCATATAAGAAAGCTCTCTCAACTCTCTGTATGTGATTGTCTCGATCGGCTGAGGATTGTGGATAATCCTTGGATCTGCAATCAGAAATCCCGAGACGTCCGTCCAGTTCTCATACATATCCGCCTTCGCAGCCTTTGCCACGATCGATCCCGTAATATCTGATCCTCCTCTTGAAAATGTGTGGATCTTTCCATCCGCTCCCATTCCGTAAAATCCCGGAATCACCGCACGATTTGCATTTTCAAGACGTTTCGCGAGTACATACTTCGGTCCGTGTCAGATCAAGATTTCCTTGCTTATCAAAAAAGATCACTTCTGCCGCATCAATAAACGTGATGCCCAGATAACTGCTCATAACAATCCCATTCAGATATTCTCCTCTGGATGCCGCATAATCTCTTCCTGCCTTTTTTAAAAACTGTTCCGCGATCACCTCAAATTCTTTGTCAAGAGACAACTCCAGCTGAAGTCCGTCAATGATTTCTTCATAGCGTGCTTTGATCTCGTTTAACAGTGGAAGAAATTTCTTTCCTTTCTCTGCCAGCTCATAGCAGTGGTAGAGCATGTCTGTGACTTTCGTGTCATTAATATGCCGTTTTCCCGGTGCAGATGGAACTACATAGCGTCTTGTCTGATCCGCCCGGATAATCTCTCCTACTTTTTTAAACTGAGCCGCATTTGCAAGCGAACTCCCGCCAAATTTTACTACTTTTCTCATTCGGTACCTTCCTCTCATTTATCCAAGATATTCTTCTGCAACTTCTGGTGTAAAAACAACACCCTGGATGCCGAGCATCTTTGCCGCCTCTACATTCTCCGGTCTGTCATCAAAGAATATCGCATTCTCCGGTTTTATATTATACCTCGTCAGAAGGGTTTTGTATATCTTTTCTTCCGGTTTTATACATTTTTCTTTGTAAGAAAAAACACCTCCGTCAAAGCTATTGATAAATCCCAGTTCCTCTTTTGTCATTTCATATAATCCTTCCGAATAATTGGAAAGATAATAGATCCGGCACCCTTTTTCACGAAAATGAGCGATGAGACGATCTGTGTAAGGGAATTTATGTATGCAGCCCGCAAGTCCTTCAAATACTTGCCGCACTTCCTTCTCATTATGCGGTGCATTTTGAAGAAAGCACTGCAGCCATTCTTCTGGTGTAACAGCACCCTGGTCCCCAAGGATCCAGGCCTCACTTAAGAAAATCGCATCTGCCAACACTTGAAAAGTCTTCTCGTCAAAACAAAACTGCTTTAGATAAGATTCCCAGTCATACTCAACAAGCACTTTCCCAAGATCAAAAATCACAGTATCTATCATCTTTTTTCTCCTCTTTTTGTATTCTTCTCATCATTTATATGAAACCATTTAAGCTCTTTCTATCTTTACACATTGAAAAAGGAGTGTTTGTAAAAACACTCCTCACTTCTGCACATATTCATTAATTATATTTACGTTTTCTAGCAGCTTCAGATTTCTTTTTACGTCTTACGCTTGGTTTTTCGTAATGTTCTCTTTTACGAATCTCCTGCTGAATACCAGCTTTTGCACAGTTTCTTTTGAATCTGCGTAAAGCGCTATCTAACGTCTCATTATCTTTTACGATTACATTTGACATAGTCTCACACCTAACCTCCCCTCCAGCCCTATATTGTGCATCATACGACTGTTCGGGTATTTTTATTGCACTACATATGATTATAGCATATTTTTTGATTTCGTCAATAGTTTCCTGCAAATTTCCGGAATGATTTTTATTACTTTTTCTTCTTTTTTCAGACTTTTTCAAAAAATTCAACCAGTTTGCACGCATCATACTGAATCTGTTCTGCTAACACTTCTTTCGCTTTCGACAATGCTGCGTCAATTCCTTCTGGATTCTTTCCGCCGGCCTGCGCCATATTCGGACGACCTCCGCCGCCTCCACCTACAAGACCAGCAATTGCTTTGATCAGATTTCCTGCATGGGCACCTTTCTTTAACGCACCTTCTGTAGCTGTCGCCATCAGGCTAACCTTACCACCTGCTGCTGAAGCGATCACTACAACTCCTTCTCCGAGTTTTTCTTTTAACTGATCGCCAAGCTCACGAAGTCCTCCCATGTCTACATCTTCCACACGGACTGCAAGCACTTTCACTCCGCAGATCTCCTCTACCTGATTCATCACATCGCCGACAGCTTCCTGAGCCGCTTTGCTCTTTAAGCTTTCGATCTCACTGTGAAGTGACTTTGTCTCTGCGAGCAGATGACTGATTTTCTCCGCCAGATTCTCTGGTGTTGCTTTTAATAATTTTGCCGCTTCTGCAAGCTTCTGTTCCTGTGCTTTATAATAAGCAAATACACCGTCTCCAGTCAGTGCTTCAATACGGCGCACACCTGCTGCTACACCGGATTCGGACACGATCTTAAATGTTGTGATCAGACCAGTATTACTTACATGTGTTCCACCGCAAAGTTCTTTAGAGAAGTCTCCCATTGTGACAACGCGCACATCTTCTTCGTACTTTTCTCCGAAAAGTGCCATCGCACCTGTCTTTTTCGCCTCTTCCACGTTCATTACTTCTGTTACGACCGGATTGTTCTTTGCGATTTCTTCATTTACAAGCGCTTCTACTGCCTCAATCTCTTCTCTTGTCATCGCAGAAAAATGTGCGAAGTCAAAACGAAGTCTGTCTGGTGTCACAAGAGAACCTTTCTGCTCTACATGAGATCCGAGTACTGTTTTTAATGCCTTCTGGAGCAGATGTGTTGCACTGTGATTCTTACATGTATTCAAACGTTCTTTCGATTTCACCTCAAGTGTCACAGTATCTCCTGTACGGAACATTCCCTTTGTCACACGACCGATGTGTCCGAATTTTCCTCCGAGCAGCTTGATCGTCTCTTCTACTGCGAACTCTGCATCTGCAGTATGGATGATTCCAGTATCACCTTCCTGTCCACCCATTGTAGCATAAAACGGTGTCTTCTCTACGAAGATTGTAGCTCTCTGTCCATCTGCAACCGCTTCCGTGATCTCACTTTCTGTTGTAAGCACTGTGATCTTAGAATCACAGGACAGTGTGTCATATCCGACAAATTCGGTTGTGACAGACGGATCGATTTCATCATATACAGTCGCATCTGCACCCATATAGTTTGTCTCTTTGCGGGCTTCTCTTGCCTGGACTCTCTGTTTTTCCATTGCTGCCTGGAAACCTTCCTCGTCAATTCCATAACCTTTTTCTTCCAAAATCTCTTTTGTCAGATCAAGTGGAAATCCATAAGTATCATACAGTTTAAATGCATTTTCTCCAGAAAGTACCTTTTCTCCGGCCTGATTCATCTCTTCCTGCATCACCGAGAGAATATGCAATCCCTGATCGATTGTCTTGTCAAACTTATCTTCCTCCTGCGTCAGCACATTGAAGATAAACTCTTTCTTTTCATCTAATTCCGGATACCCGTCTTTGGAACCTTCGATGACTGTCTCACTTAATTTTGCAAGGAATTTTCCTTCAATTCCAAGAAGACGGCCATGTCTTGCCGCGCGGCGGATCAGACGGCGAAGCACATACCCGCGTCCTTCGTTTGTCGGCATGATTCCATCTGAAATCATAAATGTTGCAGAGCGGATATGATCGGTGATCAGACGGATCGATACGTCCTGATCCGCATCTTTCTTGTAAGTCACGTTCGCTGCTTCACACACTTTATCACGAAGTGCTTTGACAGTATCCACATCAAAAATAGAATCTACATCCTGCACAACAGAAGCAAGACGTTCCAATCCCATACCGGTATCGATATTCTTCTGCTCTAACTCAGAATAATTTCCATGTCCATCGTTGTCAAACTGAGTGAATACATTGTTCCAAATCTCCATATATCTGTCGCATTCACATCCAACTGTACAATCCGGGCTTCCGCATCCGTATTTCTCTCCGCGGTCATAGTAGATCTCAGAACATGGACCACATGGACCAGCTCCATGCTCCCAGAAATTATCTGCTTTTCCAAACTTAAAGATACGCTCTGCCGGAATTCCCATCTCCTTGTTCCAGATCTCAAATGCTTCCTCATCATCCACATACACAGACGGATATAAGCGGTCTGCATCAAGTCCTACCACTTCTGTCAAAAATTCCCATGACCACTGGATAGCTTCTCTCTTAAAGTAATCTCCGAAAGAGAAGTTTCCAAGCATCTCAAAAAATGTACCGTGGCGTGCTGTCTTTCCGACATTCTCAATATCTCCGGTACGGATACACTTCTGGCAGGTTGTCACGCGCTTGCGCGGTGGAATCTCCTGTCCTGTAAAATATGGTTTCAGCGGCGCCATTCCCGAGTTGATCAGAAGCAGACTGTTGTCATTGTGCGGTACCAGTGAAAAACTCTTCATTGCAAGATGTCCTTTGCTCTCAAAAAATTCAAGGAACATCTTTCTCAATTCATTTACTCCGTATTGTTTCATACTTTCCTCCTAAGGCAAACTATTTCATGTCTGATCGACTTATTTGCTAAATACTTCCTAATTATAAATAGGTTTGCCTGCCTTGTCAATGAACAGACAGCAGAAAACATACCGTTCTGATCCAGGCGGCAAAAAGATTACACTTCTGTAATAAAAAACACTGCCTATTCAACTGAGATCGCATACGCTGTCTGTCTGCGGCATTCTCTGCCGGACAGACCTGAAAACTTACTGCAATCTCTCTCTCATAGGCAGTGTTCCTTCTCCTTTTCATTTGAAAGGGGATTTTCTTATTTTTTTTCTTTTCTGACACGCAGAGCATGTCCGGCTTTGACTCCAAGAACTGCTACTGCCATCAGAAATACCATTTTCACAACTGTGATAATAAGTTCTGCAAAAAATGCCATATTCTTCCCTCCATTCGGATCTTTCTCTCCGACTTTTCTTCTGTTATCATAACACAGCACTCTGCATTTGTAAAGCCGTGCAAAGCCTCTTCCTTCTGCTTCTAATTCAACTCAATCTCTGCCAGTTCTTTTGGCGGAAGTTTTTTAGTGGAAGTTGACACAAATTTTTTCAGTTCTGCCTGTGCTTTATTCACCGGAAGATTCGTTCCCGCTCCGGCAACACATCCTCCCGGACATCCCATTCCTTCGATCAGACATCCATTCATCTTGCCTGCCTTTGCAAGTGTCAACAATTTTTTACAGTCTGCAAGTCCTTCTGCATGTTCGATCTTCACATCGATATCCGGATAATACTCATTGATACACTGCTCGATCGCATTTGCGACACCACCTGCCACTGCATATCCACGGCCAGCTCCGGTTGCATCATGGAAAGAGGATTCTCCTTCATAATTATCAAAATCAATGTCTTTCGCATCAAACATCGCCTGCAGTTCTTCAAAAGTGATCACAAAATCCACATCACTGCGCACACTTCTTCTTGATGCCTCTAGTTTCTTTGACGCACACGGACCGATAAATACCACCTTTGCATTTGGATGCTTCTGTTTGATCGTCCTTGCAGTCGCAACCATCGGTGTCAATTCCTGAGAAACTTCGTCTACAAGGTCCGGAAAAAATTTCTTTGTAAGCATAGACCACGATGGGCAGCAGGACGTCAGAAGGAATGGCAACTCTCCCGTAGCTACTTTTTCCGCATAGTGATGCGCCTCTGAAACAGCTCCAATATCCGCTCCCAGTGCGACCTCATATACTTCGCTGAATCCTAAGTCCAATAATGCAGACTTAATTTTTCTTGGTGTGACATCCGTTCCAAACTGTCCAACAAAGGCAGGTGCAATCTCTGCAATGATCTCGCCACCTTCTCTGAGCGCTCTTCCCAACTGAAAGATCTGTGACTTATCCGAGATTGCTCCGAATGGACAGCTTACCATACACATTCCACAGGAAACACATTTCTCATTGTCAATCTTTGCTCTTCCTACTTTGTCACTGACAATCGCATTTACTCCGCATGCTCTCGCGCATGGGCGCTCTTTTTTTGCAATTGCATCGTATGGACAGGCAGACTTACATTTTCCACACTTGATACATTTTGACTGATCAATATAAGAATGTCCGTTTACCATAGAGATTGCATCTTTTGGACAGACCTCTGCACATGGATGTGCCAGACATCCTTTACACATATTGCTGACCTCATATCCACGCTCTTCGCACGCAGCACACGCGGATGGCACAACCTGCATAAGTGGCGGCTCATAATACTTCTCAGAAATATTACTTTCTTCCACTCCTGCTGTAATATGAACCGGACGGTCTTCTGGACGCAAAGACATTCCCATCGCAAGGCGTACACGCTCACTGACAACAGCTCTCGCACGATACATACTGTCCCTATATTTTTCTCCATCCTCCGTCACAAGACGATATGGGATTTCCTCAATCTCTTCAATCAGATTCTCTGATGTTGACTCAAATGCTACTTTCGATACTTCACGGAATACTTGTCTTCTGATTTTTCTGACAGGTGTTTCTAATCCTCGCATTCCCATTCTTCTTCCTCCTTTATCTTTCCAGCATATATCCATGACATTTTTACAATGTCACAAGCTGCTTTTCCATCGGACATCAGTTCCGATACATTATTACCTTTAATCATAAAAGAGTGTTAATCGTTTGTCAATGTTCTCGGATGCATTCTTTCAGATACAATGTAACTCGTTTCCACCCTCCCACTTCCATATTTGGAAGTAGATTGCTATCTTATATGAGAGGTCCTTATGCAAATACACGCTGCGCATAATAGACAGACTGCATGGCATCTTTTCCATAGAAATCAGCCCCGATCATCTCTGCATATTCTGGATTTAAAACAGCACCTCCGACCATCACTTTGCAGTCCGGACAGTGTTCCCGAAGCAATCGGATCGTCTCTTCCATGCTCACAACAGTCGTAGTCATCAGCGCGCTCAGTCCGACCAGTCTGATCCCCTCTTGTTTTGCAGTATGCACAATCACCTCCGGATCCACATCCTTTCCAAGATCGATCACATCAAAACTATAATTTTCCAACAGAACTTTCACGATATTTTTCCCGATATCATGGATATCTCCTTTGACTGTGGCAAGGATCACTTTTCCTTTCTTCTGCTCTTTTTGTCCGCTTCGTTCCAGCACTTCTTTCAGCACGGCAAATGCTTCTTTCGCTGCCTCTGCACTCATCAGAAGCTGCGGAAGAAAGATTGTTCCCTTCTCAAATCCTTTTCCAACAACATCCAGCGCCGGGATCAACTGTTCCTGGATGATCGCAAGCGGCTCTTTTTCTCTGACGAGCTCTCTCGTAAGATGTCCCGCCTCTTCCTTTAATCCACGTTCGATCGCTGTCTGCAGTGACATTTCTCCCGCCCGGGACGTCTCCTGCCCGGCCTGCGTCGGACTGCCCGCTATAGACTGTTGTTCCTCCTCGACAGTTTTGCTGTACCGCTCAATATAGGAAGCACAGTTCTCATCATAGTTCATCAGCGCACAAAACGCATAATAAGAATTCATCATCTCCTCTGAGAACGGATTGATGATTGCCGATGTAAGCCCTTGCTGCATCGCCATCGTATAAAAATGCGCATTGATCACAGGACGTTTCGGAAGTCCAAAAGATATATTGGATACGCCAAGCACCGTATTTACTTTGCATACTTCCCGCACGAGTTTCAATGCTTTCAATGTCACAAGCGCTCCTTCCGGTTCCGAACTGATCGTCATCGCAAGCACATCAACAACAATGTCTTTCCGATCGATCCCATATTTTTCCGCCTCACAGATGATTTTTTCCGCGATTGCAAGACGCCCCTCTGCCGTATCCGGGATGCCGTCTTCATCGATCGTCAGTGCAACAACGACGCCACCATACTTCTGCACCAGTGGAAACACCTGGTCCATCGACTCCTGTTTCCCATTGACAGAGTTGATCATCGGCTTTCCATTGTAAATCCTCATCGCACGTTCCATCGCTTCCGGAAGCACCGTATCAATCTGAAGTGGAAGGCTTGTGACACTCTGAAGTTCTGTCACCACTTTTTCCATCACTGCCACTTCATCGATGTCGGGAAGTCCTACATTGACATCTAGAATATGCGCGCCTTTCTCCTGCTGCATGATCCCTTCTTTCAGGATATAGTCAAAATCTCCGTCTTTCAATGCCTGTTTTAATTTCTTTTTTCCAGTTGGATTGATGCGTTCTCCAATGATGACAGGCTTTCTGCCAAAACTTATGCAGCTTCCATAAGAAGATACAAGTGTATGATGCTTCTTTACCGGCGGAACTGCTTTCATCCCCTGACATAGTGTTGTCATCTGTCGGATATGTGCCGGTGTTGTTCCGCAACACCCCCCGATAATACAGGCGCCCTTCTCTACAATCAATTTCATCGTAGACGCAAATTCTTCCGGCACTACATCGTAGTAAGTCTGCCCGTCCCTCTGTTTCGGAAGTCCTGCATTTGGCTTTACAATCACAGGCAGTGACGTGTAAGTCAAAAGTTCCTCCAAAATCGAAAGCATCTGCTCCGGTCCCATACCACAGTTGATTCCGAGGGCATCCACACGAAGTCCTTCCAGCATCGCAACCACCGAAGGAACGTCTCCCCCAGTCAAAAGCTTTCCGCGTTCATCAAAGATCATCGTTGCAAATACGGGAAGACTTGTGCGCTCTTTCGCCGCGAGAACTGCTGCCTTCACTTCATAAGTATCGCTCATCGTCTCAATATGAATGAGATCTGCTCCGGCTTTCTCACCATATTCCATTACTTCTGCAAATGCCTCATAGGCATCCTCAAAGGCAAGATCTCCCATCGGCTTTAACAACTTTCCGGTCGGTCCGATATCCAGACCCACATAGATTTCTCTGCCATCTTTGACACCACGCCGTGCCGCCTCCCGCACATTTTCCACAGCTCTGGTGACAACCTCCTGTAAAGGACAGTCTTCACTATGAAACTTCAACGCATTCGCGCCAAAAGTATTTGTCAGTACAATATCGCTTCCCGCCTCAAATAATTCTGGTGGATCGCAATGACTTCTTCCGGTCTTTTAAGTTCCAGCTCTCTGGAAGTTCTCCCGGCTGTAACCCTTTCTCCTGTAACAATGTGCCCATTCCTCCATCGAGAAACAGTAATTCTTTTCCCAAACGTTCTAACAGCATCCTCTAACTACTCCTTCTGTATAAACAATCCTTCTTCTCACACGCCTCACATCCTTTGATATGGCATGGCTGTTGTTCTGTGCTGGCTCCAATCACTGCGGTGACAGATTTTGTCGGTGTCATCATCCCTCCTCCTGTGAGGGTAAGACCGATCGTCTTCGCACAGTCTAACATCCGCATCAGTGTCTCCTGACAGGAAATTGAGAAATCTCCGTATCCCGGACTAAACCGCGGGCGCAGATACCTTCCCTGTCTCTGATACTCTTCTGCGATTTTCTTTTGACAGTCATCACAATACTCTTCCAATTCCGCAGCAGCACATGCCTGACCGACAACCGCCTTCGCCATATCTGTCAGAGAGTATCTCCGGATCCATCTGTCCACCTCCGTCCCAAGCGTCGCCCCAAACAAAACAATTTGATCACATCCCGTAAGATTTTTTGAGAGGTTTTTGCTTGTGACTGTCCATCCGCCAATTTCTATCTGATCCGCTCCTTTGACCTGCAAATCAAAAATGCGATAGACTGACTTCGCACATTTTATCTGATCAAGTTCTCTAAAAACTTCTGTGATCAGTGCAAATGTTCCATCATCTACCGCATGTCTTCCATAGCCAAGATAGCGGATTGCTTCCTTTATCCGCATTTCCATCGGCATTACCTCAAAATCTCTGACAGATTTGTCATAATCGCTGCCGCCACTTCCGGCTTATTCATTGAGTAAATATGGATGTGATCAATTCCGTTGGCGATCAGATCAATGATCTGGTCTGTCGCATAAGCGATTCCCGCCTGCTTCATCGCTTCCGGCTTCTCCCCGAAACGGTCTAAGATCGCATGGAACCGCTGCGGCAGAACCGTTCCGGATAATTTGCAGATTCTCGTCATCTGTCTGCTGTTTGTGACAGGCATGATTCCCGGGAGTACCGGAACAGTGATCCCTTTTTCCCGAATACGATAGAGGAAGTTATAGAGAATCGCATTGTCAAAAAACATCTGCGTTGTAAGAAAATCCACTCCACAGTCTACCTTCTGCTTCAGATAAGCGATGTCATCTTCTTTGTGTTCATTTTCCACATGGCCCTCTGGATAACATGCCGCCCCAATGCAAAAATCGCCCTGCTTTTTAATCTCTCGGATCAGTTCATATGCGTAATGATACTGGTCTGTCTCCGGAAATTCCCGCCCTTCCGGAATATCTCCGCGCAGTGCCAGGATATTTTCAATCCCCTCCGCCCTTAATCGGTCTACCACCGACAACACTTCCTCTTTTGTCGAAGAAGCACAGGTCAGATGCGCCAGGCTGGTCACACCCATTTTCTTTTGAATATCCGAGGCAATCTGTACAGTATTCTTGCTCGTTCCGCCTCCTGCGCCGTAAGTGACGCTTATGAACGCAGGTGCAAGCTTCGCGATCTGCTCTGTGGCGCTTAAAACGGCCTCAATTCCTGCATCCGTCTTTGGTGGAAAAATCTCAAATGAAATATGTATTTTGTTCTCCTGTAATTTATCTATAATCTTCATCTTCTCGTAATCTCCTTAGCTGCAATATTCTCATGCTGTTATTTTGGGTGTGCCTTAGATCAAATCATCGTACAACTGCTCATACTGCTTTGCAGAATTATCCCAGGAAAAATCCTGCTGCATTGCATGTTCTACAATCTTATTCCAATCTCTCTTCTTATCATAATAAATATGTTCTGCATAACGTATGATGTCCATCATCTCATGTGCATTGTAGTTTGCAAAACTGAATCCGGTTCCGGTCTTGTCAAATTCATTGTACGGAACCACCGTATCTTTCAGTCCTCCCGTCTCTCGCACGATCGGAAGTGTTCCGTAGCGCAGACTCATCAGCTGACTTAATCCACATGGTTCAAATAGTGATGGCATTAAAAACGCATCGCACGATGCATAGATCTTATGTGACAGTGCTTCTGAATAATAAATGTTCGCCGAGACTTTTCCCTGATACTTCCATGCAAAATGGCGGAACATATTCTCATAGCGTTCTTCTCCGGTTCCAAGTACGACAAGCTGGATATTCTCCTGACATAACTCATCCATCATGTAGGCAATCAGATCCAATCCTTTCTGGTCTGTCAGTCTTGATACGATTCCGATCATCATGGTCTTTGCGTTTTTCTCCAGTCCAAGTTCTTCCTGAAGCGCCAGTTTATTTTTCGCTTTCTCTTTGCGGAAATTTTCCACCGAGAAGTTATTCGTAATCAATTCATCTGTCTTTGGATTATAGACATCATAATCTATTCCATTCACGATTCCCTGCAGGCAGTTTGCCCGTGCACGCATCAGCCCATCAAGATTCTCTCCATAAAACGGCATCTTGATCTCCTCTGCATAAGAGTTACTCACCGTTGTAATGCGATCTGCATAGACAATTCCGCCTTTCAGATAATTGGCATCCTTGTATGCTTCAAGCTTATCCGGAACAAAATAGTAATCCGGCAATCCTGTGATATCCCTCACCGTCTTTGTATCCCACGTTCCTTGGAATTTCAGATTATGTATCGTCATGATCGTCTTAATGTTCCGATAATATTCATTAGAATATCGGAAATTATCAAGATAAATCGGGATCAACCCGGTCTGCCAGTCATGGCAATGAATGATATCCGGCCGGAAATCGATTACCGGAAGCGTACTTAAAACTGCCTTGGAGAAAAAGGCAAATTTCTCAATGTCTTCATAGATATTGCCATAAGGGGCAAACCCATTAAAATAAAATTCATTGTCAATAAAATAAAATGTCACACCATCGTGCACATATTCCAACACACCGACATACTGCGTTCTCCAGTTCAAGTCCATATAAAAATGAGTCCGATACTCTAATTTTTCTTTCCACTCTTCTTTCATACACATATATTTTGGAAGCATGACTCTGACATCATACTTCTCTTTATCAAAGTATTTCGGCAGCGAACCTACAACATCTGCAAGTCCCCCGGTCTTGATAAACGGCACACACTCTGACGCTGCGAACAAAATCCTTTTCATATGATTCCCTCCAAACTTTTTACTTTCTGTTATTATATCGTATTTTCAGAAAAATGAAAAGACATAAGATAGAACTGAGTCCTTTTTATTCCACAAGCTGCCTGCGTCTTCCTCTCAGACGGATAGTATCCGCAAGAAGTGCGATAAATTCCGAGTTAGTCGGTTTCCCCTTTCCGCTGCTGACCGTATATCCGAACATTTCGTCGATCGTCTCCAATTTTCCCCTCGTCCATGCCACCTCAATCGCATGGCGGATCGCCCGCTCTACCCGGCTTGATGTTGTCTGATTTTTCTTCGCAACGGTCGGATAGAGGATTTTTGTAATTGCATTTAGCACATCCATATCTTCCACAGCCATTATGATCGCATCCCGCAGATAATGATATCCTTTGATGTGTGCCGGAATCCCGATCTCGTGAATCATATCGGTTACTTCTTCCTCAAGATCATACTCCGGCAGATCTTTCCTGCTGCTTTCCAGTTCCCGGTCCGGGGCTGCCGGGCGGTAAACTCGATTTACATGTTTGATCTTATCTAACAGCATCCGGTTGTTAAATGGCTTCATAATATAGTAATTCGCTCCTTTTTCAAAGGCATCTTCTGTCATTTGTTCCTGTCCGACAGCTGTCACAACGATAAAGCTCGGATGCTTTTTGATTTTTTTATCTGTATTGATCTGTTCCATCACACTCAATCCGTCCATTTTCGGCATGATCAGATCCAAAAGGACGACATCCGGCTGTTTTTGTTCTATAATTTTGCACATATCCTCCCCATTGTTCGCTTTTCCAACCAGTGTCAGTTCCTTGTCCCGATCGATCAGTTCCCCAAGAAGATCCAACATTCTCTCATTATCGTCAGCAATAGCTACATTCAGTTTTCCCATGGCTACATCCTCCTTCAATTTCTGCCTTCATTCCACAGCATTCATTATAGACTTGCCATAGGTGGCGAATCAAGAAAAAGGGTTCCTCATTATTCGACAGTCCTGTCAGGATTTTACATGTTCCAACATATTTTCGATAAAAATACCATAGCCTTTCTTCGCATCCTGCACAAACACATGAGTTACCGCTCCAATGATCTTGTCATTCTGGATGATTGGGCTTCCGCTCATCCCCTGGATAATCCCGCCCGTCTTCTCAAGAAGTTCTTTATCTGTCACTTCCAACACGATCCCCTTATTGACTTCCCGCTCCGAGAGATCCACTTTCAATATATTGACATCATATTCTCTGACAACACCATCTACACAGCACCTGATTTTTGCCGGTCCTCTTTGGATCTCTGTCTTTCTCCCTGCTTTCAGCGGTGTCTCATCCGCAAATAATTCATGGATCCGGTCTACCGTACCGAATATTCCCGCATCTGTATTTTCCGTGATCTCCCCGAGAATATTATATCGGTTGTACACGATCACACCTTCCATCCCGCCTGGACTTCCATCCTCCCCTTTCTGGATTGCACTGATACTTGTTTCGGTAGAGACTTCCTTTTCGGGCGATTTTCCAAAAGCTCATTGGTATCTACATCGTGGATTCCATGCCCAAGTGCACCAAACTGACTATTTCCATTTAAGAAAGTCACTGTGCCAAGTCCCTGGGCATTGTCCCGCACCCAGATTCCGAGACGATATTCTTCCTCACTGCTTTCCACTGCCTTCAGCCGCACATCTACGGGCTGGTCTTTTCTGCGAAGATGAAGCACAACATTTTCATCATCAAGCTTTTTTACTGCCGCAATCAATTCTTTTTTGTTTGTGATCACCTCATCATTGATCCCTGTAATATAATCTCCCTGTCGAACGATATGATCTGCCGGTTTATATTTATCTCCGTCTGTCCCCTCGATCGCATCTGTTCCCAGCACCATCACACCGTTCGTCTCCATATATATCCCGATTGGCATTCCCCCGGGAATCAGATATTCCTCGCTGATTTCCTCCGTACTCACTTCTCTTTTCTGCGAGATTGTCTGATATTTTACGATGCAGGCGCCGCCGCCTACCAGCACCGTGAACAGAAGAAGGATCATCAGACTCCTCCGATACCAGTATTTTCTCACACTTCATTCCTCCCAACATAAAAAGATTGCACGACTGTACATTCCTCACAGTATATTTTTTCTTCCGCAAGATTCCAAAACCTTCCTTTAGAGAAAAATAAGACAGACACTTTCATGTCTGCCTTAGTATATGGAATTTTATCTGATTCACTCTGATTTTCTTTTGGAAAGTTCTGCCATTTTTTTCAATTCAACAGCGCTTTGCCGGATCGACTCTGTCACTGCAGATCCTCCGAGCAATCTGGAAAGTTCTGCCACAGACTCTTCCTCCGTCAACTCATTGATCGCAGTCTTTGTCACCCCATCCTGCACCGTCTTCTCGATCACATAATGGGCATCTGCCATCGCTGCAATCTGTGCAAGGTGCGTAATACAAATGACCTGATACTCTTTTGCAAGCATTCCCATCTTCTCTGCAACTTTTCCCGCAGTAATCCCACTGATTCCAGTGTCAATCTCGTCAAAGATCAAT
>ENA-OQAB01000627-OQAB01000627.1-human-gut-metagenome-genome-assembly--contig:-NODE-627-length-18501-cov-3.740503_pt1 | contig 18501 bp, 7 predicted proteins | sample MGYA00242490_ERZ504517 | MGnify/ENA primary metagenome ERZ504517 (study PRJEB26092, sample SAMD00036298) | human gut metagenome | host: Homo sapiens | study: EMG produced TPA metagenomics assembly of...
CCACCTTTGTAATGGGTAGTGGGACACCCTCTTTAACATTTTCCCTTTTTCTAATTCTAATATACATTAGTATATGCGCAAAGTCAATAACTTTTGTCAAACGACAATATTATGTAAATCAATTATTCACACATCAAAATGTAGGAATATCATATAGGATTAATGTATAAATAGTGTAGGAGTGACCCCTTATTTGCCATAAAAAGTCACTCCCAAATTACTCTTAATTACTTCTAAAAACCGCTAAATACGGCTATTTACTAGAATCTGCCTTCCTTAGCAGCCTCCTCGATCGAAACAGCTACAGCTACAGTAGCGCCAACCATTGGGTTATTACCCATACCGATCAGACCCATCATCTCAACGTGAGCCGGAACGGAGGAAGAACCTGCGAACTGCGCATCAGAGTGCATACGTCCCATGGTATCGGTCATACCGTAGGATGCAGGACCTGCTGCCATGTTGTCAGGATGCAGGGTACGGCCTGTACCGCCGCCGGATGCTACGGAGAAGTACTTCTTGCCCTTCTCTACGCACTCCTTCTTGTAGGTGCCTGCTACCGGATGCTGGAATCTGGTTGGGTTGGTGGAGTTACCAGTGATGGAAACGTCAACGCCTTCCTTCCACATGATAGCAACGCCCTCTGTTACGTCGTTAGCGCCGTAGCAGTTAACCTTTGCTCTTAAGCCCTCAGAGTAGGACTTTCTCCACAGCTCCTTAACCTCGCCTGTGTAGTAATCCATCTCTGTCTCAACGTATGTAAAGCCGTTGATTCTGGAGATAACCTGTGCAGCGTCCTTTCCTAAACCGTTTAAGATAACGCGCAGAGGCTTCTGACGAACCTTGTTTGCCTTCTCTGCGATACCGATTGCACCTTCAGCAGCTGCAAAGGACTCATGGCCTGCCAGGAAGCAGAAGCAGTCAGTCTCCTCTTCCAGAAGCATCTTGCCCAGATTTCCGTGGCCTAAACCAACCTTACGCTGGTCAGCTACAGAACCGGGAATACAGAATGCCTGAAGACCCTCGCCGATGGCAGCAGCAGCGTCAGCAGCTCTTCTGCAGCCCTTCTTGATCGCGATGGCTGCGCCTACAGTGTAAGCCCAGCATGCATTCTCGAAGCAGATCGGCTGGATCTTCTTAACCTGAGCATAAACGTCAAGGCCTGCATCTTTTGTAATCTTTTCAGCTTCCTCGATAGAAGCAATGCCATAGCTGTTTAATACGGAATTGATCTTATCAATTCTTCTCTCATATGATTCAAATAATGCCATCTTCTTTATCCTCCTAATTGATCCTCATCATTCTTTGCGTGGGTCAATGATCTTAACAGCGTCATCTACACGGCCGTACTGTCCCTTTGCTTTCTCCCATGCAGTGTTAGGATCGTCGCCCTTCTTGATGAAGTCGGTCATCTTTCCAAGGTTTACGAACTGGTAACCAATAATCTGATCTTCTGCATCCAGAGCGATGCCTGTTACATAACCCTCAGCCATCTCCAGATAACGCGGACCTTTCTTAAGAGTTCCATACATAGTACCAACCTGAGAACGCAGTCCCTTGCCCAGATCCTCCAGGCCGGCGCCTACAGGAAGTCCATCCTCAGAGAATGCACTCTGTGTTCTTCCGTAAACAATCTGTAAGAACAGCTCTCTCATAGCAGTATTGATCGCATCACATACCAGATCAGTGTTCAGTGCCTCAAGCAGGGTCAGTCCCGGAAGGATTTCAGATGCCATAGCTGCTGAATGTGTCATACCGGAACATCCGATGGTCTCAACCAGAGCCTCCTGAATGATACCCTCTTTTACATTCAGAGTCAGCTTACATGCACCCTGCTGCGGAGCACACCAGCCAACACCGTGTGTAAGACCGGAAATGTCTGTAATCTGCTTTGACTTTACCCATTTTGCTTCTTCTGGGATTGGAGCGGCGCCATGATGAACGCCCTGTGCAACTGTGCACATTTCTTCTACTTCATGTGAATAAATCATGTGTTAAAACTCCTTTCAAATTGAAATTTGATGTAACAGTTTAGGACGGCGTGATAGCAGAAACAAAAACAGACGTCAAACTTGCTTGTACGCACAATTTTTCCCCTGCCTTCACATCGGATGGACATCCGATTTCTTCAGCCGGACTGAACATCCGGCTGAAGGATGCCGTCCTGCTCCATACAGTTTAATAAGTATCGTGTTCCTTGTTAATTTTATCACGTTATACTCGTGTTTATTTTCTCACAAAATACGACATTTGTCCAGTGATTTATCCCTGTTGCAACTGCCTATTTTTGACTCTTTTTTACAGAAAAATCAGCAATTTTTATAGATTCTCTTCCCTTTTCTGACTCTTCATGGGGAATGATGGCATGCAAAACCAGGCGCTTTCCCCAACCGTGACAGGTAGAAAGGGTCAGAAAATCTTCATTTTCATATTTTTTAATCCCCGTATCATAAAGAGACTGTTGGGACATCGCAGTAAAATAGGCTTCCCGCTCTGTTTTTGTCATCCCTGCCTGATACGGTGAATGATCATTTTCCTGAACCACATGGCAGGAAAAAATAGGGCAGACAATCCATTTTCCCTGCCTGAAAATCCGAATACAGGGCGATTTTCTAAAAAACTCCGAATCCATATAGGCCTTAAGGCCTCCAAACATGGAGCCGTCTTTCATATTATGGCCATAGAGAACCGTGTGGCCGGACGCAAACGGTTCCGTAAACGGATCTGTAAAAATTACTCCCGATACGCTGTCCTTCCCCTCAAAGCTGTGGTTCAGATAAAAGGAAGTGTCTTTTCCCCTGACTACAGGATAATCCATCTCTGTTTCCCGGAATATGGAGCCAAAAGGAATACTCTGGATTCATCATCCGCAGCATTTCTTCATCCGGCACTCCCCCATTCTGTTCCCCTTTCTGAGAAATGCCGTTTCCATCTGCCAGAACGATATTTAAATCCCCGTCTTTCTCTGCAAAATGCGTTATTCCGGAGAATCTCATAATCCCTCCTGGCCTGATGATAAAGCTTTGATACCGAAAGAAACTGAAAAAGACATACGACGGAAACAACCAGAAACAGTATCGGAACAAAATATCTCCTGCACGGCTGTTTTTTTAGAAAAAATCTCCGCGCACAAAGCCCCAGAAAAAGGGCAACCGCTCCCAAAAGCAGCAAATCCATCAAAAAAATGGACTTTCCTGCTCTGATTCCTTCTGTTATCACACTGTTTTCTGCTAAATTCTGCCCCTGATTTTTAACAGCCGCTCCATTTTGCCCGGCATGTACCAAACCGCCGTACTCCACCCGGCAGTCCCAAACCTTCCTTTTTCCATAAGCAGTCAGCTTCCTGTTTTCATCCCCTGAGCTCGTATCTTCTCTTCGGATCCCCTGAATCTCATAATCTGCCTCTGAAAGTCCGGCTGCCTTAAGGAGCTGTCCGCCCCGGGACAGAAAGCCCTCCGGCTCTCCATCCCAGATTACTTCCTCTCCCAGTACATATCCCTGAACATTTTCTCCTAAAACAGAAAGCTCCAGTTCAAAATCCTCCTGCCAGCGCTCATTGCCATATTCTCTGCGGATCTCCGGAAAAATTCTCTCTTCTGTTTTACCTGTCTGAGGATTTTTCACTGATATACGGGCCGTTTCCGGAAGAATTTCCCTTTTCTCTACCGCTTCATACAGAATCGTCTGGGAAATATTCTCCGTATTTCCCTCACAGACCGTCTCCGCATGGGCGGAAACAGAAAACAGCAGACAGGCCCCCGTCAAAACGCCAATCACTGCCAGCATTTTCATTGTTCCAAATCGTCCCTTTCTCTTTCCTTCACGCTCAGGCAGAGTAAGGAATATTCCTGCCAAAACAGCAGTGACAGAACCATCCATTCCCGGTACGCCATGGTATCTCCGGTGCGTATGCTCCCTGAGCCGCTGCCTGAACCATATGTAAAATTGCCAAACCGGTTTTTCGGCTGATATACCGCCCGTATCTGTCCCAGGGTCTTCTTTCTCTTAAAATTATAAACCGTAAGACTTCCCTCTGTACTTCCATCCTCTTTTACGGTAAATTCACAATAGCTTTCCGTTCTCTCATAGCCGTCAGGCGCCATTGTTTCATAAATATGGTACGTGCCGGGATGGGGCGCATGGAACACAAATGTACCCTTTCCTTCTGGATTTTCTCCTGAAATTCCCTCCTGTACGATATGCTCTGCGCCCGTCTGCCCTTCCACGCTTCGGATTTGCAGAGCGGCTCCATCCAGAGTTTCCTTTGTATCTCCGTCCAGTTTTCTTATAATTACCTTCATTTCCCTGTCTGTTATCTCATAATCCCCCCGGTATATCTCCCCCTGGCTGACTGTAAAGCTGTGAAGTACCGGATCCAGTCCATAGCCCTGAGGCGCTTTTGTTTCCCGGAAGGTATAGGTTCCATCAGAAGGCTTCGGGATGGAAAAATATCCCTTTTCGTCACTTACTGCCCGATCCATCTCATTTCCCCACTGGTCATAAAACGTAAATTCCGCTCCTGGTACAGGCAAATGATTAACATCTGTCTTTTTAAAGGAAATGTACTCCTTTTGAGGCCTGTGGCTGCCTCCGCCGCCGGAAGAAGTGATTCTCGTATTCGCAAAGGAAAATGTCTGAATTTCAGCGGATTGATCCTCTATTTCAATTTCCATATCCTCTGCCCTTTCATAGCTCTCAGGCGCATACAGCTCATGGATCCGGTAGCTTCCCGGCTTAAGCCCCACAAAGGTCTTTGGGGTGTGCTCTTCAGAGGTCCACTCCTCTATCACTTCCCCTGTATCCGTTCGGATCAGCTGCAGCCTGGCTCCTGCCAGAAAAGCTCCGGAACTACGATCCGTCTTGGCAATCTGTACAATGACTGTATAATTTTTCATCACCAGCTGCAAAGCCTCTTTCATACCGTCTGCAATGGTAAAATAAACAGGCTCTGCCAAAACATTGCAGCCCTCCGGCGCTTTCTGCTCTGTAAGGCGGTATTCTCCTTCTTTAAGCCCCTTTTCTAAATGAGGCTGATCTCCGCTGATCCACTCTGCCGCTGTTTCCCAGCGGATTTTCCCCGTATGGCCTCCGTCCTCCGCAGATATCTTTCTTTCTAACCGAAGCAGGGCGCCTTTTAACCGTTCTCCCGTATCTCCCAGCTGTTTTTCCACCTTCACCCGATTACTGTCGTTTTCCGGATCATGCTGCACGTTCAGGATCTTCGTCCTTTCATCCTTATATTCAAACTGAAATTCAAAGTCCGGAGCTGAAAGCATATGGCCGGGAGCTGCCTTTATTTCTCTGCACACATAGATATAGGGGGCAAAGCTTCCGTTAGAGGCCAGATACCCGGCAGGCTGCTTTTCAAACACAGCCCTTCCTCTGAAATCGGTGACTGCCTTCTGACAGGAAATTCCCAGCGTTTTGTTAAAGAGCTCAAATTCTGCTCCTTCCAGTAAAAGTTCATGGTCGTCTCCATCATGCTTGATAACCTGCAGCACCCCATCGGGGATTTCATCCTTCATTTCCAGTTTCTGAATTACTCTGGAATCTATAACGGAAAACGGCAGATCTACGGACTGTAAAAAACCATAGGGCGTCATTTCTTCTCTGAGAATATAATCCCCGTCCGGAATATACTCAATCAAATGCGGCTTTAAATCCCCTTCTTCAAAATCCTCCGGGATGGTTCCCGCCTCTGCCTCTTTCTGTGTATATTTTCCATCATTTCCTGAAATCCACCTTGCTTCTTCCTCACGGCAGCTCCCATCCTTTTCCGGGATATGGAGGATCAGCGCTTCACTGGATATCCTTCCATCTTCTGATACCGGATAAATGGAAAGCTCCGCTCCGGCCACCTCTTTCCCGCCGGAAATCACACGTTTGGACACAGAAAGCTTTAATGGCTCATCCTTCATAGACCACTGTCCTACGGACACCATATGACCCTTATCGGGAATCTCAATCAGGATTGGATCTGCTGTGGCATACCCTTCCGGCGTCTGAGTCTCCGCCAGTACATAGCTTCCCACCGGCAGATATTCCATCCGGACCGATGCATTCTCTGCATAATAATACCTTCCCTGAAAGGTTCCAGGGATATCATTATACTGATAATCATATTTCATAATAGGATAAAGTCCTGCTGCATCCGTTTCCACCCGTCCGGTAGCTGCCACTTTCTGTCCATCCTCCCATGTAGCTGCCCGGAAGGTAAATACAGCCAGATCCTCCCGAATGGCCGGATGGCCCTCTTCCATCACCGGCCTTCCCTCTGCATCCAGAAGGGCTCTGTAAAGGGTAAGTCCTGTTTCTGTATCACCGCAGAGCACCTCGTCCCGCTTTCCATCCAGTTTCCAAACCTCAATGGCTGTAAAATCGTCCTCCATTTCAAAGCTCTGAACATGGCCTGTTTCCTGTATTTCCACATTGACAGACTCCGACTGTACATAGCCCTGGTCATAAGGACAAAGCGTTTCCTCCAGCACATAAAATCCAACGGGAATGTGGTCGATCCAGTGAGGTTCATCCGTAGGGATGGGATTTCCCTGTGAATCCTTTTTCATCACGCCTTTATCATCATACGCATATCCGCTGATCCAGGCGGCCCAGGGCTCCCCCTTTTTGTAAATACCGTTTTCTTCTGTTTCCGGTCTCCCATTTTTATCCAAAAGAGCTCTGTAAAGGGTCATCTCTGCCCCTTTGATCTCCTTTTGTGTGCGGATATCAATTTTTGCAAAGGCAGCTTTTGTAAATTCATCCTGATGGAAATATTTCTGAGGTCCTTTCCTATCCTCAAGGATCAATCCCTGATACGGAGCCTGGACATATCCCTGCTCAAACGGAACACCTTCCTCCTGTAAAATGTACGCTCCAAAGGGAAGGCGGGCGATCACATGAGCTTCATCCATCCCTTCTTCCTTTCCATCCGGGCCTGTGCTTTCTCCTGTAACCCAGCGTTCTTCTTTCCATACCGGCTCTCCGTTTTTATAATATACCGGAAGTCCGTTTTCATCATCTGCGCTCTGCTTGTCCTTATAAATAGAAGGCGCTCCTCCGTTTTCTCCCACGCAGATCGAACGCACCGGGATTTTTTCTCCCTTTTCATCTGCCCGATATGCAATGATCCTTCCATAATCATCCCTGACATAGGCCATACCGGAGGCTTTATCTGCAAAGCATATAACATTTCCTCTCTCATCCAGTACCTGCAGTTCTCCTGTGTGGATATCCTCCCGCAGCCGTCCCTGGCTCTTCTCCTTCTCTAAATCGTAAAAATACAGCTCTATGGGTTCATTGGGCTGCTTTTGATCCTCCCAGAGATCCAGCTTGCCCGGCCCCAGATCTGTACCGCTTTTTAACAGCTCCCTGTGGGTACCTGTATGCGTATTTACTATTTTTTCTGTCCTTCCCTCACGGCTCAGGACTGTAACACCCTCATACCCGCCGTTTTTCTTTGGCTCCAGACAGCTTCCTTCATAAAGCACCAGTTCTGCCCCGGAAACCGGCCGGTCAAAACGGATGCCTTTTCCCGTAAATGTACCATCCAGCTCATACAGAAGCTTCACCCGGTCCATAGCCTTTAATTCCTGCTCTGTTCCCTCTATTACGTGTTCGGAATATGAGTCAAAGGCCTTTGTTACATAGCCGGTCCATATTTGCTTTTCCTGATCAAAGGTAATTTCCCTAACATCCCCTCTGGCCTCCAGCTTTTCCTTTCGCCCGCTTACTTTATAGAGGAGAAGATCGCCCCTGTCATTTACATAAATTTCCTCCTGATTTCCTGTAAAGCCTCCGCTTGCTTCTTCTTTTCCCTGAGCATCTGTCTTTTTTAGGCCGTTCCCATTTCCAACCAGAGAATCGCCGTCCTCCGTCTTGTAGATCCAAAGCTCTGATGGGTAATCCTGTACAGGTACCTCACTTACCTTCTCAGTGCCTCTGCGGTTTTCCTCCCCGGTTACAGGAATGGCATATTCATACTGTCTGGCCGTTTTTCTCTCCCAGCCATTCCCTTCCTTTAAGGTGTTTTCCTCATAGTAAACGACCTGGTCTCCGTAAATCTCAAAGGCTACGGGCCGGCTCTTTGTATATCCCTTCGGGGCCTGAACCTCTACCAGCACATAGGCTCCCGCTCCCAGAGGACGCGCCGTTTCGATATAGCCCACAGGTACCTCACACAGTCGTCCGTCAATCACCAGCTCCTTTAAGGTAGAATAGGATCTGAAAATTCCCTTTTTTATCCCATTTTCATCTAGCTGGCTGATCCTCTGGCTTTCATCATAAAGGGGAATCCCATCCTCATCCAGCCGGATGGGAACATCACTTTCAGAACTATTGTCTGCTCCCACTCTTGGGTAAAGAATCTGCTTCCCGTTTTCATCTTTCACCGGCTTTCCCTCTGCATCCACAGCCGAACCGAAGAGGACCTGTCCGCTTCCTCCTGCCGTGCCGGTTCCTGTCTTTTTTACATCCCGCTTGGCAGCATAGATACGAAAAAGAGCCCCGTCATGGAAAATAGTTTCTCCCGTTTCTGCATCCATCTTTTCGATCCGCAGCCTGGAGCTGAAATAGGTATTTTCAACATCCTCCTGAGCAAAGGAAACATAGTTAAAATTGGCTCCGCTTCCTGACGGATAAAGCGTTTCAATGCTTCCCGTATCCGGATTGACCCGGTCTGTGGCAGGGGCAAGAACCGTCCAGGGTACAAGCATGGGAGCAAATTTACCGTGAATTGCAGTGCCTTCCCCTTCCATTACAGGAACCTGATCCCGGATCTGCACCTGTCCGTTTTCCGTTTCATTTCCATCATAGACAACCCCATCCATGATTCCCTTATTCTCACTTTCACTGGTATAGCCACTGTAATAAGCCTTTACCGCCGGATTGGCTCCATCCATATATTCTTCTTCATAAGGTTGTGAGGAAGTAAGGCTGTGACCGGGACGGCTGTTTAGATCCAGACCGTATTTATATACCTCAAATTCCCCATCCTGACCGTTCGCCCGGATCACATGGCTTTCTCCGTTAAAACGGATCTTATACTTACGAACCAGTTCCTCGGCAGAATCTGTACTGTTATAACGGAAATAGGAACTTCCTGTTTCATCCAGAACATTTTCTTCCCCGGTCTGCTCATTTTCCACGATTTCAGGCACAAAAGGAAGCGTAATTTCTTTTGGTTCCTCAATCCGATAATGACGGTTTGCCAGCTCCCCTTCAAAGGCAGAAGGCTGCTGCTCAACCATCACATATTCCCCGTAAGGGAGCATGATAGAGGTATCAAAATAATCATCTTTCCCATTCCGTGTGCTGCACTGAAGGGTCTTTTTATCCCGGTCTGCCCCCCCTGACGGATCCCGATCCCAGGCAATCGAAAGCTTCTCATCCAGTCCCTTAAAACGCTCTGTATAAGCTTTGGCCTCCTCTTTGGCCTGTGCAAGAGCCTGCCTGTAGGCCCTGTCTTCGTTCAGATCTGGCTGCTGCTTTAAAATCTCCTCCTTATATGCTTTTACATCCACATAAGACAATGCAAATTCTGTCAGCTTCTGTTCCGCTGCCTCAGTTCCCGGCCTTTGGTCTGCCGCATACAATGCATCAAAAAACTTTTTATAATTCCAGCTTCCGTCTGCTTTTTTCTCTAAAAGCTTCTGCCCGCCGCCATCCTTTGGCGGCAGAAAATGAGCCTGAACTGCCTCTGTAAAATCTTTGCTGCTGATATCCTCTGACAAAAGATTTCCTGCCTCATCTGCATAGAGATTTACAAGATCGCTCTTTAAATATAACCGGAATTTAAACTGATCCAAAAGCTTTGTTCCTCTTCCGGAACCACCGAAAAGTCCCAAAAGCGCTGTCATGGGATCATTGTGGACCGAACCGTATGTGTTTACATTTTCATAGGATTCCTGTGAAATGTCTTTGGAAACCCTCACAGACTGTTTAATCGCCCGTTCCAACACCTGAACCGGTTCTTTTTGCGTCTCCCCATCCTGTACCGGCTGATTCTGGCCCGGATAAGACAGCAGCACCGGCTTTATATAGCTTCCCGGATCCTGTTTTATGATAGAAGAAGCCACATCCACAGCCGCTCCCATTTCATGGATCAGATACTGATTATACGGGATTGCTGTTCCGTGAAGCTCGATGGTCTTTTTATCCGTAACCGCCCGAAATACATCCTGTACGTTCTGTCCTTTGACCGATTTCGGAATAAAATGGATCGTATAGCTGCCTGCGGATGCATCCCACACGGCCTCCACAGGCTCCTTTGCCAGAGTCTGGTATACGACCTCTTTTTCTTCATAAACAGGCACCTGCTCCATCTCAGGAATCGGATTTCCCTGAACGTCAAGCAGGATTTCCCCCTCCTTATAACGCTCATAAACCGGCTGACAGCAGACTGCAGCATGATCCAGGGTGTTTTCCTCTAAAAGTACCTCGCCTTCAAGCTCTCTCTTTTCTTTCAGCGTCACTGTACGGCTTTTGAGGCTGTAGGTTCCCTTTTCGTATTCCAGCCAGTAAATTCCCTGCTCCGCTTCCTTTTTTACATACATCCGCTGATCTGCCCGGTCATAAATACCGCTCATAGGAGGAATGTTTCCCGAATGATCGTAATGCAGACGGGCAAACCACTCTCCCTCTTTTTCATAGACCGCTCCCACTCCGGCGCAGTTATAAAACCCATGCTCTGTATACCAGTCCAGTATCTGACTGGCCGCTGTGGAATTATCCAGAAAAGAATTTTCTTTTTTCAACGGGATATTGACCCAGGGAGCACCCATTTCTTCCGCTGTCAGATGATAGCCAAGCTGAGCCAGCATGGCCTCTGCCTGCTCCTTTAAATAATCCTCTTCCACAGGCTGATCCCATAAGGAGAGATCCTCCGGCTCTGCTGTGCCAAAAGGATAGGGAGCTGTGCGGAAACGGTAGGGAAGCGTCTCTTTTAAAGGAAGCTTTTCCTCTTCTGAACTATCTTCTTTTAATATAGGATTTCCATGCTCGTCTGTTTTCAGTTCACCGCCTGCAGCCTTTTTATAAACAGGCGTTCCATGTTCATCCACCTTTTGCTGCGGTACTGTATTTACAATCTGCTTTACATTTTCCCTGCGTTCCTCCGAACTCAAACGGTAAAACCGCGTATGCTCCGGATAGCCTGTAATTGTAATATCATAGCCATTTTCTGCATCATACGATTCGATGGTAAAGTCATTCCAGGAGCCGTCCGCTTCCATACTGTTGTGATCAGAAAGGCCATTTTTCACCCAGGCTGAACCGGAAGAAATCACTGTAACGCTCTCATCTGCCTCCCGGTTTGTCTCTGCCTTATTAAGGCCCTGCACAGAAAGCTCATATCCCTCCGACCGGCTCAATTCCATAACGTAATAGCTGCCCATGAGAAGGGGACGTCCAATCCAGACCGAGCCGTTTTCTGACTTATAATCCGGATAGATTTTCGTTCCAAAGCCATGATCGGATGAGGTAATCTGACTGCCCTGATACAGATTTTCAGGCCCCGTAAACGCAGAAACTTCTGTACCGCTGCCATTCCACAACGTACCCGGACATTCAGTGTATGCTAAAAATGAGGCGTTCCCCTCCTTGTCTGTGGCAGCGATGGCTGTCAGCTGATCCCTGCCATATACGACACCGCTTTTCCCATCCGGATGAATAATGTCCTGAGCAGCAAAAAGACCGTATACCGCTCCCTCTAACGTGGCATTTCCCTGAGTTTTTCCATAACTTCCTTCGGGATTTCCTTTATAAAGCTCCAAATCCCGCTTATTGATATGAATCCGTCCCTCTGTCCGGTGATCCCAGATTTTGAAACGATAAAGACAGCGAAGAGGATCCCCATAATCGGAAGGATCCATTGGCTCCAGATCATCATCTATGAAATCCGGAAGTACAGCATAAAGACTGTCCCCCTCCTCCTCATCCTCTGACAGAAATGAAAAAAGTGCTTTTAAGCTGAATGGGTGTTTCTTCTGATCCTCTCTGATTTTTTCTTTGGGAGCAGAGGTATATTCCGGTTCGGATAGAGGGAAGGGGGCAACGGGATGTTTTATGTATTCAAACTGCTCCGTAACCAGCATATCTTCCTCCTCCGGCAGCAGTCCTTCCTCCTGTTCCCCCTTCTCTGGCAGCTCTTCCTCCCGTTGTGCATCATTGGATGTAGCCAAAAAGTGTATCGGAGCAGAGGAAAATGGGCTTAAAAGACGGCTGCGCAAATGAGGACTTATGGCAATTTCGGCAATATCCGGATCCCTTTTCTCTGCTACGCTGCCGGATTCCTGGCTGCCCGGCTGGTTCCCGGCTTCTTGTCCGCCAGTTTTCTGACTGTCTGGCGGATTTTCTGAGACTTCTCCACCGACTTCCTGACCGCCCGATTGATTTCCAGCTTCTTCTCCGACATTGTCCTGCTTGTCTGACGGATTTCCCGAACTTTCTCCACTACTTTCCTGCCCTTCCGGCGAATTTCCGTTTACTTCTCCGCCGGTTTCCTGCTTATCTGACGGATTTCCGGCCTCTGTTCCTTCCATTTTCTCATCTTCCGACGGATTTTTCGGCCCCTTCTCCTTCCGTCTCATTCCATCCTGACTGTCCTCCCGCCTCTTCCTTATTCCCGGCTTCTCCACCAGTCTGCTGACTGTCTGGCCAACTTTCCAGTCCCTCCTTATCCGGTTCCTGTGCGCCGGCCTGCTCCTGACCTGACGCACTCTGGGTCTCCTGAACACCAGTCGTTTCCCCGGCACTTTCCTTCTTTGCCGGTTCTGTACGTTCCTGTTCCCGGATTTCAAGGATGCTCCGAAGCTCTTCCAGATCTATTTTCTCCCCTTCCGGGAGCAGACAGCGGTATCCCCGCTCCTCTCCCAGCGCTTCTAAGCTCTCTCCATACGTTTTTAAAGCTGGAAGCCCATTTCACCGGAAACCTCCATCTCACCCTGCCGTACATTGCTTTCTGCCTGGGCAGACATAAGAACTACGGTTTCAATCATGGGGTCATCGCGGTGCGTTCCGTGAATGGTATACCCGTTTCTGGCCTTTTTCTCCTCTGCGGTGTACCCATACTCCAGACGGATAAAATTTTCATACGTCTCATCCCTGTCCTCCAGCATTGCTTCCATGGCTTCTGTGCTCTGGCTATGGTTATCTTCGTCCTCATTTCCCACATGAAAGTCACAGGTTCTGCTGCAAAGCTCCTGTTCTGCCAGCCACTGGCTGCGCAGTCTTTCATTTTCCTCCTCACAGCTGCATTCCTCTGCCTCGTCTCCTTCCCCCTCTCCCTCATGGTCGCATTCAACCCATTCCGGCGCAGGATGGCCCATACAGTAGGTTTTGCTGTAATGATAACCACGGATATCGCTGTGGGAAGCTGTTCCGTTTTCATCTGTGGAAATCACATCACAGAGAATACGTTCCTCCGGTTTTGGAGACATGCAGTTTACGTAAACCTCTCCTGTGCTTCCGTCTGGATTTCCCTCTTCATAGCCGTGTTCATTGACCTGACCGAAATCAAAGGTTTCCCATACGTTAAACTCAGCCTCCTCTAAGGGCTTTCCTGTTTCTGCGCAGTATTTTTCCACCTGCACCTTATAATCGGACTCAAATACCTCTTTATGCCTGTAAAGTTCCAGTCCCGAACCTTCCTGAGAGTCCAAAGACGGGCCTGCTTCAAACCAGACCTCTGCATCCGTATCCGCCATATCCAGCCATCCCATCTGCATCTGGTATTTCTCCTCCGGCTGGAAAATGTAAGCGTAATACTTTGTTTTAATTCCGCTTAAAGGCCCGGAAGAAATCCGTCCGGAAGGTGTTTCTCCCTGATAGATAAAGGTAACAGAAGTTCCGTCTGCTCCTATTTCATAGATCCAGTTCCCATCCGGAAACTGCCACACTGCATTCTTAAGCTGGGGGCAGCTGCTGATATCCAGAGTAAGCTCATATCTCCCATCCTTGAGCTCCATTCTCTGCTGGCGTCCGTTCCACTCCGGCAAGTCCGTATTTCCCTGATTATCGTATTCCTCCAGACCATTTTCCACATATTCCCGCATCTCATGGAAAAATGGGAGCACCTTTCCATCCCGGATCACGCCCTCTAATTTGTGCATCATCTCCTCCTGCACATCCCAGGCCTCCTCATAGCCTGCAAGGCACCCCCAGAGATAGGTCTGCACCATAGCATATCGGGTCTTATCATAATAATTCCCGGACACCATCCACTCATAAGCTAATGTCATAGGAAGATACCGGTCAAAGCTTCCGATGACAGGCACAGATGCTCCCGGCTCTGCGTCATACCGGGTATAGGATGACACCGTATGATTGGGCAGCTTTTTTCCGGGCTGAAGGCAGAAGGCCGGCACATGGCCTTCCACCGGATTTACATAGTAACATGTAATCGAACGGTGGCTGTGTCCGAAAATATTGATGGGACGGTTCTGAAATGCATCTCCCCGGATGATCATTTCCACCGTGTTCTCCTTTGCCGCCGACTGGAAGGGAATCCCCGTAATGAGAATAGCGGCTGCCAGAAAAAAGGGCGCAAAAACGCCTCCAATGTCTTTTATTCACTTGTTATGTCCCCCTTGGTTTCTCCTGAACAGTTACATTTGTTTTATAAAATAATCCTACCAGGCCATATATGGACATTCCCCCTTTTCATACAGTCCCCGGATATACGATCCGCAATTACGGGTGCGCAAAATACGCCTCGTCTTTCCAGACTCTGTTCTGATTCAATTTTTCTGTTTTTGTTCTGAAATGCGGCTGAAACAGCCAATAAAATGAAATTTAGATAAATGATACAGAGAATTCCGTATCGGTTCTTACAGAATAGCATAAGAAACAGGACAAGTCAACTCTCCTGTCCTGTTTTTACAGAAATTTTGTAACCGATTTTCCTGATTGTCCTAATCCATCAATCCCTTTTTCGCCCAGTCATATTCCTCCATTGCGAGAAGGAAACGAATGGATGCCTGTGCCTGATTTCCTTTTTCTTCCATATACTGGCTGTAAATCTCCAGATATTCTCCCTCAGCCATTGTCCCCTGTTCCCTTTTTCTGACCGCAGACTGCCACACTGCCCTTTGCGCCTGTTCCTTCGCACAGGCTGCCTCCCATTCTGCCTGACAGGAACGGATCTGATCCCCCAGAGTCTCAAGGGAAGCGAATATCTGGTTTTCATCCAGCTCTGTCTGTCTCTGTTTTTTGTGAAGCTCCTGATTGCTTCCTGCATTTCCCATGCGTCCGCTGCGAAGCTCATAATTATTTCCCAAAGCCTGCTGCCTGTCCTCCTGTGGATTCACAAGAGCAGCTCTTGATACATCGGGCAGGGGCATTTTTTCTAAAACAACCGGGCTGTCCGGTGAAAAGCCTGTGAGCAGCAAAAGCTCCTGACGGACCCGCTCCTGCTCCTTTTTAAGCCGTTCATATTCATTTAGGGCGGACTGCCATTTCTGATAAGCCTCCTGTGAATGGTAAGAGGTGCTGCTTCCCAGCATTTCCTGATCTTTAACTTTCTCAGATAAATGCTTTTGTGCCTCTGCCCTGGCGCTGGCCGCAGCCTGCTCCGCTTCCAGACTGTGATACGTTCCCATCAGGTTCTGAGCCGTCCAGAGCATGGTATCCTCCATCCTACGCAGTTCCATCCGTCCTGCGGCATTTCCCGCCTGACGGATCTGCTCTTTCAGGCTGTCTGCACCATCCAAAAGGGCCTCCGCCTGCCATCTGTAATGTTCTGCTCCTGCCGCATCGCCGTCCTTTTCCTGATCAGAGGCCTCTTCTCTCAAAGCCCTCCAGCTCTCTAAGAGTTCTTCCCTTGCATCTTCCAGACGGCCCAGACGCTCTTCAAACTGCCTTCGCTCCATTTCCACCTGCGGACAGGACTCCTTTACCAGATTCTCCAGATTCTCATAACACAGCGCCATTTCCATTTCTTCCCCTCTGCTCACGCCGGAAGCTGCCACTGTACCGGCCATTATTCCCACAAAAAGCACAGCCATCACCCTGATAACTGTCCGCCTTCCCGCTTCTTTTTTCATCCAAATCCCCTGCTTTCCTCAACCCTCATACGCTGCCAGCCCTTCGACTGCCCATTGGTAGTCCTCGTACGCCTGCCGAAAAGACAGGCCGCTTATCTCCCAGGCTGCCTTTTTAGATGACAGCTCTGCCTGAGCCGCCATCCGGTCATTGGCAGACAACAGCCCCAGCTGATATCTTCGTTCATCAGCCTCTAGCTTTTCCTCTGCCAGGCGGTATTCTTCTTTTGCCTGACCGTAATCCGTCTGAGCCTGCATCAGGCTGTTATATTTCGCCTCTATATCTGCTTCTATTTTCTGCTGCCCGGCTTCCACCTTCTGATTAAGCACATCCTTTGCGGTACCGGAATCTGTATTTTCCAGTCTGCGGCGGTCTGCTGCCAGACTGAAATTCGCAGCTAATGCCTGTGTTCGGTCTGACTCCGGGTCTGTTTTTTCAGGCAATGCTTCCTCAGGAATGGGAATTTCTCCCAGACGAGGCATATCATCATATTGCCACCCGGTCATAACAATCAACTGGCGGCGCAGCTCCTCCTGCTTAGTCTTCCCTGAGGCTTCTGCTGCCTGAGCCGTACAGACGGCTGCCTCTGCCTCTAAAAGCTCCAGCTGTGAAAGCATTCCAAGGGCTGCCTTCCGTCTGGCTGCCTGAACTTCTGCTTCCGCCTGCTGCAGGGCTCTCTCCAGAGCCGGACGCTCCTTTTCCTTTTTCCAGTATTCAATCATCAACCCCTGGGCCTTCTTGGATTAAAAGAGCCTCCTGCCTGTCGTACTCCAGTTTTTTTACCCTGCCGTCTTCATTTTCCATATCTGCCTGATCTCTGGCCTGCTCTGCCTGAAGCCGTATACTCATGGCCGATGCCTCTGCGGCTCCATATCCGGGCTCATCTTCATTTATCCCGTCCATCATCCGGTCACTGGAGTCCTCTAAACGATCCGCCATTTCAGAATACGTATTGCGGAAATCGTCATTGGATTTTCCCCGGTAATCATCATATTCCAGACGGCTGTTGATCACCTCTGCATTGTATTCGTGGATCAGATCTGCCAGTTCCTCATATTCCAGCACATCATCCCGCAGGGACGCCCATTTTTCCGGCGGGTAGGCAAATTCAGGGCTGGCTAAAACAGTCTGAGCCGCAGCAAAGCCAAAGAGAAATGTCAGGCCGATGATCTTCATGCAGCCCCTCCGGCCGCAGCATATCCCCTGTGTTTTCATCTTCCTTCTCTCCCTTCTGTTATTCATACCTGAGAGCGTCAATCGGATCTGCCTTTGCAGCCTTTAAGGCCGGATACAATCCAAAGAAAATTCCAACAACCGCTGAAAATGTAACCGCAATAAGGATCACGGAAGGCTTTATCACTGTTTTTAAGCCCAGAACCGCTCCTCCCAACGCCACAACGCCCGTTCCCAGGATCACTCCGGCAATTCCTCCGCAGGCAGACAGGATGGCCGATTCGGTCAGAAACTGGATCAGCACATCCCTTGTCCTTGCTCCCAAGGCCTTTCGGATGCCGATTTCACGGGTGCGCTCCGTCACCGATACCAGCATGATATTCATAATGCCGATGCCGCCTACCAGCAGTGAAATAGCCGCAATCCCGCCTACTGCTGCAGACAGCCCTCCCATAACAGAATCCACGCTGTTCATCTCATCCATGGCTGTCTGGATATACATATCCTCCGGCTCCCTGCCGTGAAGCCCTGCGGTATAAGTCTTAAATTCTTCAAAAAAGCGGTTCAGATCCACATCCTCCTCTGCAAATACATGGAGCATATAAAACCGGTCATTGGGCCAGGTAAGAAGGGTATAGGGAAGAAAGGCAGAGCCTGTATCTTTCGTTCCTCCCATCATCAGAGCCTGAAATGCATTCACTTCCTTCCGGTAGATCCCTACCACGGTGTATTCATCCGTATTGCCGTAAATGGTGGTCCTGAAGGTCTTTCCCACTGCATTTTCCGTACCAAACAAAAGGCATGGCGCTGTCCGTATCCATAACCACATTTTTCCTTCTTCCAAGCACATCCCCCATCATTGAGATACCGTCCGTAAACCATATTCACCGGCTGTACCTCTTTATAATTGGAATCAATCCCCTGAAAATCAAAGCTGATGGAGGTGCGCTTATATTCCGCATCTGCCGTCGTATAGGCATTGCTGTCAATATAGGCAATTTCATCCGAAAATGCCTCCTTTGCCCGCTCCATTTCATCCAGATTGAAATAATCGCTGTCCCTTACATCCTCTACCCAGTATCCGATCCCCACATAAGCCTGAGTAATACCCACATCCTTATAGAGCTCAGCAAACATTCCCCCGCATGGTATCTCCAATGGAAACCATGGCAATCACAGATCCGATGCCGATAATGATCCCCAGCATGGTAAGAACCGAACGGAGCTTATTGGCCCGGATCGCATTAAAGCCATCATCATGTTTTCCGCTAACATGGACGTCTCCTTTCTCCC